>Ga0208195_1000657_pt1 | contig 43603 bp, 19 predicted proteins | sample AD_UKC077_MetaG_FD_184441 | JGI IMG/M metagenome (GOLD analysis project Ga0208195, IMG submission 184441) | Active sludge microbial communities of municipal wastewater-treating anaerobic digesters from USA - AD_UKC077_MetaG (SPAdes) (version 2) | ecosystem: Engineered > Bioreactor > Anaerobic >... | reverse complement strand
ACCATCCTCGCCTTTGGCATCATGATCTTCATCCACGAACTGGGACATTACAAAGCCGCTCGCTGGTTTGGAGTTGGCATCGAAAAATTCTCCATCGGCTTTGGCAAGCCCCTGAAAGAGTGGAAGCGCGGCGGAGTTGCCTGGCGCATAGGCTGGATACCCCTGGGCGGCTATGTAAAGATGCGAGGCGAAAATCCAGATTCTCCGGATAAGGATGCCGCGGATTCATTTTTTCGCCTGGCCTGGTGGAAAAAGGCGCTGATCGGTTTCAGCGGACCCCTTGCCAATCTGTTGCTGGGTTTACTGCTGTTCATCTTTTCCTTTGTCCTGCCCGTCCATATTCAGGACCAGTATCCTGTGGTGAGCCGCGCCGAAGGTTCCTGGCCGCAGGTATTTGCTCCCGGAGACAGCATCGTGAGCGTAAACGGCAAATCTGTGCGGGGTTTCAGCGAATTTCTTGAAGGTCTGCTGGAAAAGCCGCGCAGCACCGTCCTCTTTAGTCGTTCAGGTGCAAAAAGATCTGCGGAGATAAGGGCGAAGGATGTGGATTCACTTCTGGCAGGAGTTTATCCAGTCGCCGATACCCGGGTGGGGGAAGTGGTGCCCAAAACCCCGGCCTACCATGCCAAACTGCAAACCGGAGACCGCATCACGGCGGTGGATTCTGTGGCTGTGGACGATTGGTACGCCATGCGGCAGATGATTATCAACGCCCCGCGGGACCAGGTTTTGCTCACCATCGAACGGAACGGGGAAAGCTTCAACAAAAGCCTGAAGCTGGAATCCAGCCTCAATACCGGCGGCAGCCGCGCCATCGGCATAACTCAATACCAGCCTGTGCGTTACGACCGACGCTTCAACCTCTTTGAGGCCATCAAACTGGGCGCTTACAACACCGCCAACTTCATCTTGATGAACTATCAGATGCTGGGCAAATTGCTGCGCAGCCCCGGGGAGATTAGAAAATCGGTTGGTGGCCCGGTGATGATCGCCACTATGAGCCAGCAGATTGGCGAGCGCGGCTTCGGCAGTTTGCTCGTCTTCTTTGGCGGGATCAGCCTCATGCTGATGATCATGAACCTGCTGCCCATCCCCATCCTGGACGGAGGCATGATCCTTTTTTCCATAATCGAGGGCATAATCCGCCGGCCAATCCCTCTCAAGATCCAGTCAGTATTGCAATCAATTGGCTTTGTTCTTTTGATGGGTTTAATGATTCTAGCTCTGTATTCTGATGTGGCCAGTGAACTGCTTAGGTTTATGAACAGATGAGAAAAAAGGAAAAGGAGAAAAAGTTGGCTTGGGTTCGGGGGTTGTCTTTCCCAAAACGGAGCTTTTTGAATATTGCCAACAGCTCGTTATCCGAACTTGAAACACCCAGTTGGAACTTGCGTTCCGGCTCGAGCATTACCAAGATTTTGAAGCTTATGCTTCCCAAATCAGATGTATCCGCTCAATGCTGATGAATCTGATCAAGGCACTCAAGGCGAAAAAATGACAAAGTCAGATAGAGCTTTGTTAATTTTGAATGATAGGTTTTGGCCTATGCACAACCTTTTCTCTTTTTCCCTTTTTGTCTTTATCCGCCTAAACCATGTTTAAATTCAAACTCGAAAAAACCTCCGGATTTGCAAGGGCCGCCACGATTTCCACCTCTCACGGCAAAATAAAAACCCCCGTTTTCATGCCCGTTGGCACACTTGGCACCGTGAAGGCGATGAGCCCCCACGAATTGGAGGAAAGCCACGCTCAGATTATCCTGGGCAACACTTATCACCTCTATCTGCGTCCGGGGCATGAACTTATCCGCGACGCCGGCGGCCTGCACAAATTCATTTCCTGGGACAAGCCCATGCTCACCGACAGCGGTGGATTTCAGGTGATGAGCCTGGCTGCGCTGCGTAAAATCAGCAAAGAGGGCGTCAAATTCCAGTCCCACATCGACGGCAGCCGCCATTTTTTCACTCCGGAGGGCGTCATCGGCATCCAGGAAGCCCTTGGCGCCGACATCATCATGAGTTTCGACGAATGCCCGCCCTATCCTGCCACCCGCGAATACGTGGAAAAATCGCTCAAAACCACGCTCCAGTGGGCCGAAAGGGGCAAGGCGGCCTTCAAAAACGCCCAAAAGCAGGCCCTCTTCGGAATCGTGCAGGGCGGCATTTATGAAGACCTGCGCGAACGCTCTGCCCTGGCGCTGATGGACATGGATTTTCCGGGCTATTCAATTGGTGGATTGGCCGTGGGCGAGGAAAAAGAGGACATGTTCCGCATCACGGCTTTCCTGAACGACATCCTTCCAGCAGACAAACCCCGCTACCTGATGGGCGTGGGCACCCCCAGCGACCTGCTGCTGAACATCGCCAACGGCGTGGACATGTTCGACTGCGTTATGCCGACCCGCAACGCCCGCAAAGGCAGCATCTTCACCCGCCACGGCAAAATGATAATCAAGGCCGCCCGCTACAAAGAGGATTTTTCCCCCATCGATCCCGACTGCGGCTGCTACACCTGCCAGCACTTCTCCCGAGCCTACATCCGCCATCTGATCAGCATGAACGAGATTTTGGGCATGCGCCTCACTACCATCCACAGCCTCTGGTTTTACCAGGAACTCATGCAAATGGCCCGCGCGGCAATCCTGGAGGACCGTTACTCCGATTTCCTCGCTGAAATGCTGCCCGTCATCGACCGGGTTATCTGACTACTCTTAACCTCTCAGCTAATTATCCCCGACGCCTTTCCGAATTGGATGTGCCGCGGTAAGTTGACCCAGGCCAACGTCAATCCATCAATTCCGTTGGAAACGGCTCATGTTCAATAGGAGTGGGTGCTACTACTGCCATCATAGCTCGTGGGCTGGCCTGGCGTACAGCGAACGTAGTGAGCATGGACGACAGGATGAGTAGCGAAATGGACGATGGATGATTTTGCGTTAATGGAGGATAGGATACTTTGGATTGATTTCTCTTTGCTGGCGTAGATGCTCGTTCCTCGCTCGACGCCAGCTTGTAGCCTGGGGTGGCTCTGTCTGGCCGTTAAGGCCCTTTACTGGGTCCCGGATGCGCCTCCTGCACAATCCCCGTATTTGGTGCGAGAATTATACGAGGGGCATGGGAGGGGTGTGATATCGAGCGCTCAGGGCCTGACTGGCAGGACATAACGGTGGCTAAACATTTCTGGCTTTCTATTAAGTCAGGCTCTCTTTCAGATGTAGTGCTTGTCCGGCACTTTCAAGCCCGTAGGGCGGCAGAACGATAGTGAGGGCGCGTAAGCCCCTCGTCACGCGAATTCCCGGTCTCCAGAAGAGCCTCGTAGAGGCGACAGAACAATAACGAGGGTGTGAATCAGTCAGGGATCTCGTGGAGGATCAAAACAAGGCTTGAAATCGGGCAAGAAATTCTCACAATGCCAGTTAAATGACCAAGTGGCAACTTTTTGATTGACAAAATATTGTCTGCCCAAATTCTTTCCACAAGCGCCTGAGCTTCAGCTTGGAAAAGATTGGCAAAACCGCCATCACGAAGTTTTGCAAACCAACGCGCCAAGCGCTGCCGGGACCGCTAACAGCCATGAACAGTAATAAATATAAGCGACAATACATTATCACAAGGAGTTGAAAATGCACAGATTGAAAACACTGCTGACCGTTTTGCTTGTCATCTTTGGCACGCTTGGTCTGGCAGCCGCTCCGCGCTTTGGCGAGCGGCCTTTCATCGACATCTACCAGGTTCCTGACAGCGCCATGGAACAAGGCCACATCAGAATCAAGCTCAGCGAGGCCAATTCCGCGCTGGCGCAAAGCTTTCAGTATCAGGACGGCGCCCTCGCCAGCTTCGGCCTCGAGGAACTGGACGCCCTCAACCTTCAATACGGGGTGAAAAAGATCAGTCCCGTCTTCGGCGACGTAAGCAAAAACCTCAAATGGGGCTGGCGCCACGTTGAATGGGGCCTGCACCTCTGGTTTGAGCTGGAGTATGACAGCGAAGCTGACATCCGCGAAATCGTGATGGCCTACCGGAATCTGGCCAAAGACGTCCAGTGGGCTGAACCTGAATACAAGAAAACCCTGTTCAGCGTGAACCAGGGTGAAGTTTCCGCCATCGCGGATAACCTTGTTCGCTGGACCCCGAACGACCCGCGCTATGGTGAACAGTGGCATTATCACAACACCGGCCAGACCGGCGGAACGGCGGATGCCGATATTGACCTGCCTGAAGCCTGGGACATCGAAAAAGGCCACAGCGATGTGGTGGTCTGCATCCAGGACCAGGGAGTCCAGTATGACCATCCGGATTTGGCTGCCAATATGTGGATCAATCCCGGCGAAATCGCCGGAAACGGCATTGACGACGACAACAACGGCTATGTGGATGATGTGTATGGCTATAACTTCTACCAGAGCACTTCCAATATCGTCGGGGGAGACCACGGCTGCCATGTTGCGGGAACCGTGGCGGCAGTTACAAACAACGGTGTAGGCGTCTCCGGCATTGCTGGCGGCTCCGGAACCGGCAACGGCGTAAGGCTGATGAGCACTCAGGTTTTCGCTCCCACATCCGGCGGCGGCGGTTTTGAGCAGGCTCCGATCTATGCTGCCGACAACGGCGCTTGTATCTCACAGAACAGTTGGGGCTACACCAATGTGGGAAGCTATGAACAGTCTGTGCTTGACGCCATCGACTACTTCAACGCCAACGGCGGCGGAAGCGTGATGTCCAACGGCATCACCATCTACGCTGCGGGCAACAGCCAATCCAGCGGCCAGTGGTATCCCGGCTGTTATAGTGGAGTTTTCGCTGTAGCCGCCACCACCCACAACGATACCAAAGCCTGGTATTCCAACTACGACACCTGGGTGGATGTATCCGCCCCCGGTGGAGAGACCAACAGCGTCACCTCCCAGGGCGTGCTTAGTTGCTGGAGCGGCAGCAATTACGGATTCTATCAGGGCACCTCGATGGCCTGTCCCCACGCTTCCGGCGTGGCGGCTTTGGTTGTCTCCTATGCCCACCGCAACGGCCGCACCCTCAGCAGCGCTGATGTGGAGGACATCCTGGAATCCACCGCTGACGATCATTACGCCGTGAACCAAAGCTACATTGGCCAACTGGGCAGCGGGCGCATCAATGCCTACCAGGCTTTGCTGGCCACCGACCCCACCTTGCCCTCGGTTTCCATCACCGCCCCGGCCAGTGGTTCGGTGCATGACCTCAACAGCAGCATCACGATAACGGCCACCGCATCCGACACTGATGGCTATATCACCGGCGTGGCTTTCTATATTGACGACGTGCTGAAAAGCACCGACACTTCCAGCCCCTATTCCTGGGTTTGGAACACAACCGGATACGCTGGCGGTGCCCACAGCATCAAGGTAATCGCCACCGACAATAGCGGAAACACCGCCACCCGCAGCATCACGGTCACCCTGCTGGCCCCTCCGGATGAGGGTTTCGAGACCGGAAACTTTACTTTGTATCCCTGGATAAACAACAGCTCCGTGCCCTGGACGGTGCAAAGCTCAGAGGTCTTTTCCGGCACCTATGCCGCCAGGTCCGGCGCTATCGGCAACAGCAGCAGCACTACCCTCAGCCTGCCTGTGGTGGTCAGCAGCGCGGGCAATCTCAGTTTCTGGTACAAGGTATCCTCCGAGAGCAACTATGACTTTCTGCGTTTCTACGTCGATGGCGTAAAGCAGGGCGAGTGGTCCGGTTCCGCAGGCTGGGCAGAGGCTTCCTATCCATTGACCTCCGGCAGCCACACCCTGGCCTGGACCTACTCCAAAGACAGTTCCTGGGCCAATGGCAGCGACTGCGCCTGGCTGGATCACATCATCTTCCCGCCGATGGGAACCTACTATGCCCCGCCTCAAAACCTGACTGCCACTTCCGGCAACGCGGTAGTGAACCTCAACTGGCAGGCCCCTGCCACCGGAACTCCAAGCAGCTATAGGGTTTACCGCGATGGCAGCTATCTGGCCAGCACCAACGGATTGAATTACTCTGATACAAACGTGGTGAACGAAACCAGCTATGAGTATTACGTAACAGCCATCTACGGCTCTGAGGAATCCGACCCCTCGAACACAGTAACAGGCTTCCCCACCACCAATCCCCTCTCTACCATCATCATAGGAACTGGCAGCGAAACCCAGCCTTACCCAATTAACCGTTATTGGAACTACTCCAGCCATGAGGCGATCTATCTGGCTTCTCAGATCGGCACGGCCTGCAACATCAGGTATCTGGGCTTCCATAAGGGCAGCGGCACCGATGTAAGTCCCATCGAGGCTGTCAGCATCTATATGAAGCACACCAGCGAGTCCAGCCTGTCCAGCGGCGACTACAGCACAGACGGCTACACTCTGGTCTATAGCGGAACCTTCCCGAACACTGATACCTCCGGCTGGATGGAAGTGGAACTGGACAACCTCTTTGCCTACAACGGAAATTCCAACCTGGCCATACTCACCATTAAGGGCAATCAGAGCTATATTTCTAATTACCCCTTCTGGACATATTCCACCACTACTGCCACCCAAGCCCGCCAAAACAGAAGCGATTCATCCCAGCCCATATCACTTACGGCTTCCAACAATCTGCCCAACCTGAAATTGCAAGCCTACGTCCCTGCCGGACTCTATCCCGCCCGTAACCTGACCGCGTTCGGCGGAAATGGTTTGGTGATACTAAACTGGAGCGAGCCTATAAGTGGAATCCCCACCGGTTACAAAATCTACAGGAATGGCAACCTGCTCACCACCGTGACGGGGCTTACTTACACCGACAACGCTGTTGTGAACGGCACAACCTATTCTTATTATGTGGTGGCCACCTATTCAAGTGAAGATGCAGAGCCTACCGAAACAGTCCAGGCAACACCAGATAACTCAGTGATCATCGGCGATGGAACCGGTTCCAACAGCACCAGAGATGCCTGCCCCATCAACGTTTATTATCAGAGCTTACACGGACAGTCGGTTTATACAGCCGCTGAACTCAATGCCGCAGGAGTGGTCGGCCCCATCAACATCACCCAGATCGGTTTCAATGTAACAGGCCTGCCTGCCCTGGCTATGCCCAACTTCGTTGTACGTATGGGACACACCAGCGCCACTGACGTCTCCAGTTGGATTTCCACGGGCCTCACCCAGGTCTGGAGCAACGGATCCTACCAGCCCACAAGCACCGGCTGGAACATGTACACCCTCTCCACCCCCTTCCTCTGGAACGGGATAGACAACATCGTGGTGGACACCGCCTTTGGGTTGATCGGTTCCTACAGTTCCAGTGGAACCACCCAGTATACATCTGTGACCAACGGTTACCGTTATGGACGCAGCGACTCTTCCGATCAGACCAACGTCTTTAGCGGCGGTTACAACTCCTCATACCGACCCAATCTCAAGCTGGCCCTGCTGCCCAACCAGCCTGGCCCCGTGATCCTGGTCAATCCTACAACCCTCGCCTATGGCGACGTGGCCGTGGGCAGCACCGACACGAAGACCTTCACCATCCAAAATAGTGGCGATCAGACCCTCACCGGCACCATCACCACCCCCGCCGGTTACACCGTGGCTGCGGCACGCAATTCCACGGAAACCCCGCTGGCCGGAAAGGACAGCCGCAACAGCCTGAGCTTCAGCATCAATGCCGGCGCCACCAAGACCTATAACCTGACTTTCGCGCCCACCGCCGCGACTGCCTACAACGGCAACGTGGTGATCACCAACAACTCCATCAACAACACCAGCGTCAACATCGCGGTGAGTGGTACGGGTTACATTCCGCCCACCATCAGCGTTGACGATGATGCCCTCTACGCCTACCTGCAGGTGGGCACCGAAGGCACGGACAGCTTCACCATCACCAACACCGGCAGCCAGCCCCTCTCCTTCAATATCAGCATAACTGAACTGGCCTCCAGAGCCGGCAACCTGCTGCAAGCGGCTTCTGCTCAGGAGAAGAGCATCGCGGGCAGCACCCTCACCCTGGACACCAGCAGCTACCTGCCCGGCACCACAGTGGACTGGACCTTCACCGCCACCAACGCCAGCACGGACGTAGAGTGGCTCAGAGACGTGATCATCAGCTTCCCCGCCGGGGTCACCGTGAACAGCGCCACCAACTTCGTGGGCGGCAGCGGCGGCGACATGACTCCGGATGTGACCAGCGGCAACGGTGTGACCATCACCTGGCACGGTGAAACCTCCTACGGCTACGGTGTGATCAAAGGAGGCGAATCCGCTTCCGCCACGGTAAATGTGACCATCGGTGCAAGCTTCGGCGGCAACCTCACCCTGCCCTGGACCCTGAACGGTGATATCTACGGTTCCGAGCCCCACACCCTCACCGGTTCCAATGTGCTGACCCAGGATTCCCCTCCCATTTCCTGGCTGAGCGTACAGCCTCTCAGTGGCAGTATCGCCGCGGGACAGAGCCAGACCATCACCGCCTACTTCTCAGCCGTCGGCATGGCAGTGGGCACCTATGAAGCGATGCTCACCATCCATTCCAACGATCCCGTCAATCCCACCCTGGACGTGAGCGCCACCATGGATGTCTGGGACGTAAGCCTGGCCCCCGAAATTGTGGTTTCGCCTCTGGCCCTGGATTTCGGCGGGGTTGAAGTCGGCACAACCAGTGTGCTGCAATTCACTGTGCAAAACACCGGCAACGCCCATTTGATGGGAACCATCAGCACTCCCTCCGGCTACAGCGTATCCCAGGCAGGAGCCAAAGGATTTGTGGCTGATGCCCAAAGTTCCGCCTCCCTTGCAGTCAAGCAAGCTCCCGGAGCCAGGTATGCCCAGGCTGAAGTTCGCAACACCCTCACCCTCAGCGTACCAGTCGGCGAAACCGTCACCTACAATCTGACCTTTGCCCCCACCGCCGCGCAAACCTATCCTGGCAACGTTGTCATCAGCAGCAATGACGAGGATGAGCCTACAGTGAACATCGCCCTGACTGGTAGCGGCTACCTCAATTTGGCTGCGCCTCAGGTGACGGTGCAAAAAAGCTCCGGCGGCGTGACCGTCTCTTGGGAGCCTGTGACCAACGCCAACTGCTACCACATCTACCGCGCCACCGATCCCTACGGCGATTACGGCACCCAGCCTTTCGCGACGGTCCTGGCCCCGGAAACCAGTTGGGAAGACACCCAAGCCTTGCCCATGGCCTTCTACAAGGTTGTGGCGGCCTTTGAGGACCTTCCCGCCAAATAATAAACAAACCGCTTAGATATCGGCCCCGCTGTCCTCTCAGGATTGGCGGGGCCTTTCTTTTATACCGGAGCCATAACTGCTTACTCACCCGCAATATCCTGTCAGTCCGCACCCTTAGCGCCCGTGTCCATCTCTCTCCTATGCCTCCCGCACAATACTCGCATCGAATACGGGGATTATGCGGGAGGCGTGTCAGGGCCCCGGAGCAGGGCCTTAACGGCCAGTCGGCATTGCTTCTTCCGGGTCACTTCAAACACCCGCTATCGTATTCAGTCCCCATGCGTTACCCACCCGATTTGAAAGAGAGCCCGATGTTGAGTCCAGCCAGATAAACGCGAACCGGGTTAAATTGTGTGGAGCCCACTACTTTACTTGGAAAACTTATCCGGCAGAAAAAGGTTGACAAATCCCTATTCATGGTTTAACTGGATGAAGAATGTTATATTTTGCCGCTCAGGCGAATCCCACAGACAAAAGTGGGACTCGGCAGCGGTGAATTGACTCAGATAGTAATACATAAGCCCCGCAAGGGCGAAGAGAGTAATAATATGCATAGATTAGCATCGCTTTTGGCCATCTGCCTGGCGCTTCTGAGCGTCGGCCTCACGGCCCTGGGTCCGGATTTCGCGGACCTGCCCTTTATAGACATTTACAAGGTGCCGGACGATGCCATGGTTCCTGGCCATGTCTGGATCAGGCTGAAACCGGAGCTTTCCGGCCAGTTGCAAAGGCTGGAGCATGAAAACGGGACACTGGTCTCCTTTGGCATTGTCGAACTGGACGAACTTAACCGCCGGTTCGAAGTAAGCAAAATCAGCCAGATTTTTTACAGTCCGGCCCACAGGAGCGAATTCACCCAACGCCACCGGGACTGGGGCCTGCACCTCTGGTATGAAATAAGTTTCGCCAGCAAGGCTGACATCCGTGACGTCGTGATGGCCTACCGTGGCCTCGAAGGCAACGTGGCGTGGGCTGAGCCCGAGTATAAAAAAGTGCTGTACGAAGCTGTTGCGGGCCAGAACCCGGAATCGTTGGAAACACTAAACCGCTGGACCCCCAACGACCCCTATTACAGTTCCCAGTGGCATTACAACAACACCGGCCAGCAAGGCGGAACAGTCGATTGCGATATCGACCTGCCCGAAGCCTGGGACCTGGAAAAGGGACATCAGGACGTGATCGTGGCAGTGATCGACGGCGGCATCCAGACCAATCATCCGGACTTGAATAACAACATCTGGAGCGGGGTGGGCTACAACTTCGTGACCGGCAGCTCCACCATCAACCCCGAAAACCACGGCACCCACGTGGCCGGTACCATCGCCGCGGAAAACAACAACTCCACAGGCGTATGCGGCATTGCCGGCGGGAACGGCAATACCAAAGGCGTGAGCCTGATGTCCTGCCAGGTCTTCGACGGACAGAACCAAGGCGGCTTTGCCAACGCTCCCGTCTGGGCAGCGGACAACGGGGCGGCCATCTCCCAAAACAGTTGGGGTTATCAGTACCCTGACGTGTACAACCAGTCCGAACTTAACGCCATCAACTATTTCAACACCAACGGCGGTGGTACGGTTCTGAACGGCGGCATCACCATCTTCGCCGCAGGCAACGATGAAGCTGAAGGAAATTTCTATCCCGGCTGTTACAACGGCGCCTTTGCCGTGGCCGCCACCACCAACCAGGACAGAAAAGCTTATTACTCCAACTGGGGCACCTGGGTGGACATCTCCGCCCCGGGTGGAGAAACGATATATTATTCCACAAGAGGAATTCTCAGCACGATAACCGGCAACAGCTACGCCTGGTACCAGGGCACCTCGATGGCCTGTCCGCACGTGTCTGGAGCAGCAGCTCTGATTGTATCTTATGCCCACCGCAACGGGCTTACTCTCACCAACACGGAGCTGAAAACGATCCTGCAAAACACCGCCGACAACCATTATGGCGTGAATCCAAGCTACACTGGGAAACTCGGCTCCGGACGCCTGAATCTGTACAACGCCCTGTTGGCAGTGCAGCCGCCCCTCAATCCTCCTCTGAACCTGGCCGCCACCTCCACCCACAGATCTGTGACCCTCACTTGGGAAGTCCCGGAAGCGATGACACCCAACAACTACAAGGTTTACAGAAACAGCTCCTACCTTGCCACAACGGCGAACCTCACTTACACAGACCTGAGCGTGACCGACGGCGTAACCTACAGCTATTACGTTGTAGCCAGCTACACCGACGGCGATTCAGAGCCTTCCAACACCGTGAGCGCCACCCCCAACACTTTTCCTCCCACAAACCTCACAGCAGTAGGCGGCGACACTGTTGTCAACCTGGGCTGGACCGCTGCCGGGGGACGTGGCGCTGAAAACGAAGAGTTTTTGGATGAGAGAAACATCAGCGGCTACAGGATCTACCGTGACGGCAGTTCCCTCACCACGGTGACGGGCACCAGCTACGCTGACCACAATGTGGTGAACGGCACCACCTACAGCTACTGGGTGACAACGCTGTATTCCAACCCCAGCGGTGAATCCGCGGCCTCAAATACTGCGGAGGCCACTCCCTTGGCAATGGCGTATGCCGTGATCGGCAGCGGAACCGGAACCACACCTACCACTGAGGGTTGCCCCATCAACATCTATAAGAAGAGCCTGCACGGGCAGTCGGTTTATACCGCTGCCGAACTGAACGCCGCGGGCCTGTATGGTCCAACGGACATCACCCAGTTGGGCTTTTACGTGGCAACGGCGCCAGCTTTGGCTTTGCCTAATTTCCGGATGCGGATGAAGCACACCACGGCTACGGATGTCACAAACTGGATTAGCGCGGATGGACTGACCACAGTTTATAGCAGCACATCATATATGCCTGTTACCGGGGACTGGGATATGCTGATCCTATCCACCCCCTTTGCCTGGAACGGGATCGACAATATCGTGATCGACACAGACTTTGACCGGGTGACCACAGAATCCGCCACCGGAACCGTTCACTACACCAACATGGCCAATGGCTACCGCTATGGCCGCAGCACCTATAGTGACATGGGCGAAACCTTCACCGGCGGCCTGGTATCAGTTTACCGGCCGGATGTGAAACTGGGTTTTGTCTATGTGGAACCTGCCGGACCGGAAATAGCGGTCGATCCCCTCAGCCTCAATTTCGGCGAGGTGCAGGTGGGGCAGACCAGCGTGAAGCAATTCACCATATACAGTAATGGAGACGAGACTCTCAGCGGGAGCATCACCACTCCGTCCGGTTATACTGTCACAGCTGCTCGAGGCAAAGGCCAAAAGGATCTGGGAGCGGGCCGGAACACTCTGTCCTTCTCGCTTCCCGTTGGCACCCACCAGAACTACAACCTCAGTTTCAACCCCACGGCCGTTGTCACCTATTCAGGCAATGTGACAATCACCAGCAACGACATCGACGAAAGCACGGTGCTTATTGCCGTAACAGGAACAGGATACACGCCAGCCAACATCTCTTTGAGCGACAACAGTCTTTCCGCCACGCTCGTCAACGGCTCCCAGGGTACGGACAGCTTTACGATCAGCAATTCCGGCAGCCAGGGGCTCAGCTTCAACCTCGTAGAATCGCCTTCTGTGGCTTGGTTCAGCGCGGCGCCCTCTTCCGGAACAGTATCCGGAGGCGGAAACCAGCTCGTCACCGGAACTTTCTCCCCTGAAGGACTTATCCCCGGCACCTACAACACCACTCTGCTGGTCAATTCCAACGATCCGGACAGCCCCCAGTTGCCCATGTCCATCCAGCTTGTGGTGCAGAACAGCAGTCCGACAATCAACGCGCCAGAATCTCTGACCTTCGACATCTATGCCGACACCTCCCTAATCGAGGATTTCAGCCCCTACGTGGATGACCTTGATCCGCAGACTCTAACTTTGGGATACAGCGGCAACAGCAATATCATCGTCTCCATCGACGGGCTTACCGTCACCTTCAGCAGCCTCAATTACTGGACCGGCACGGAGGAAATCACCTTCTCCGTCTATGATGGCATGGCTTATGCCTACGACACGGTTTCAGTCACCATCACCCAGATCATGTATCCGTCCACAAATCTCATAGCCCAGGCTGGAAACAGGGTGGTAAACCTTAGCTGGACTGCGCCTGATCCCGCCGGCGTGAGTGGCTACAGGATCTATCGCGACGGACAGGTGCTCACCGATGTGTTTGGCACCACTTATTCCGATGCCAGCGTATCCAACGGCGTCACCTACCAGTATTACGTCACCACGCTCTATACCAACCCCGCGGGTGAATCGGCAGCCTCCAACACAGCAGAGGCCACCCCCATGGCGATCATCAACGTCATTTTGGGCGATGGCACTTCAGCCACAAACACAAACGAAGGCTGCCCCATCAACATCTTCAGACGGAGCCTGCACGGGCAGTCTGTCTATACCGCGGCGGAACTCAATGCCGCCGGTGTCTATGGCCCGGCGGAGATCACGGCTTTGGGATTCTACGTCAACAGCGCTCCCAACCTGGCCCTGCCTTCCTTCGTGGTGCGCATGAAACACACCACGGACGCCAATGTGGCCAGTTGGCAGAGCTCCACAGACATGGTGACGGTTTACAGCGCAACTTCCTACATGCCCACTCCCGGCGGCTATGACATGCTCACTCTGGATACTCCTTTCACTTGGAACGGAACGGACAACATCGTCATCGACACCGCTTTTAACCGGGTGAGCAGCAGAAGTTCTACAGGGACCGTACGCTATACTGAAATCGCCAGCGGCTATCGCTACACCCGCAGCGACTACTTAAACCAGACCAATACGTTCTCCGGCGGCAGCGTATCAGTTTACCGGCCTAACGTGCAACTCACCATCTACGGCGGTGAGCCCGCCCCGCCGGAAATAACGGTCGATCCCCTGGCTCTCGACTTCGGCGAAGTGCAGGTTGGCAGCAGCGTCGTGCGCCAGTTTACCATCGCCAACTCCGGGGAGGAGGATCTCACCGGCTCCATCACCACTCCAGCCGGCTATAGTGTCATCGAACAGGGTAGGAATTCTACAGATACGGGAATCCTTCTTAGAGCAGCCTCCAATCTTCGCAACACTCTGGAGTTCAGTCTGGCGGGAGGCGCCAACGCAGTTTACCTACTCACTTTCCAGCCGCTGGAAGCTATTGCCTACAACGGCAATGTTGTCATCGGCAGCAACGACGAGGACGAGCCCACGGTGAATATCGCCCTGACCGGCAGCGGCTACATCCCGCCCACAGTCTCACTGGATGCCACCGCCCTGGAAGCAACTCTGGCAGTCAATGCCCAAGGCACGGATAGCTTCAACATTGCCAACATCGGCAGCCAGAATCTCGACTTCACTCTCGTTGAAGACCCAGCAGTAGCCTGGTTCAGTGCTAATCCCACATCCGGCACTGTCGCAGGAAATGGCAGCCAGCTTGTCACCGGTTCATTCACCGCGGCTGGCCTCGCCCCGGGCACCTACACCGCCAACCTGTTGGTCAACACCAATGATCCGGATAACCCCCAGCTCACGGTATCCCTAACGCTCGAGGTGCTGAACGCCCTTCCCGTCATCGAGTTGCCCGAAACATTCAGTTTCGATATGAACACCCAGTTGATTGAGGATTTCACCGATTTCGTCAGTGATGCCGACGGACATGATCTCACCCTGGGCTACAGCGGCAACACAAATATCCAGATATCCATCGCTGGAATGCAGGTCACCTTCTCCGCTCCGCTTGACTGGTTCGGCAGCGAAGAGATCACCTTCTCTGTCTTTGATGGCTACGGCTATGCCTATGACACGGTGACGGTTACCGTGAACCTCACTGCGTTGGCCATCCCCGAAATCGAGATCAGCAAAAGCACCAACGGCGTGACCGTCTCTTGGGAACCGGTGACCAACGCCAACTGCTATCACATCTACCGCGCCACCGATCCCTACGGTGATTACGGCACTCTGCCCATCGCCATGGTTCTGGCTCCACAAACCAGTTGGGAAGACACGGAAATTCTGCCCATGGCCTTCTACAAGGTTGTGGCGGCCCTTGAGGACCTTCCCGCCAAGCAATAGCCAAAACATCTACCCGGCCTGTTCCCAAGTGAATGGGCCGGGTTTTGCCTCCTCTCCGAAAAGGTTGTGCAAAATAAAATGAACCTTTTGCACCAGAAATTGCAATTCACAACTCACCAAAACATCCCTATTTAAAGGATCGATCATGAGGAAAAGCACCATCTTTGGGCCAATTCTGGCCCTGCTCCTGCTCTCACCCCTGTTTCTGACCGGCCAAAACCTGCCCGGTGGATCAGCCTTCAGCGTCACTCGCTCTGGCAGTGAGGGCATCCAGATCAATTTTCAATTGCCTGCCTGGGAGGTTGAGGCCGTTGAACGCGACGGCACCAGTTACTCCCGAATCCGGGTGGACGGCATCCCCAACCTCTTCATCGGCGAAGAGGAGACTCTGCCAATCTTCAGCGCCATGGTGGCCATCCCCGTCCGCGGCGGAGTGAGCTTGCGAGTTTCCAACGAAGTTTCCGAGAGCCGCTCCGGCCTCCAGCCAGATTTCGCCACCTCCCTGAACGCGGAGCGCCAGGCCGGGCGCCTGGGAGGAATCCTCTATCCGGAACATGCCGTCCTCATCTCCGAACCCCAGGTGCTGCGCGATTTCCGCGTGGTGAGCCTCAACGTCCATCCCTTCCAGTGGAACAGCGCCACGGGAGAACTGCTCGTGCGGGAAAGCCTCACCCTCAACCTCGATTTTGATGACGGCCCCTCCATCAACGAGACGGTCCCGCCCCTCAGCCTTTCCCCAGCTTTCGAGAAGATCTACAGAGGCCTCATCCTTAACTACGATCAGGCGGCAGGCAGGAATGCCAACTACCACAATCCCCGCCTGCTAGTGATTTACGGTAACTACGGGGATGCAACCTATCAGGGCAAGGTGGATGAATACGTGGCCTGGAAACGCCAGAAGGGCTATCAGGTGGACGCCTTCAGCACTGCAACAGCCGGAACTACCTACACCGCTATAAAAACTTTTATCCAAGGCAGATACGACAACCTTAACACACGCCCGGATTATATCACGATCATCGGGGATGATTCCGGTACCATAGCTGTGCCAACTTACAGCACATACATGGATTATTACTACACCTGGCTGGCTGGCGGAGACAACCTCGGCGACGTGGCTATCGGCCGCATTTCGGTGGATTCAGCCGCGGAAATGGTGGACTACATGGCCAAGATCAACATCTTGGAACGTGACATCAACCCAAACATGGGAGCCTGGCTGGACCGCATGCTGCTGGTGGGCGACTCCTCCACTTCCGGCATATCCACCATCTATACCAACGAATACATCCACGACCGCTCTCTGGAGATCAATCCGGATTACACCTATACTGAATTGTACGGCGGGTCCCCCTCCACCACCGCAATGAATGCTGCTATAAATCAGGGCGTGGCTTTCTTCAATTTCCGGGGCTGGATCAACATGAACGGCTGGCCTAACACCATGAACAACATGAGCAATGCCTACCGGCTTTTCCACGCGGTTTTCATCACCTGCAGCACCGGTTCCTGGGGAGGGGGAACAAGCACCACGGAATCTGTGGTGCGTTACGGCTCGGAGGCCACTCTGGGCGGGGCTGTGACCGCCATCGGCATGGCCACTTCATCCACCCACACCCCCATGAACAACTGCCTTGATGTGGGCATCTTTCATGGCATCTATCCTTTGGGTATGCGCAACATGAGCGAAGCCATGCTTTACGGCAAACTCTACCTCTATGCCGTCTATGGGATTAACTACTCCACCCAGGCTTACAACTTCTCCGGTTACTGCAACCTCATTGGAGATCCCACAGCCGCCATTTACGTTGGCATCCCTTCACAGTTCAGCGTCACCGCTCCTTCCTCCATTCCTGCCGGCGAGACCAGCCTGGTGGTGAATGTGAGCGACGGCGCCAGCCCGGTGCCAGGCGCTTCCGTGGTCCTTTCCAATCCGGCTGGCCAGCAAGCCCTGGCCTTCACCGACGCCTCCGGCAACGCCACCCTGTCCTTTGCAGCCAACCTCTCCGACAACCTCAGCCTCACCGTCAGCAAAGACGACTTCAAGCCTTTCATCCAGACCGTGAACATTGCCTCCTCCGGCGGCTTGGTCTATGATGGGCTAAATATCGACGACAACGCCAGCGGCAACGGCGACGGTGAAGCCAACGCCGGAGAGACCATGGATATTTACGTGAGCCTTCATAACACCACATCCGAAACGCTTTCCCCTTTTGGGGAAGCCAGCTGTTCCGATCCCTACATCAATCTCATCAGCTACGACCGCATAGAGTTCAACTCCATATCCCCCGGGATTTCCAGCGAAAGCGTGGAACCCATCACCCTGCAGATCGCTCCGGATTGTCCGGACCAGCATCAGTTCGTGCTGGAATTTGAGATCAATGACGGTGCCTACTCCACCCTGATCCCCATCACCGTGAGTAACGGCCGCCTGGAGATCGTCTCCCACACTTTTGTGGGCTCCTCCGGCAACCTGGTTAATCCCGGAGACACCTGGCCCCTCACCCTTACTCTGCAAAACGTTGGCAGCTCAGCACTCTCTGATCTCAGTGCCACCCTCAGCTCACAGGATGGCTTTTTCGAGGTAACCGACACCCAGGGCTATTACGGCTCCATCAACCCTGGGGCCACAGCTGGAAACAACACCGACACCTTCTCCATCCTAGCCCGCAGCACCTGCGTGGACGGCATGGTGATCCCCCTGCTGCTGGAGCTATCGAACCCGGATGGTTTCCAGCAGAGCATCCCCCTCACCTTCACCATCGGCCAGACCAGCGTCACCGACCCCCTCGGTCAGGACGCCTACGGCTATTTCATCTTCGACGAAGGCGACACTGGCTATGAACAGTGCCCCGTTTACAACTGGATCGGCATTGCCCCAGCGGAAGGGGGCAGCGGCACCGCCCTCAACCTCACTGATCCCGGCAGCAGTAGCGACGAAGGTGACCAGTTGGGGGCCGTGGCCATCCAAACCGTGAATCTGCCTTTCACCTTCAAGTTTTACGGAGTGGATTACAGCCAGGCCTCCATCTGTTCCAACGGTTTTATTGCCTTTGGCGAAACCAACGATGCCGATTGGCGCAACTGGCGCCTTCCTGATGCCGGAGGCCCCAGCCCCATGATCGCCGTCTTCTGGGACGACCTGGACCTCCAGTCCAGCAGCGGTGTTTACACTTGGTACAACAGCGCCCAACACTATTACGTGGTGGAGTGGTACAATCTCATCTCCGGCTACGATTCCACTACTCCCCAGACCTTCCAGGCTATCCTCTACGATCCGGTTTACTACCCCACCCACACTGGTGACGGCCAGATCAAGCTCCAGTACAAGGAGTTCAACAATATCGACCTCGGCGACGGGGATGCCTATCCCCACGGCAACTATGCCACCATAGGCATTGAGGACCACACCTCCACCATCGGCCTGGAATACACCTTTGGCAACATCTGGCCCACTGCCGCGGCTCCTCTCTCCGACGAATCCGCCCTCTTCATCACCACCCGGCCCCTCATTCCGGATTACCCCTATGTTGTGCTGGAGCAGGTGAACATACTGGATGCCAATTCCAACGCCCATTTGGAGCCCGGCGAGTCCGCCCAGCTCTCCCTCCGCCTGGGCAACCGAGGTTTGGTGGACGCCACCAGCGTGAGCGCTGTGCTCATCTCCAACGATCCTTACGTGACAGTTTCCATTAATACTGCCTCATACGGCGTCGTGCCTGCCCAGGGCAGCACCTGGCCGCAAAGCAATTACTCAGTCAGCGTGGCTGCCAACTGCCCGGCAGACCATCAGTTGCTCTTTGACCTTAACATCACCGGAGCCAACGGTAACTGGAGTCAAAACTTCAGGCTGGGAGTATATGAGCCCGAGCTTGAATTCCGTCACCTGATCGTGAGCGATTACAGCGGCAACCAAAATGGAATCCTGGATCCAGGCGAAACAGTCACCTTATCCATTGAAATCCATAACGTGGGTGAAATTCCCACCGCGGCTGGAACTGCCTCCCTTGGATGTTCCACTCCGGGAATCACGATAACCGACGGAAGCGACTGCTTCCCCACGCTGGCGGCAGGAGCTCATGCCACTCTTCATTTTGAGGTCTCCGCCTCCTCTTCCATGGCAAACGGAACAATTGTGACCCTGAACTTTAATGCCTTGTCTGGCACGGCAACAGCCAGCCTTACCGAGTATCTGGAAGTGGGGGCTCCGTTGGAAGTGGTCATCGGAGATGGCGACGATACCCAGGGCTATCCTCTCGACCGCTGGTACAACTACAGCGCCCACGAAGCTATCTACCTCGCCTCCGAAATCGGCGTGCCCGGTACCCTCAAATCCCTTGCCTTCAACAAAGATAGCGGCAGCAACCTGGATCCCATCGAAGCCGTCTCCATCTATATGAAAAACACCACCCAGTCCACCCTGGCTTCCGGCAATTACAGCACTTCCGGCTATACCCTGGTCTATAGCGGCAACTTCCCAAACAACGCTGCCTCCGGCTGGATGGAGGTGAACCTCAACCCCATGTTCGTCTATGATGGAGTTTCCAACCTTGCCGTGCTCACCGTGAAAGGCTATCAGCAGTATACCTCCAGTTATCCCCGCTGGAGTTATTCCGTCACCCAAGGCAACCAGGCCCGCCAGAACCGCAGCGACCCCTCCGCCCCAACCAACCTGCTGGCTACCCCAAACCTGCCCAACCTGCTCCTCAAGATCTTCCCGGATTACGACATGCTGCTGCCGCCCCAAAACCTCAGCGCCACCGCTAGCCACGGCCATGTGCTGCTGAATTGGACCGCCCCCGTCTTCAGCGAGCCAGACAACTACCGCGTTTACAGAAACGGCAGCCTGCTGGCCAGTCCCATTGGAACCCAATACAACGACAATGCTGTTACGGACGGCAGCACCTATGAATATTACGTGACAGCGATTTACGACGGCGAGGAATCCCCCGCCACACCAACCGTTTCCGCCACCCCGAACATGTATCCCCCCACAAACCTGTACGCCCTGCCCGGAAACACCGTGGTGGACCTCAGTTGGACCGCCGCGGAAGGCCGCGGTTCCCGCTCCGCTTTTGCCGCCGGAAATGGGGACCGCAGCATCAGCGGCTACCGTATCTACCGTGACGGCAGCCCCATCGCCACCATGGCCGGGACCTCCTATCAGGATTCCGGGCTCAGCAACGGCGCTCTCTACTCCTACTATGTGACCACCGTTTATACCGCTCCCGACGGTGAATCCGCCCCCTCGAACACGGTGACCGCCTCCCCCAACCTTATCACCGAAGTGATGCTGGGCGACGGGACCTCAAGCACTCCCAACAATACAGCCTGCCCCATCAACATCACTTACAAGAGCCTTCACGGCCAGTCGGTCTATACCGCAGCAGAACTGAACGCCCAGGGCGTCTCCGGTCCCATATACATCACCGGTCTGGCCTTCTGGGTCAACACCCCGCCGGATTATGTCCTGCCGAATTTCATTATCCGCCTCAAACACACCACCGACACCAATGTGGCCAACTGGCAGGGAGCCACGGACATGGTGACCGTTTTCAGCGCGGAAAGCTACATGCCTACAGCCGGCGGCTGGGATATGCTCACCTTCCAGACACCCTTCCTCTGGAACGGCAGCCAGAACATCGTGGTGGACACCGCCTTCAACCTTACCGAACAATGGACGCAGTCAGGAACGGTTCTCTACACATCCGTCACCAACGGATACCGCTGCGCCCGCAATGATTACAACGACCAGACCAATGTCTTCTCAGGCAACTATACCAGCAGCAACCGCCCCAATGTGAAGCTGGCCCTGGTTCCCTACCAAACCGGACCCGAAATAGCGGTTAGCCCCGCCATTCTGGGCTTCGGCGAGGTGGAAGTTGGCACCAGTTCCACGCTTCAATTCAGCATCAGCAACAGCGGCGGTTCCCTCCTTTCCGGCACCATCACCACACCCGCGGGCTATGCAGTAAGCGGATCAGCGGCGCGGACGGCCTTCAGGGCAGGAAAGGATGCTGTTCAGGATTCTGGAAACGTAGAGCGAAATATTCTGAGCTTCTCCATCCCCGCTGGCTCCAGCACCGCTTTCGACCTCACCTTTGCCCCCACCTCCGCCCAAATCTACTCCGGCAATGTGGTGATCAACAGCAACGATTCCGACGAAAGCAATATCCAAATCCCGGTTACCGGCACAGGCATCATCAGCCTCTCCACCCCCGTGCTGAGCATCAACCGCGTAGACGGGGCCACCCAACTCTCTTGGAACGTGATTCCCAATGCCACCGGCTATAAGGTATTCAGCGCGTCCGATCCCTACGGGGACTATGAGCTGCTGACCCTAACCCCTATCATCACGAATACTTACACCGATAACCGCGCCCTGCCCCGGGCTTTCTACAAGGTCGTGGCGGTGGGAAACTAACTTACAAACACCCATGCCAGAGGGGCGGAACCTTCCGCCCCTTTTTTGGCTACAATTCCATAGAGACCGTGGGGTGGGCCTGGCGTACAGCAAACGCAGAGAGCATGGACGACAGGATACTTTGGAGAGACTGATCGTTGCTGGCGTCGATGCCCGTTCCTCGCTCGACGCCAGCAGGTGGCCTGGAACCCTGGGGAATAGCGTAGCGATATAGTCTGGCCGTTAACGCCCTATCCTGTGTTCCCGTCATGCCTCCCGCATGATGCCCGCATTTGATGCGAGTATTCTACGGGAGGCGTGGGAGAGGGATGGAAACGAGTGCTCAGGGCGTGGCAGAAAGGACATCGCGGTGGGTAAGTATTCTTGGCCTTCCATTAAATCAGTCTCTCATTCAAGTCGGGTGGGTGGCTTATCCACCTGCTTTGAAAGAGCGCCTCTTTTCATTGCACTGGCTCCGGGATTTAGCATCGGATATCTGATTGACAAAAACCCAGCTCCGGCTGGATATGGTCCTTTGATTGAGACAGGGTTAGAACCCGCCTGAGGATAAGATGAACAAGATTGCCAAGTATTTGCCCTTGTTGTTGTTGGCGTTGATTGCCAGCAGCCTTTGCGCCACCCAGCCCTTCTGGAGTTTGGAGCCGAGCACGCAAGAAATTGAGCGTGCCGATTCTCTCACCGGATTTGACATCACCAAGTATGTGATAAACCTCGCGATAGACACCCAGAGCCAGTACATCACAGGCATGGTGGAGGCGCAGGTAACACCGGAGTGGCCTCTGGATTCGATCCAGTATGAATTGGAGAGCGATTCGCTACATGTTTACAGCGTTCTGCTCAACGACGCGCCGGTGGCTTTCACCCATGCCAACGGACTGGTGAGCATTCCGCTGCCTCCCGCGCAGCGAACTCCTTTTGTTACCAAGGTTTACTATTCCGGCCACCCCCGCCGTTCGCCGTCGCCTTACAACATTGGTTTGATCTTCACCCCCTCCGCGGTTTACACCCTCTCCAACCCCGACGCCGGGCGCTATTTCTGGCCCTCGTATGACCACCCCTGGGATAAGGCTTTGGTGGACTGGAACATAAGTATCCGAAGCGACTGGCTTGTCGCCGCCAACGGGATCAGGACCGGAATCACGGACAACGGAGACGGCACCCACACCCACCATTGGGTATCATCCTATCCCATAGCCACTTACGTGATGGGTTTCGCGGCCGCGCCCTATATCGAGTTCGCGCAGCAAGCCGGCGACCTGTTCATCCAGAATTTCGTGATGCCCGGCCAACTCAACAACGCCCAGGTGGATTTCGCCAACGTTCCGGACATGATCGACTTCTTCTCCTCCTTGTACGGGCCTTATCCCTTTGAAAAATATGGGCATATGGTGGTGCCGATGACCACCTACGCGGCAATGGAACACCAGACCATGACCACCTTTGGCGCGGCTTACCTGACCGGGGACCAGAACTATGAATCAATTGTGGCGCATGAGCTTACGCATCAATGGTACGGAAACCTGATGACACCCATCACCATGCGCGAAGTGTGGCTGAAGGAAAGTTTTGCCACTTACTCGGAATTCCTCTGGGAAGCGTATCACGAGGGCTGGCAGGCCGGCTGCGACTATCTGCGCGACCACATCCAGCAATACTACATCTCCTGGGAGAACAACAACGGGCCTCAGACCATCTTCGACCCTGAATACAACATGATGTTCGCGCCGCCCACCTACGAAAAATCGGCCTCCGTGCTGCACATGCTGAGGCTGAAGCTGGGCAACGACGCCTTCTTCAACTTCATCCGCTCCATCATAACCGCGTTTCCTGGCGGAAACATCAACACGGCGGAATTCATCGACCTCGCCGAACAAGCCGGCGGAATGGACCTGAGCCAGTTTTTCCAGCAGTGGATATATTCACCGGGCATCCCCGACGCCAGCTTTACCGTTCTGCACAACGACAGCGGCCAGGCCAAGGTCATCGGAACCACAACCAGTCCAACTTCCACCCTTTTCGACATAGACGTGCCGATCGGCATACCGGGCTCGGCGGTGGCGGATTCTCTGGTGATCCGCGCCACTCCGGAAGGTTACACAAACTATTTTCCCATAGCGCTTTCCGACGACGTCGGCACAATCCTGATTGACCCCAACCACTGGGTTTTGACCCGTTCCTTCACTCAAAACACGCTGCAACTGGCCACCTGCCTGGCTTACGACGGCACGGTGGACCTGAGCTGGAATCCTTTTGAAGGAGGCATCCCGCTGGCGGGTTACCATGTTTTCCGCAGACAGATTCCGGATGGGGATTTCATCCGCGTGACAGACGTTCCCGTTAATTCATTGAACTACACGGACTACAGCGTAACCAACGGCCAAATCTATCAATACCATGTTACCGCTGTGGACCTGGAAGGCTTTCGCAGCCTGCCTTCCAACGTGATGGAAGCGGCGCCGATCCACTTTCCCTTCGACCGGGGTTTTTTGCTGGTGGATGAGACCAGGCATGGCAACGGGGCAAATATCTCACCCACCGACCAGATGGTGGATGATTTCTACGCCTGCGTTTTGGGTGATTTTGCCCACTCGGTTTGGGACTTGGAGAGCCAGGACCCGCTCAGCCTGGACCAGGTGAGCCACTATCCCTTCATCCTCTGGCATTGCGACGATTTTACGGACATGCAGATCATTGCCTACCAAAACCTTCTGGGCAGTTACCTGCTAAGCGGCGGAACCCTGCTGATATCGGGCTGGAAATACCCCAGCCAGTTCGACAGCGCTTTCCTGAACAGGTTTCTGCCGGGAATCACGCCGCTTTTGAACAATTCCGCCGTGCTGGTTTCCGCGCAGAGTGACACATATCCAGACCTCTATCCCGACCCGGCCAAGCTGGCGGCGCCCTGGAACGGGATGCTGCCGATGAGCTATGTCTTTGCGGGAGCGGCAAATCCTCTCTACCGGGCGGAGATTTTGAACGGCGGGGCGAACAACAACGAGCCGTTGGCGATCAGGGTCCATGCCGGCGGAACCATGGTGCTGCTTGGCTTTCCACTCTACTTCATGCTTCAGGATGGGGTAAGTGACTTTCTGGCTCAGATAATCCCGGAACTCTATCCCGATGTGGCAGTTGAGGATGGCTTGTGTCCGAATGCCGGCCTGGCGCTTGTCTGCGCGCCGAATCCATTTTCAGATGAACTGCGGATAAGCTGCCAAACCGGCAAAACCGGTGAGAAAGTGGAACTCGCCATCCATAACGTTCGGGGACAAAGGGTTGGAGGGTTTCAGGGTAATTCCGGCGCCAAAGGAATTTGCCAGTTTGTTTGGGACGGACGCGACCAGCACGGCGATCCTGTCGCCCCCGGGGTATATCTGCTGGAAATGCGGACTGCTGGTGAGCGCAAGCTCTTAAAAACCTTACGCTTGCGCTGATTCTGGAAAGGCCTGACCGTCCGTCATTTCTCCAACGGAATAATAAACCTTTACGAGAAAACGGAGTTAAATTAAATGGCCCCCAAATGACCGGCTCCGGGACCGTAACTCCGTGCCCGGACAGGATTGGAATCAATCATCAGCCAAAACAAGGATTAAATATGATAACCCAGATCATCAAACTGAGGGAAAAGCGCGACGCGGCGACCCTGGGCGGCGGCGAAAAACGCGTGCAGGAGCAGCACGAAAAAGGCAAACTCACCGCCAGGGAGCGGATCGAGCTACTGGTGGACCCTGACAGTTTTGAGGAATTTGACCTCTTTGTAACCCACCGCTGCACCAACTTTGATATGGACGAACAGGTCTATCCCGGTGACGGTGTGGTTACCGGCAGCGCCACCATCAACGGACGCCTGGTCTATCTGTTTGCTCAGGATTTTACTGTCTTCGGCGGATCACTTTCCAAGACCTACGCGGAAAAGATCTGCAAGATAATGGACATGGCACTTAAGAACGGCTGCCCGGTTATCGGGCTTAACGATAGCGGCGGAGCGCGCATCCAGGAAGGGATCGACGCCCTGGCCGGCTATGCCGAGATCTTTTGGCGCAACGTGATGGCCAGCGGGGTTGTTCCCCAGATCTCAGCCATCCTTGGCCCATGTGCCGGTGGGGCGGTCTATTCCCCTGCCATCACAGATTTTGTGATGATGGAAAAACGCAACAGCTATATGTTCGTGACCGGGCCCAAGGTGGTGAAAACCGTTCTGAACGAGGTTGTTACCACGGAAGACCTGGGCGGCGCGGAAGTGCATTCCAGCAAGAGCGGCGTGGCGCATTTCATCACCAACAGTGAGGAAGAGACCCTGCTGCTGATAAAGAAACTGCTCAGCTATTTGCCCTCCAACAACATGGAAGACCCGCCCTACGTGCCATCCCACGATCCGATCGACCGTGCCTGCGCTTCGCTGGATGAGATAATCCCGGAGAATCCCAACAAGCCTTACGACATTCTGGACGTGATCCATGAGATGGTGGACGACCGTGAATTCCTGCAGGTGATGCTGAATTTCGCCCAAAACGTGGTGGTGGGCTTCGCGCGGATGAACGGTTTCCCTGTGGGCATAGTGGCCAACCAGCCAAAAATCCTGGCCGGGGTTTTGGATATCGACGCTTCCATCAAAGCCGCTCGTTTCGTACGTTTCTGCGATTCCTTCAATATCCCCTTGATAGTGCTGGAAGACGTGCCTGGCTTCCTGCCCGGCACCAGCCAGGAACACAACGGCATCATCCGCAACGGCGCCAAGCTGCTCTACGCCTTCGCTGAAGCCACCGTGCCCAAAATCACCGTGATCCTGCGCAAGGCCTATGGCGGCGCCTACTGCGTGATGAACAGCCGCCACATGCGCGCTGACCTTGTTTACGCCTGGCCCTCAGCCGAAATTGCCGTGATGGGCCCCAAAGGCGCTGTGGAAGTGATCTTCCGTAAAGAGGCGCAGGCTTCCGACGATCCCAAACAGACCCTGTTGGAACGGGAAAAAGAGTACGCGGAAAAGTTCGCCAATCCCTTCGTCGCGGCCGAACGAGGCTACATCGACGATATCATTGAGCCTTCGCGCACCCGCTTCCGCCTCATCCGGGCTCTGGAAATGCTGGCCAACAAAAAGGACAGCATCCCGCCCCGCAAGCATGGCAACATGCCACTTTAAGATATGATCATGAGCAAGAGAACAATATTTGGCCTTCTGCTGCTGGCGCTCTGCCTGGCGCTGGCGGCCCAGGAAGTGGAGCAGCCCAGCTTCGAAGACCTGCAGCTTCAGATCCAGGCGATGTCCGACAGCCTGCTGAAATTGAGGGAAAGCGAGGTTGTCAGCGCCTACGGTTTCAAGGAAACGGACAAACTGACGGACGTGGCCGCCAAACTGGAGATCAGTGACCTCGAGCACTGGAAAGAGTATCTGGGCATCGAGCCCAAGAACGAGGTGCTCGACAAGATGAGCCTGCGCAAGCTGGGCATCACGCCTTTCCGGGCCTTTCTGGCACAGCAATACAGCATCTACGGCTTCACGGAGCTTAGTAGCATCGGCGAGCTGGCCGCGCAGAACCAACTGCCGGTGAAGAAAGTACGCCAGTTCGCCGGCATCGATAGCGAGGACAGGAGTTTTGACGACTATTCCCTGCAGGCGCTGAACCGAACTCCGGAAGAGTTTGTGGCCTTCGAAAAGGAATTCAACGCTAAAAAGCTGAATTTCGGAGCCATTATCCTCGGTTTTGGGATATTGACCGTGTTTGTTGCCCTGGCTGTCACCGCCTTAGTGGTAGGCCAGTTGAAACGTTTGAATCCCAAGCCCAAAAAAGCTGACAGCACCCTGGTGGTAACTTCTTCCGGCAAGGTCAAAGCACGGCCGGTGGACATGAACTCACATGTGATTGCAGCCGCCATCGCCACGCTGCACTTCCACAAACACGATATCGAGGAGCGGCGCAGGCTGCTGCTCACCTTCCGCCGCGCGGGTTCCGACCAGTGGCGGAGCAGCATGTTGCTGAACATGCCCAACCGGGAAATTCTGCGCAAAAGGAGCTGAAAACCATGAAAACCTACAAACTGATCATCGGCGGGCAGCGCTATGAAGCCCGGGTGCTGGAATACACCACCAGCCATGCCAAGATCAATATCAACGGCACCGATTACCTGATCCAGATCGAGGATGACACCCTGTCCCAGGTGCCCGTGCTGCCACAGCAGGAACATTCCGTTCCGCTGGCGCCGGCATTTTCCAGCGATTTCGCCGCCGGCTCCGGTGAGGTCCGCGCTCCCTTGCCAGGGGTGATAGCCTCCATCCGTGTGAAGGAAGGTGAAGCCGTTAAAAAGGGCCAGACCATCCTGGTGCTGGAAGCGATGAAGATGGAATCTGAAATCGCCGCTCCGGTGGATTGCGTGGTGGAAAAGATCCACGTGAAAGACCGCGCCCCCGTGCAGGAAGGCGATCTGCTGATGACATTGAGCGGCTTCGAGATCAAGGAACAGCCCGCACCTAAAACAACCCGCCAGCAAACTCCGGCTCCGGCTGCCAAATCCGCTCCCGCGGACAGGATAGTTCGTGCCCCGCTGCCCGGCCTCATCATCGATCTTAAGGTGCAACCCGGCGATTTTGTGCAGGAAGGCACCACCCTGCTGATCCTGGAAGCGATGAAGATGGAATCCGATATCCACAGCAACCTGAGCGGAAAAGTGCTGAAAATCCACGTGCAGAAAGGCGACACTGTGCAGGAAGGCGATCCGCTGGTGGAGCTGGAGGCCTAAACATGCAGGAATTTTTGCAGGTTCTCAACACCACCGGCTTCATTAATTTCAGCTGGGGCAACGTCGTGATGATCCTAGCCGGGATCGTGTTCATCTACTTGGCCATCGTGAAAGGCTTTGAGCCGCTGCTGCTGGTGCCGATCGGTTTTGGCATCGTTGTGGGCAACATTCCCGGCTTGCTAGAGCAGGGTCTGGGTGTGGTAAGCGAAGGCAGCGTGCTCAACTACCTCTATTTCGGGGTGAACAAAGGCATCTACCCTTCCCTGATCTTCCTCGGCATTGGCGCCATGACCGATTTTTCCACCCTGATCGCCAATCCCAAGCTGATTCTGCTGGGTGCCGCGGCCCAGGTGGGCATTTTCGGAACTTTCCTGGGCGCTTTGCTGCTGGGCTTTAATGTGCTGGAAGCCGCCTCCATCGGCATCATCGGCGGAGCGGATGGCCCCACCTCCATCTTCCTGGCCTCGAAGCTGGCTCCCAACCTCATTGGTCCTATCGCCCTGGCAGCCTATTCCTATATGGCTCTGGTTCCGGTGATCCAGCCGCCGATCATGAAGCTGCTCACCACACCCAAAGAGCGCCTGATCCGCATGAAACCGCCCCGCCAGGTTTCCAAGAGAGAAAAGATATTTTTCCCCGTTATCACCTTTTTGGTGACAGCTATCATTGCCCCGGGAGGGGCCATCCTGCTTGCCATGCTCTTTTTAGGCAATCTGCTCAAGGAATGCGGCGTCACGGAACGCCTTGCCCTCACGGCCCGCACATCCCTGATCGACATCGTGACCGTGCTGGTGGGATTCACCGTGGGCGCCAAAACCACCGCCGACGTATTTCTGACTCCTCAGTCTCTGGGAATCTTTTTCCTCGGCGCTTTCGCCTTCGCGATCGCCACCGCCTGCGGTGTCCTTTTCGCCAAATTCATGAATCTGTTCATCAAAGACAAGATCAATCCTCTCATCGGCAACGCTGGCGTTTCCGCTGTGCCCGCCAGCGCGCGCGTTTCCCAGGTGATGGGTCAGAAATACGATCCCACCAACTATCTGCTGATGCACGCCATGGCCCCAAACGTGGCCGGGGTGGTCGGTTCCGCCGTTGCCGCTGGTGTGTTGCTGGGAATTTTGGGAAGCTGAAGCCTACCGCGGAAAATATTTCTTTACCGAAAACGCTGTACGGATTATCATGTCCGCATAGGTGAGAATCATGAAAAAAACATGTATAGCCATCCTCATTCTGGCGCTTTCGGCGTTGCTGGGAGCCACCAAATACGCCGGTGAGATTTTTCAGCTCTCTTCCGGCGTGCAAAACCAGGCGATGGGCAACACCGGCCTCACATTTGGCAACTCCCTGGCTGCGGGTTGGTGGAATCCCGCCCTGCTGGCCGAACCCGGCTCCTGCGGAGTCGAGCTGATGCGGGTGGAGCATTTTGAAGGTCTGATGCAGCAGAACCAGCTGGGCGTAGTGTTTGGCACCAAAACCCGCACCTCTGTTCAGATCAACCACTTGGGCATTGACGAAATCAAACTCACCCAGCTTGAAAACCCTGCTGACAGCCTGAGCAATTCCAACCGCCCCGAAGTTTGGAAAACCGTGGGCAACCATGACTTGATAGTCTATGGCAGTCTGGCCCGCTCTCTGAAGAACAATCTGCATCTGGGCCTCACGCCCAAACTGGCTTACCGCAGCCTGGCGGAAAACTCCGGTTTCGGCATCGGGGCAGACCTTGGCCTGCTCTGGGACGCCGGCAAAGGGTTCCGGGCCGCGGCCAACCTCCGTGATTTCTTTTCCACCCAACTCATCTGGGCCAACGGCACCCACGAAATCGCCATACCCAATCTGGACCTGGAATTCGGCTACGGTTTTTCTCCCTTCAATGGAATCCCCGTCCACCTGGCCTTGCGCACCCAGATTTTCGCGGAAGACCGTGGCGAAGCCTCCAACGTGGCTGCCGGGCCCGTGAGCGCGGACTTTCATGCCGGGCTTCTGGTAAAGCCTATTCCAGCGCTGAACGTGATGGCGGGCTGGGATTCGGATTGCTTCACCGCGGGACTGGGAGTGTGTTATAAGGCATTGGGGCTGGATTACGCCTGGCGAAACGGCTCGCCGGACGAACTGGGTTCTTCGCAGAGGCTGTCTCTAAGCTACACATGGTAGGCAAACTTGCCTTGCTGGGTGCCACGGGCTCCATCGGCATGTCCACCCTGGCAGTTCTGCGCGAACAAGCTCCCCGAATCACTCTCAGCCTCGTTTCTGCCCACCGGGACGCGCAAAAACTCGCCGCTGTCTGCCGGGAATTTTCGGTTTCCACAGCAATTCTCACGGGAATAACAGAATCCTCAGAGCAATCTTCCCTGCGCCAAGCCTATCCCGATTTGAAACTGTTTTTTGGCGAGGAGGAACTGCTCAAGGCTTTGCGCAATGAGGATTATGACGTTGCCCTGAACGCCATCAGTGGATCAGCCGGCCTTCGCGCCAGCTTTGCCATCGCGGAGAAAAAAGCCCGGCTGGCCCTGGCCAACAAGGAATCACTGGTGATGGCGGGCCATTTGCTGATGCCGTTGCTCAGGAAGAACCAAGTGGAACTGCTGCCCGTGGACAGTGAACACAGCGCCATTTTCCAGGCCATCGGCGGGCACCCTTTCACCGAGGTCAGGGCCATCCATATCACCGCTTCCGGCGGCTCTTTCCGCGATTTGCCCCTTGAGGATTTTGTCTGGGTCACGCCCCAACAGGCTTTGAAGCATCCAAACTGGTCGATGGGCGCGAAAGTGACCCTTGACAGCGCCACAATGTTCAATAAAGCCCTGGAGGTGATGGAGGCCCACTGGCTTTTCGGGCTGCCTTATGAGCGGATCAAAGCAGTGCTGCATCCTCAGTCTGTGATCCATTCCCTGGTGGAATTCGTGGACGGCTCGATCCTGGCCCAGATGAGCACTCCAGACATGAAACTGCCCATACTTTACGCTCTGTCCTGGCCTCAGCGCTGGGCTTCGCGACTGGTTTCCACCGATTTGCCCAGCCTTTCCCGGTTGGAATTCGCGCCCCTGGCGCCGGAACGCTATCCTCTTTTTTATCTGGGACTTGAGGTCGCCAAAGCGGGAGGCATCCTGCCCACGGTGCTGAACAGCGCCAACGAGGCCGCCCTGCATTTGTTTCTGGCTGGGAAGATAACTTTTCCGCAAATTCACGCCATCTGCGCCGCCGCTGCGGAGGCCTGGCCGAACAACCCGGAACCCAGTCTGGAAGAGATCATCGAGGCCAACCGCGCAGTGTATCAGGGCATTATCAGATCCCATGCCTGAGCCGGAGTAATCAATTTGTTAAACAATTGGAGTATAATATGAAAAAAAGGCTGCTGGTTGTAACCGGGGGCGGAGACTGCCCCGGTCTCAATGCCGTCATCCGCGCCATCGTGAAACGCGCCGCGTTTGAACCTGACTGGGAAATTCTGGGCAGCATCGACGCCTTCAACGGCATACTGCTCGACCCCATGCAACTGATGGAACTCACTCCCAAAACCGTGGCCGGAATCCACGTCCAGGGCGGCACCATCATCGGCACCACTAACCGCGGCGGGCCTTTCAACTGGCCCGTGCAGAACGCGGACGGTTCCTGGACCACGATCGACCGTGGCGCCGACCTTATGGAACGCCTCCGCGCCCAGAACATCAGCGCCGTCATCAACATCGGCGGAGACGGCTCCCAACGCATTTCACAGGGCTTGTTCGAACTCGGCTGTCCCGTGATCGGAGTACCCAAAACCATCGACAACGACCTCTCCGACACCGATTTCACCTTCGGCTTTCAGACCGCCGTCGATGCCGCCACTGATGCCGTGGACAAGCTGGTGACCACCGCCGCCAGCCATCACCGCGTTCTGATCCTGGAAGTGATGGGCCGCTACGCTGGCTGGATAGCGATGCACGCAGCCATCGCCGGCGGAGCAGAAGTCTGCCTCATCCCCGAGATCGATTATGACATCAATTCCGTGATGAACGCGCTCAACCGCCGCTTCACCGCAGGCAAAGGCTTTGCCAACATCGTGATCGCCGAGGGCGCCAAACCGCTGGGCGGAACGATGAGCTACACCGCCAGCGAGGAACCCGGCGCCATGCCCATCCGCCTGGGCGGAGCAGGGCTGCGTCTCTCCCAGGAACTCAAGGATGCCGGCTGTCCCATAGAGATTCGCGAAACCATCCTCGGCCACCTCCAGCGCGGCGGACGCCCCAATTCCTTCGACCGTGTGCTGGCCTCGCAATTCGGCGTGGCGGCCTTTGAAATGGTGCTGCAGCAAAAATGGGGTTACATGGCTGCCTACCGCCATCCGGATATCGTCGCTGTGCCTTTAGCCGAAGCCATCAAAACCTACAACCATGTTGATCTGAAATCAGGCCTGGTGCGAACTGCGCGCGGGCTGGGCATCTGTCTGGGCGACTGACCAAGGAGACGATCATGCAAGAAAAGACATTTTACTACCTCTATCACAAAGCCCGCGGCGCGAGCCGGGAACAAGTGATGGAAGCCGCGAAACTGAGCGCGGAGGAATATGACCAGCTGGAACAGAGCCGCGGGGAAGACGTTCGCCGGATTCAACAAGACCTGCCCCGGGCTGCCGGCATCGGACCGGATTTCGTGCGCCTCACCCGCTACATCTATGGCGGCTCCAGCGACCAGGAGCAGGGCAAACCCTGTCCCGAAGCGGTGAAAGCCCGCTCCGGAGAGGTCATCCAACTTCCTGCCGTGGAAAGGATTCCGGCGCCGGAAATTTCACTGCGCCAGGCCATCAGCCAGCGCCGCAGCCTGCGCAAATACTCAGATCAGCCGCTGTCTTTGGAAGAGCTTTCCTTCATGCTTTGGGCGACCAGTTGGGCGCGCGATTTCCGTAGCGGCAAAAACATTGAGACCACTTTCCGCAACGTTCCCTCAGCCGGCAGCCGCCACCCCTTTGAATGCTATCTGCTGGTGAATAATGTGTCCCACCTCGCCGCCGGGCTCTACTGGTATCATCCTCTCAAACACGGTTTGGTCAGTCTGGAAGAGTCGGACGATATCGCGGATCACGTTTTGGATGGCTGCATGGGACAGGAAATGGTGGTGCGCTCCGCCGTCACCTTCATCCTCTGCGCCCGGCCCTATCGCGCGGTCTGGCGTTATCAGCAGCGCTCCTACCGCTATCTGTATGTTGACGCCGGCCACTGGGGCCAAAACATCCATCTCGCCGCCGAGGCTGTAGGAGCCGGAGCCTGCATGGTCGGCGCCTTCATGGATGAAAAAATGAACGCCTGCCTGGGCTTGGACGGTGAAGAGGAATTTGTGATCTACGTCGCCCCCGTGGGAAAAAAGTGAGCCGCAACTGAACAGCCCACTATCGTTTTCATCTCATCCAAGTGTTCCCTATTCCCGCACCGCCTTCACGCAGTAGAATTTTTTCTCCGCGCCCTGTTCCAGCAATATGGAAGTTAAAGATGTTGCCTCGAGTTCGATCCATCCGGGATCGCCAACCGGGAGGGGCGCATCCGCCTCTAAAACCACATAGCTGAGGGCGTTGGGAACTTCGTTCCAATTCAGGATGATCTGGCCAGTGTCCGTTCTGGAGATTTGCAGATCTGGTGGCTCTATGAAGATGCCCAGGGTAATGATAACATCAGAGACGACCAGTTCCGTTTCCTGGCCGTTTATGGGCGGTAGTCCGCTCATCAGCCAGAGGTTGATGTTCAGCTTCATGTCCGTTGATTCCGCGGGGATGCTGGGCCCTTCATAGAGCCAGTCTTCGATCACGTAACTGGAATGGGGCGGTTCATCATAATGTCCGTGAAGGCTGCGGAAATGGACGAAATCCGGCTGCCAGAGGAAGGAGTGCGAAGTCCAGGACCCTTCCAGTTCAACCTCGAAAGGATGGTTGTTGCCTGGAATAGAGTAGGGCTGGACGGTGTAGCTGCCGCAGGGATAGTCCGGATCGCCCCAGCGGGAGAATTCGATGTCGATCTCTCTCAGGTCATCGGCATAGAGGAAAGGCGCGGCGACGACGTTGGGGTCATAGAGGTCCACCCGGCTTTCTAGGTAAAAGAGGTAATTGCCGTATCCGGCAGGCTCCAGGGTCCAGACCTCGGCGCAGTGCCAGACGCCTCCAATCTGGCGAATTTTCAGGTGCAGTTTCCCTGCGTCATCTACCCAAACACTTTCCTCGCTGTCGGAAAAGTTGTTCGGCCCGGGTCCCAAGTTCTTTCCGTTTTTCACCCACCAATACCTTCCTGCGAAGTTTATCACCCGCTGGGTGGTGTTTTCCGCCCCGGGGGCTTCTCCGGCAATGAGCAGCCCCGGCAGAATCAGTTCCAAGGCCAGCAAACCCAACAGGGAAAATGTCAACTGGATCCTTTTCATTGTATTCTCCGGTATGTTTATGCTTCCCACAATTTAACCGGAAAACACCGCGCGCAAAGGGATTCTTGCCCTCATGCCGCGATTTCCCAAAAGATTTGAAACAGAGCCATAAATCCAATTTGAACCAGTTATTCTTGGGCAACCCACACCACTCAGGCAAAATGTGGTATTTTTTACCACATTGGTATTTTTCTGTGGTGAAAAATACCACAGGCTGAAAACAACGCAATTAAGATGCATTAGGCCATAAAATTAGGTTCATACAAAAAATAGGGTGGTATAATCTACCACAAGATCAATAATCTATAAATGACTAACTACATAACATACAGTAAGTTAAGCGGTTACTATAATTGGCTTTGATTTTGCACTATTAACAGATTAGAAACGAAAATATCACATCTGCGCCAAGACTAAAGGAGCTAAAGATGAACAAAACGGTTGTTTAATCGGTGACCTGCTGCTATAATTCGGCGTTTGTTTAGGGCATACAGCCACAATCAACTTGTGCGGCAGGGTCACCAACCTCAATTCCATCGGCCAAGTAAGAGGCGCAACGAATTGCTTTCATTCACCCCTCCCCAGAATACTGGCAACGAAGTGGAAACTTATAGGGACAAAGCCTACATCTCGGCACATCCAACTTATTGGTACACTTTACTGTTGAGGCTTATCGACCACGGATAGCTCGACTGAGTGATTAACAAACGAATATTTCAACTAGATCGAATATCATATAAGGAGAACGACATGAAGAAGCTTTGGAATACTATCCAAGGAGTGTTCACAATTAGAGGAACAGTAATGAAGTCATTCTATAGTGTGATTGCTATGCTGTTAGTGGCTCATTTGATATACGGACAGAATAACACCAATCAACAAGAAATAATAACACAATCTTCAACAACAACATCATCAGATAAAATATCCACTTCAGGAAAACAAATACCAGGATTTATATTTGTTCAGGGCGGCAGCTTCACCATGGGAGATACAAGAGGTAAGGGATGTGAAGATGAGTTGCCAACCCATATAGACACCCTGAACTCTTTTTACATAGGCAAATTTGAGGTCACCCAAAAGGAGTTTTCCAAGTATATGGCGCCGGATATAAAACCAGATACAACCTGGACAATCAAATATGGCTTGGGGGCTAACTATCCTGCTTATAATGTCTCTTGGTATGCCATCCTGAAATACTGCAACTTGCGCAGCGTGAAAGAGGAGCTAGCTCCCTGCTACAGAATCGGTGGAAGCACTAATCCCAACGATTGGGGCTCTATCCCCACTTTTAAAGACTCCATCTGGGACGCTGTCATCTGCGATTGGAACGCCAATGGTTACAGATTGCCGACCGAGGCGGAATGGGAGTATGCAGCCCGCGGGGCAACAAATGAACCGGATTATCTTTACAGTGGTTCGGACAAAATAGAATACGTGGCATGGTATTTAGATAATTCTGAAGACACCAGTCATCCTGTCGGGGAAAAAAAAGACAATAGCATTGGCATTTATGACATGAGTGGCAACATCTGGGAATGGTGCTGGGACAGGTATTCAGACTCTTACTACAGAAGCAGTCCGCGGAACAATCCGGTTGGTCCCAGCAGCGGGTTGTCTCGGGTGTTTCGCGGCGGTGGCTGGAACTACAATGCTAGCCTTTGCAGGGTGGCGAATCGTGCCGACGGAGCTCCGTACGAAAGCTACATATTCGTTGGCTTCCGCGTCTGTAGATCGGCCCCATAATATTATGAGTTTGTATCTTTATTCCTGAAGGTACAAACAATAAAAACATGAATCAAGAACCGTTACCCCTCCCCGAAAGTGCAGTTTAGGGGGGGTAACGGTTCGGGCTATGGGACCAGTTTCTTTTGATACTTTTTCTTTCCCAAAAAGTTGCTGGTAAGCTGCTGAAAATCGTCATAACTGCACAATGATCCACTTTTTGTGCTCCTTTTCAACCCATTTTACTCATTTTCCAGCCTAATTCGCAGCAGCTGTACGGTTTTTCCTATGGACGGACTTATCTTTCACTACTTTTTCCACGGCTCGCCAAATCACAGCCTAGCGTACATCGAAAGCAATGAGCATGGACGACAGGATAAACCGCGGAAACGAAGGTAGGATATATAGAAGCACTCAGTCTTTGTTGCCGTCGATGCCCGTTCCTTGCTCGACGCCAGCTTTTGGCCGGGGTGAAGCGACACCGACTGGCCGTTAGGGCCCTGACCTGTGTCCCGGATGCGCCTCCCGCATAATGCCCGTATTTGATGCGAGGATTATACGGGAGGCAGGGGAGAGGGATAAGCGCAGGCGCTCAGGGCCTGACTGGCAGGATAGAATGGCGGGCAGGGGTTTATAGTGCTATATTGGCTTTATTTCAAGCCGGGTGGGTCAGGATGGTATGCGGCTCAGGGCTTGGTCGAGATCGGCGATGAGGTCTTCCGCGGCTTCGATGCCCACGGAGTAGCGCACCAGGTCATCTGTGATGCCTGCCAGGAGTTTGGCTTCCGCGCTTACTTTGGCGTGGGTCATTGAGGCGGGATGCTGGATCAGGGTTTCCACCCCACCCAGGGACACGGCCAGAGCCGCCAGATGAACGTTGTCCATCAGGATCCGGCCGGCTTCGAAACCGCCTTTGAGGCCAAAACTTATCATCGCGCCTGGACCGGACTGCTGTTTCAGGGCCAGTTCGCGCTGAGGATGGGAGGCCAGGCCGGGATAACGAACCCAAGCCACGGCGGGGTGTTTTTCCAGATAATCCGCGATCATGGTGGCGTTGGCCTGGGCGCGTTCCAACCTTAGGGAGAGGGTTTTCAGCCCCCGGGAAACCAGAAAGGCCTGATGGGGGTCCATGCTGGGGCCAAGGCTGGTCATCACGTTGTACATCAGGGTATGGTCGGCGGCAGTTTTGGCCACGATAACGCCGCCCACAACGTCAGCATGGCCGTTGATGAATTTGGTGACCGAATGCAGCACGACGTCCGCCCCCAGCTCCAGAGGCCGCTGCAGGTAGGGCGAGCAGAAGGTGTTGTCCACCACCAGCCTGATCCCGCGTTCGCGGCAGAGCTCCGCGCAGGCGGAGATGTCGGTGAGGGTGATGGTTGGATTGGCAGGGGTTTCCACATAAAGCAGTCTGGTATTGGGACGGAGGGCGGCTTCCACCCTGGTCAGGTCGCTGGTATCCACAAAGCTGGCCTGCACTCCGAAGCGGGAAAGATGGTTCTCCAGGACGCTCCGGGAAGCACCGTAAACGGCATCCGTGGAAACAATGTGCGCCCCGGCGGAGAGGAAAGACATATAGATAGTTGTGACCGCCCCCATTCCGCTGGCCAGGGCGATTCCTCCGAAACCTCCTTCCAGGATGGCCACGGCGTCTTCCAGAGCCCGCACGGTCGGATTTCCCAAGCGGGTGTAGATGTAGCCGTCACTTTCGCCGGCAAAGCAATCGGCGCCATTCTGGGCGTTTTCGAAAGCGAAGGTCGAGGTTTGGTATATCGGCGTCACCACCGCTTTCAGGGGATCAGGTTTCTGGCCGCCATGGACCAGGGAGGTTTCGAATCGGGGCTTTTGGTTCATTATAATTCCTTACTATGTTTGAGCTTATTCCACCGGCAGGAAATTGAGGAAGGCGTTGATGCCCAGGGTGGAGATGACGGTGCCGATCAGCACACTGATGACGATGAGGATCTTGAAATAGTCCTGGGCTTTGAGCATGGCCACCAGTTCCAGGTTTCGGGAAAGGTAGGCCGAAGCGGCATAAAACTCTTCACCGATGAGGGTATAATCGCAGGTGGTGATGAAGAACGGGATTTGGGTGATGGCGTCGGAACCGGCAATTTGGATGGCGCCGCTCTGGTTGCCGGTTTCTGTCATCAGCAGGGCTTCCGCGTAGAAATAGCCCATGTAGAAGATGGTGGCAACCTTTTCGCGGACGGTGATGCCATTCACGGCCGCGCAGAAAGCGAACTGGGTGTCTGAAACGAAGAAGATGTCGTCCTGGTTGTAGGCGTCGGGCCGGCCGGCTTCGTTGTAGGCGGTCAGCACCATTTCCTGGGCCAGCGGGAGCACCAGATAGTCCACCTGGGGTGAGATGAGCCGGATGTCGTATTCCGCGGTTTTGCCGCCGATCTTGTTGAGGATCATCATGGCCGAGATAGTGCAGGGGTCGCCCAGGGTGCCCCAGCCGGGCACAAACATCACGGGACGGCCCATTTCGGTGGCGCGGCCCACGGCGTTGTCCAGCTCTTCCAAACCTGCGATGGGACGGATGTAGAGGTCCTTGCGCCTGGCCTGGAAGATGGCGTAAACCACCATCAGGCCAAGGATGATGGAGGCGATCAGGGTGGCCAGTTTGGTTTTGTCGAACCACTCCCCTTTCGGGTGCAGCGGAGTTTCGATCCCCGGTCCGGTGGGCTTGAGTTCAGGCTGGTCGGTCTCATCGGCCCAGAGGCCTTTGCCGTTGGTGGCCAGCATCTTATATTGGTAGGCGCGGGAATTGCGGTCCAGCTCATTCAGCATAACGCGGCGCCAGGCTTTGTCGCTGCCGGCTTTAACGCCGGCGAGATAGGCCGGATGTCCTTTGATGTAAGCCAGTTCAGCCTCGCTGGCCTGAAGTTCCTGCGCCTTTTCCGAAAGCGAATCGCCCGGGGCCACGGTCTGTTTCAGCTTGGCGATGCTGGCGGCCAGGTCTTTCAGATAATCCTCCGTGTCCTTTTTATAGAGGCTGGGGGACAAAGCCACGCCGGAAGCGGGGTCCACGGCCACAGTGAAATGCGGGTCCGTGAGCACCAGGCCGGTTTTGGGGTCAACCTTGCTGATCAGCGGATTCTGGGTATCCACGTAGGGCACCAGATGCTCATAAAAACGGCTCAGGGCACCGATACGCATGCCAGGGCTGTATGATCCGCTCAGGTTGTTTTTGCTGAAAATGTCGTAGTAAAGGTGGTTCAATTCCTGCCCGGCACTGGTGACCTTGCCTCCGTTGAAACGGAAGGCCTGGGGATCGTAGTTCACCTGCTGGCTGATGGGCGGGCCGGGGAAATTCTTTTCGCCCTGAATTTCGGTGAAAACCTCCACATTGAAGCCAATCTCGGGATTCCTGCCCTTGGGGAATTTCACGCGGATGATCTTGTCCGGATAGCTTTCTCTCACTTCATTCAAAACCTTGCCATCGGCATCTAGGAAGCGGAGCTTGAGCCTGGAAACCTTTTGATGGCCATTTTCGGCGATTTCATAGTTCACCCGCAGCCTGGTTCTGGCCTTGTTCAGCCAGGAAGCCTGGGTAACGAAGGCGAAGGGGCGGCCGAAGGAAAAGATGATGTTGTCGCCCTTGTCATAAACTTTTTCCACGACCTGGTAATCAGGCAGCTTGGGCAGGTCCGCCGAGCTTTTTATCTGCAGCTTTTCACCCAGGGACGCGGCCTGGAAGGATTCCTGGCGGAGGCCGTCCTCCGACGACCAGTAATTGGCATAGGTGAGAACCGGCACCCAGTTGACCAGTTCCTCCGGGGAAGGAATGTTTGTCCCGGCCTCGGTGAGGTCCACTTTGTCGTAAAAGCTTTGGGACCAATAGTCAGGCTCCATCTGGTGCACGAGGATCGAGCCTCTTTGCCAGTTGGCGATGAACACGCTGTCCGGAGCGGCGGCGTTGGCTATTTGGTCCTCGCGGAACTGGGGCAGCAGGCTGCGGGGCATCAGCCAGGCTTCCCAGGCCACGATGTTGTTGCTACCCAAAGGCGGTGACCACTCGAAGCGAAGTTCGTTCCTATCAGTCAGATAGGAGGTGTGCAGCACCGCGGTGGAATCGGGACGGTTGTTCACCGGCACCACTTTCCGCACCGGGGTGGCAGGCAGGAACCTGCCCGTTTCGGTAACGGGAACCACGCAGTAGTAATAGCTGTGTTCAGCCTTGGGATTGGCATAGAGGTTGTTGAACTGGTTAAGCCGGTAGCCGGCGTAGATTTCTTTGGAATCACCCTGGCCAATTTCCACGCGTTTGGAGCTGTTGTAGTATTTGGAAGCTTTGATATCGCCGATGACATCGTAGTGTTTGAGCATTTCGCCCAGGATCTTGGCATCCCGGGGCACACCTTTGTAAAGCGTACCTTCGGCAACCTGCTGCTTTTCCTTTTTCAGCCTTCCAGGGGCTGTCTCAAACTCGATGAGGGGGTTGAAGCTTTTGTCCTCGAAATTGAGCCAATTGCCTGACGCACCGGCTTTGGGGTCAGCTTCCTGGGTGGATAGAAGAAAAAGGCTGTCCGGGCTGACGCCGCGGTAGATGTTGTATTGGATGATCCTGTGTTCGCCGCCAAGGGGCTTCCATTTCAGTAAAACGCCGGAGCCGTCGTCGTGCGGCATGTCGAGGGCGAGAAACTCTTCTATCTGTGCTGCCCTGGTGTCACCGCCCGAGCAGGCGGTGAGGAGCAACGCTGCCGCCAAAAGCAGCAGCAGTCCAAGCTTTATGATTTTATTCATGCGTTCTTCCCATGGGCCTTGCCCACCGGTTCAAGTTAAAACTAACAAGGAGGGGAAGCCCGGTTAAGCTTCCCCCATGTTTATAAACGCTGATCCGGTCAGCCGGCGATGGCCTGTTTGATGGCCATGAAGACGTCATTTACCAGGAACTGGATACGTCCGATCAGAAGCGAAATACGAGCCATCACAGTGAGGCCGAAGGAAGCGCCGAAGCCCACCATCATGAACCATTTGCCGATGCTCACGAATTTTCCGTAAACCCCGGTGTGGGCTTTGGAAAAGAAGAAATAGAGCAGCACGGCAATCGTTCCGATGAAGATCAGGGCCAGGTTCACGTTCTCGATCGGCACCATGGCCTGGCGCATCTGCACCAGGATGCTGTTGTGCATGGCCAGCGCGACGGAAGCGCCCACACCCATCATCGAAAAAGCGATGGGATAGCGCGACAGCCAGCTGAGTTTGCGGGAAAAACGCAGCAGGTAGAACATACCGATGATGCTTGGTATGATCAGTATCCACTCGTGTTTGAGGAAGATGGGCTGGTAGAAATAGGGGATGAACACCCTTTCATAGGTGAGCACCAGCGAATAGCCCAGCGATATTCCCACCAGAAGCTGTTCGGACATCTGATAGAAAGGGTTGTCCTTGTAAAGGAAGGAGAAGATACAGAGGGTGAAAAAGGCACCCACAAGGTTGCTAAAGAGTTCAAATGTCATTTTTTCCTCCCTTTATTGTTTGCGGAGACGGGCTTTCTGGATGAAGTAGCCGATGTTTCCGATCAGGATGAACACAATGATCATGATGTGGGCTACGGATTGGGCGTTCATGCCGATGCGGGCGACCTTGAACTTGTAGATGGTGTTGCGGGTCATGCGGTTCAGGGCATCCCAGGTGGTGGGGGCAAAATCGTTTTCTTCAAGGTCGCTTACGTCGATCACGATCTTGCCGTCGGCTTCCTGTTTCGCCTGAGTCAGCTTAACGCGGTCCTCCTCAGGATAGTTCACCACGAATTTCTGGAACTCTTCTGGGGTGAACTTGGCCTGGGTCTGGGTGGTGATTTTAACCAAATCCTGCACCTCGGGTTTTTCCAGAATGTCGTCGCTGAAAGAACGGCCGGGCAGTATTTTATTGCCTTCTTCGTCGGTGTAGGGGTGCATCACGTCGCCGGGAGCGCGGTAGGCGGCAAAGACTTCCACCAGTTTTTCATATTCGGCGGCGCCCTTCAAGCCTGCCAGCATGCCGATGAACTGGCCGGTCTGCAGGTAGGGATATTCATCAGCGGCCATCACGGCGGTAACGCCCACCGCGATGTTGGTGCCGAATTTGGGACGGGCGTAGGTGAGCCAGTAGCCACCTGCGACGGAGCCGGAAAACTCGATCACCAAGTTCATTTCCGTGTAATTGTTAATGCCTTTCATGATAGGTAGGTTTTCCACCTTGCGGCCCTCGGCATCGGTGGGAACCGCGGTGGCGATGTTGTCGCCCATACCGATGATGGTTGGCATGATGAGGGCGGCGGGGATGTAGCCGAAGTTGCAGTAGTCGGTGCCGCTCTTGATGTTCGGATACTCTTCCTTTACGGTGTTGATGGCCATGTCGATGATGGGCGCGCCGGTGGGCAGGAAGGAAAGGAAAAACACCTTCACGTTGCGCTCGAAGCAGTGGCGCAGAATGGCTATCTGCATGGGATAGAGTTCCGGCATGGTGGAGGCGTCATGGTAAAAGCTCATCAGGATGGCGCGGTCTTCGCGTCCGGCGAAGGAATCGACCATCTGATACACGTTTTCCGTGGGCGGAGAGGTCACGTTGTCCGAATTATAGGGTAACATCAAAGGAATGATGATAGCCAGAGCGACAACGATGTAGATCCAACGGCGGTCAAGCTTTTGCAGGCGTTCGAAGAAGTTCAGTTTTTCTGTCATGATCAATCACCTCCCAGGTAGGAACGTTCAATTCCCAGCAGGAGCTTCAGGGTGGTGGCTACGCTGCCGAGGCCAACGCCAAGCATGATCCCGCGTTTGGAGGCCAGGTTCGGCACGTCAAGGATCCATTGAGAAATATCCGGCAAGAATTTGCTGATCTTAACTCCCAGCGGCACCTGGGCCAGCATCACCACTATGGCCGCCACCAGCAGCACGGTGGCTTCAGGAGATCTGGCGCGGAAGGCCTTATAAGCCGCGGAGGCCATGTAAAAGGCCAGCAGCGAGAACATTGTGGCGCTCATCGGCATCTGCATGTTTTCGAACAGCCACATGTAGAGCCCGCCTTTCTGGGTTCCGCCGATGAATCCGGCCAGCG
>Ga0208195_1000655_pt1 | contig 43615 bp, 33 predicted proteins | sample AD_UKC077_MetaG_FD_184441 | JGI IMG/M metagenome (GOLD analysis project Ga0208195, IMG submission 184441) | Active sludge microbial communities of municipal wastewater-treating anaerobic digesters from USA - AD_UKC077_MetaG (SPAdes) (version 2) | ecosystem: Engineered > Bioreactor > Anaerobic >... | reverse complement strand
GCCGTCCCTCAGGTACTGAAGCTTCTGTTTGTGGGTATATTTCCTGTCCATTTAATCCCCCCAATGATATAGATCCATGATATCTGGGAGGGGGATGGTCAGAAATGGGGATTTATTGGTCGCTTACTCTTTTACCTTTTATACCACGGTCGATCTCGGATGTCTATTTTTTTCAACATATTTCATTACGCTTGAATGTCTTACCAATCGAATGTACTCCATACTGTTTCTCATCGGTCGGGTGCAAGGAGGTTGCTTTTGTTTAAAAGCGAACGAACTCTCTATCTGTTGATGCTGGTCATCCTGTGCTCGCTCGCCGTGGCCGGGGTGATCATTGAGGGATGGGAGAATCTTCCGGGAAAGTTCCTGCTTCTTCAAACCCGGAGCGCCCTCCTGAACGTGGCAAGCGTCGGCTTTCTGGGTCTTGTTCTGGTATACTTCGAAGCGATCAACCTCTGCAGCCCGACGCTGGCATCGATCATGACGATGATGGGCTTCTCCTTCTTCGGCAACACCCTCTACAACTCGGCTTCCGCCATTATCGGCGTCTTCCTTGCCACAAGCTCGGCAACAGCCCCGCTTCACCCTCACCGATTCTTGCCGCCCTCTTTTCTACCACCCTCGCCCCCCTTGCCGGTGAAGGAGGAGAAGATCGAAATCGACCGGAATTGAACTTGGAATCCCGGTTGAAACTGATCGGCTGGCAGATCAAGCAGGCGATTGTCACGAACAACAACCCCGGGATTCCACATCGACCTGTGACTGGGCAGCAACTCCTTCATCGTTCCGAAGAAATGAAGTTCGTCCACACCCGCTGTTCAGGAAGAGGTTTTTCCACGTCTCTTCCATGGAGACGGTTGATTACATACCCCATGTTTCGTCCGAGAATCCGCATCACCTGAAGCCCCTCATGATCCTGCTCCACTTCCGACGCATTGTTCCCGTGGACGCTGTTCCAATATGCCGAGGAGACGACCAGCATCTGGCTGATCGTGAAATATTTGTTCAACTGATCGAACGTGGCGCTCGCTCCGCCCCGGCGGCACGAGACCACCGAAGAGCCGACTTTCAGGGCGACCTCCTTGGATACGACCCGGAAAAGACGGTCGACGAAGAGGGTGTTGGCGGCCGAGGCGTAATGCACCGGTGAACCTAAGATCAAACCATCGGAAGCTCGGACCTTTTCCACCGCCGTGTTGACCAGATCGTCAAACACGCAGCGGCGGTTCTTGAAACAGGCTTTGCAATCGATGCACCCTTGAATAGGATCGGTTCCCACCCAAAGAATCTCATGCTCGACCTTGTATTCATCAAGCCCTTTGGCGACCTCGGCCAGGGCGCGGTTGGTAGCGCCCTTTTGGTGAGGCCCCAGGTTGATCATCAACACCTTCATATCAGTACCTGCTGAGAATCTCCAGCGCTTTCTCCCGACCGATCGTCTCGAGGAACGAAGCGAGCTTCGGTCCGTGGGAACGGCCGATGAGAACCCGGTAGACGAGCTTGAAGAAATCGCCGGTATCAAGACCGTTGTCCTTCGCCGCATCATAGAGGCGGGTGGTATAGGTCTGCTCATCCAGCGTATCCATTTCCTTCACGACCTCCCGAAGACTGTGGATCGCCGCAAGTTCGGCGCCCTCGATCTCCACTTTGGGATCGCTGTCCTTCATCAGGCGGAACCGGAAATCCTCCGGGCTGAACGTGGTGATCCAATTCCAAGCGCAGACCGCCCGGGTCTTCAAGCGTTCCAGCTGGTCGGGGGTGGCATCCTCCAAGGTGGAAAGAGCCCGATCGATATCCCCCTCATGAAGCTGAAGAAGGTTGCACAAATGACGGAACGGAATCTGGTAGCCTGCCTCGGTGGGAACCTCCCCCACTTGGCTGAGCTCGTAGATCCGGCTTTCTTTCGCCTTGCGCTTCTCGTTTGCCGGCTGAAGGCCGAAATAGATCCGCTCGCACGTATCGTAGTCTTCGTAGATCTTCAGTACATCCAGGTCGAAGGAGATTGCGAACTCGGTGTTGGGCCGGGTCGAAGCGAAGAGGTAACGGGTCACTTCGGGGGTGTACACCTCAAGGACATCGGCAAGCGAGATGACCTCGCCGCTTGAAGAGGAGATCTTTCCACCCCGCCCCTTGATCGAGATGAAATCGTACTGGAAGGAGACCGGGGCCTCGCCGCCGAAGACCTTCACCATCTTCCGCGAGGTGTCGAACGAGCCGCCTTCGCTGTGGTGGTCCTTCCCCGCCGGTTCGAAATCGACCCCTTCATACGCCCATCTCATCGGCCAGTCCAAGCGCCAAGGAAGCTTCGCATGGGAAGTGGTTCGAAGGTCGATCGTCTCTTCCTGACCCGTCTCATCATCCCGGTAGGTGACCAGCCACTCGCCGTCCCAACCGAGGACGGTGGTTGTGTCCTTGCCGGTGAAGGAGGAGAAGATCGAAATCGGCCACCATGAGTCATCCAGCTCTTCGGTTCTGAACTCATCGAGGATCGCCCGGATCTCCTCCTTGTTCTCCAAGGCGGTTCTCATCCCTTCGGCGTACATCGAGGATTGATAGCGCTGTGCCTGATAGAGGTACTCGGGAAACATGCCCACCAAGGGAAGAATCCGCTCCACGTCCTCTTCGTGGCCCCGGGCGTAGTTCGCCGACCGGCCGGTGGTGTCGGGAACACTGGTGATCGGTTTTCGGAGATAGGTCGTAAGCAGCTCTTGGTCGGGCATGTTCTTCGGTACCTTTCTGAAGACATCGTAATCATCCCAGCTGTAGATGAAGCGGACGTTTTTCCCCTTCTGCCTCAGCGCTCGAACCACCAAGTCGACGCTGATCATCTCTCGGAAGTTTCCGATGTGAACCGTACCGGAGGGAGTGATGCCGCTTGCACAGGTGTACAGCTCCTTCTCCCCTTTCTCTCGAATAATCTTGTCGGCGTAGATATCCGCCCAGTGTGTTGATTGACTCATAACGTCCAAGTATAGTGAAAGCCGCACTTTGACTCAAGGTTGCTCTTACTTTACATTCCCTGCCAAATCCTTTAGATTACAAACAGATTTTTCCCGGGCCCATAGCTCAGTTGGTTAGAGCATCGGACTCATAATCCGTGGGTCGAAGGTTCAAGTCCTTCTGGGCCCAAAAACGGAACTCCCTTGCAATGTAGGGGGTTCTTGTTCTTTAAAAGTGTTATAGTCCAAGACTCAACAATGGCACCATGACCTATACCAACGTTGTTTTCGCTACTCACTCATACAATGGAAACACTCTTACGTTTCAAAGGATTCGGTAGATATACTCGATATCGCTGTTTTGTCCTGTAATGGGATTTTTACAATTACCGTGGTACCCTGCAGTAAGCTGGAAGTGATTGATAGTCCATACTGTGATCCGAATGTTAAGGATAGTCGTTGATGGACGTTTCTCATACCATACACTGTTGAACTTGGTTGAATTTCATTGCTGTGTATTTCCTTAAGTATTTGAATACGCATTTCTTCCGACATCCCCAAGCCATCATCTGAGATATAGATATCCAAATCTCCAAATCTTTCTTCTCCAGTAATGAAGAGATTTCCAGGCATCCTGTTGGGAATAATTCCATGTTGTAATGCATTTTCCACCAACGGTTGCAAAGTGAGTTTTGGAATCGCTACATCCAACAAGGATTCATCCACATCAATATCATACTGAAACTGGTTTTCGAAACTCATCAACTGGATATCAAGATAGCTTCTCACATGTTCCAGCTCTTCTCTTAGACTGATGATTGGTTTGCCTTTATTTACACCTATCTGATAAAACGTAGCAAGGTTGTCTATCATTTTCTTAGCCTTCAAGTTTTCATTCAAGGAACAAAGCTGCCGAATGGAAAAGAGCGTGTTATAGAGAAAGTGTGGATTTATTTGTGATTGCAATGCCCTGATTTCCGCAATACGTTTCTGGTCTTGCTCAAGCTCGACTTGCTTAATCAACAGGACCAACCTGTCCAATAATGTTTTCACATTATCATTAATCGTATTGATTTCCTCAATTCCTTGCACATCAAACACTGTCTGCAAATCACCTTCACCGGCCTCCTTCATTTTTCTTGTTAGGTGTAATATCGGCTGGGCGAGTGTCCGATTATAAATCAGATTCATGGCTATACCTAAAAGAAAAACAACCCCCAAGAAGGCACCGATGGGAAAAGCGAGGTTCGTTGCCTGCATTCTTGTTTCTTCTTTAGGAAGAATAGAAACCAAAGCTAAACCAGATATAGCTAACGGCTTATAGAAGACATAGTGATTCGGTTTCTCTCGAACAACAATACCATTTGAGGTATCAACTGATGCTTGAGTTAACTCTGAAAAACCTTGAGCATTTATCTTATATTCTTCCGGTAGTTCGACCGACCCTAAATATGTATCACCATATGAAAGGAAAATATAGCTGTTATTTGGTATTCTCTGGGATGCAAGTATTCTATTTAGATTCTTTACATCGATACCGGTAACAAAATATCCTTGCTTCAACGATGTATTGTCGCCCAAGACCATAATCAAATTCAGTTCATGGTCCCGTTTATAAATCGGTTCATACACGGGTTTATCATGAGGTCCTTGCCAAGTCAGCAAACTGTTTGGATACAGGGTGTTCAATGTCTCTGATTCAAAATATATCGCCTTGACCGCATTCTTTCCATAATAAAACATTATTGAATTATCATTGAGGTATAACAAAGTGGAGTCAATCACGGAAGAATTCTGATTATAAAAATTATGAATGGTATTGCTTAGATCAATACAATCATAAGCAGTGAATTCTGTTTTCAAATCAAACAGTGAATAGTGTAGATGGTGGAAGAGTCCGGATTGGGTAACCGCTTCAACCTGCTTATATATAGAATCAAGAGAGTAGTCTATCATGGTTCCAATATTTGACATTGTATTGTGTGTTGCATTCATTACACTGTTTTTGATTTGCACTGATGAGAAGACGAATACAATAAACAAGAAAAGCAGAGATGTAGCAAGAATGAAAATCGAATTGAACCCAAAAAGGATTGTCCGCAATGACTTCGATGTTGTAAATTTTATATGCTTCTTTTTCAAATTTATTTGAACCCCTCGCAACAACCGTGTGTGGTGTATAGTACCATGCATCATAAAGGAATACAAAAACGAATTGAGTATAGAATCAATTTACTTTGACGGCAGACCTATGTATCGTCTCCTATCATGAAGAATTTTTCATTATCGATATGAACCATGGTATGAATGTATGTGCAATATTCTCACCAAGGAAAGGAGATACTCATCTGTTCAAAAAATCGACACCTTGCAGAGAAAACCTATGGAATCCCAATACTGTTTCCTACTCCTAACCCAATTGCCGGGGACAAGTATCTATTCTTTGAGTCATAGTACTCCGGTATGGAACATGGATTAGCAAAAGAGGAACCTTTCCGATCCAATGAATCAGTTACAACAAGAAACTTGACAAGCATATTCGGTAGTTGGGAATTATTAACACCCACTCACAACCCCTTTGCATACTATCCTTATATATACACCCAAAGATGCTAATTTTTTTTGCTTGGCAAATCAAAGCTGTTCGGTTGATGCACATAATCTGTATGCAAAAGGATACAAAAAAGCTTCCGGACTCATTCTAGTAGAACCAAGATGTATTCATACAGGACGGATAATCTTACAATGGAATAATTTCGATACTTTCTAAATAATCTCCACTTTTTTATAAAAAGTTTCACGTTTCTTCTGCGTTGAAAGAATGCTTAACTTAAAAACAGGAAGATTCAAATGCGGAAAGGAACCATTGTCAGCCAAAAAGCAGCATACCCATATTTACTTATTACGCCTGCTGTATTATTTATTCTACTTTTTTTGGCATATCCAATTACCCGGGTTTTTTATTTAAGCTTTCAACATTACAACCCTTCACGCCCATTTATGAATGGCTTTGCGGGCTGGGCTAATTACACTACACTTTTCCAACAAAAAGAATTTTACGAAGCCGTCTGGGTATCAATAAAGTGGGTTGTAACCGAGGTCTTTCTACAACTGGTTCTTGGTCTGTTGGTCGCTCTAGCCTTGAATTGTCACTTTAAGGGGAGATCAATACTTAGAACTATTATTTTTATGCCTTGGGCATTAAGCGGAGTCTTAACAGCTACATTATGGGCGTTGCTCTACAATGAACATATGGGACTTATCAACGCCGTTCTTCGTCAATTTGGTTTAATCACAAAGAACATCGCCTGGACAGGAAACCTTAATAAAGTATTTGGAGCGGTAGTGGTTGCGGAACTCTGGAGAGGTATCCCCTTCTTTGCAATCTCGTTACTGGCAGCGTTGCAGAATATTCCTGACGAACTATACGAATCGTCAGACATAGACGGATGTGGACGGTTTAAAAAGTTCCAATACATCACGCTCCCTTTGCTCAAAGAGCAAATCGTCTTGTCAAGTTTGCTGAGGTTTGTATGGGAGTTCAATAGTGTCGATCTTATATTCAGCCTGACTGGAGGCGGTCCTGCCGGTAAAACAACAACTCTCAGCATACTTATCGCAAACCAGGCAATTCATACCAACAATTTCGGGTATGGATCGGCGATCTCAGTAATAAGCTTCCTGTTTCTCACATTCTTCGCTGTATTTTATGTACAACTGACCAGATTTGGCAAAGGTATCTGATATGAGCAAACAACAATGGACAACCAAACTATTGATTGCTCTGATTCTGGTTCCAATTACTCTTTTTGTATTGTTGCCGCTTTTCTGGGCTGTTAGTATATCCTTGAAATTTGAAGGAGATATCTCAAAACTTCCCATCACCTATCTTCCGTCACCAGCTACGATTGAAAATTACATAGTCGCTTGGTACAATGTCGGATTCTCTCATTATTTCGTAAATAGTGTCGTGATATCAGTTGGTGCAGTCATATTTGTGGTAATCATGTCAATCATGACAGGTTACTCATTGAGCCGCTACCAATTCAAAGGCAAGGGCATTTTCATGATAGTATTGCTGGCGACACAGTTTGTACCCGTTGCAGTATTGCTCATTCCACTCTTCAACATCTTTAATAATCTTAATTTGATCGGATCAAGAACCAGTATCATTTTGGCAAATATCACATTCCAATTGCCATTTAATGCAATACTTATGCGCGGATTCATCAGTAGCATCCCCCTTGAACTGGAAGAAGCTGCCATGATTGACGGATGCAGCAAAACAGAGAGTATTGTTCGTATCTTGCTTCCGATACTGAAGCCGGGTATCACCACTGTTGCAGCTTTTGCATTCATCGGTTGTTGGAATGAGTTTCTTTTCAGTTTCATGTTTCTCAATGATCCGAAGAAATTTACCTTACCGATTGGACTGAAGTACATGCAGGGACAATTCGATATCAATTATGGAGCTTTGGCCGCCGGTGCTTTGATCGCCATGTCCGTTCCTATCGTGCTTTTTGGCTATTTACAGAAACATCTGGTCACCGGTCTGACCTCTGGGGCTGTAAAAGGTTGAGATATATCGTATCTGGGTACGATAAAAAAACAAAAGAGAGGTGTTTTATGAAAAAAATGGTAGTTCTTTTTGCACTTCTGGCGCTTTCGTTTGGGATTTTTGCCCAAGGGAAACCCGAAGCAACTGGTAGTCAACAGGATGTAGCAAGTCCTCAAATCGTGACCATCACATTTTGGGATGAAAATGCCGGCCCGAACAGAACTCCGTACTTTGACCAGATGATTGCTGAATTTGAGGCAACCCATCCAACCATCAAAGTCAACTACGTGGGTCTTCCTTGGAGTGACGCAAAGTCCAAGTATGATATTGCAATCCAATCCAAGACAACTCCTGATGTGGGCGGTATTGCTGAATCATGGCTTACTGATTTTATTATCAAAGGTGCTTTAACCCCAATCGATGAATACTTCAATACGTGGGACAGAAAAGATGACATAATTTCCGGTTATATTGATTCAATACGCAATGCTGCACCTGACAGAAAACTGTATGCGATATCGAACACTTCCAACATTCCTGTTTATTGGTACCGCCCTGACGTATTGGCTGAATATGGACTTGATGTGCCAAAATCGTGGAACGATTTCTTTGACGTCATCGTCAAGACCACTGATGTCGCAAACAACAAATATGGATTTAGTATTCGTGGCGGTTCAGGGGGATGTATGCAGCTTGAACAAATGCTGTATTCGTATTCCGGCGTGACGGAGATGTTTGATGCAAAAGGAAACAGCACTATCAACGCTCCCAAACACATCGAGCTTGTGGAAAGACTGGCCTCAATTTACGGCAAGTATACTCCGGAGAGTGATATCACCAACGGTTACAAGGAGATGGTTGCAGCCTTCGATACGAAAGTTGCCAACATGATTGTACATAATCTTGGCTCCTACGGGGAACATATGAAAACGCTGGGAGCAGGAAAATTTGCCGCTCTTACAAAACTGGAATCAGTAATTGGGAACAATGTGGTAGTTACCAATGGCAGTGTTGTATATAGTGTTTTCAATACTTCGAAGCATCCCAAAGAAGCTTTCACATTCGCGTCATGGCTTTGTGAGCGTGATCAATCTTTGTTCTGGAATGAATCCATTGGACAGCTTCCAACCGTTAGATCAGCACTCGATTCCGATTTTGTGAAAAATGCACAGCATATGCGTTCAGCTGCAGAAACGACGGCAGATCCGAATGTGATCATCGTATCGACTCCTATCAATATCCCTGGCTATGCGGATTTGTTGAACAACGTTTGTTCCCGCCAGTGGCAGGAAGTTCTTTTGGGCAATCGCACTGCTAAGAGCTTCTTAGACAATTGGGCTCAAAGCATGACGCAATTGAAGAAAGAGTATGATGCATATCTGAATAAGAAGTGAGGATGAAGCAATGATTGGAAAGATTTTCCCATCCGAGATGCGACAGTACACAGACCCAAAAAGTGGAAGGACCATCACACAACTTACACAAACTGGGTTAAACGATCATATGTATTTCACTGACAACTCTTTCGATCTTGATGGCCAGGAAATCTACTTTGTGTCCAACAGGGCAAATAAGGGAAATTTCTTTAACATCTTCAAGATGGATTTGACGACGGGTCAGATGGTACAGTTGACGGATGAGCCATTAGGTGTACAGTTCACCGCTTTTACAAAGTCTCCTGATAGTGAGCTGATTGCTTATAAAACAGGAAATTCAATCAAGGTCTTGAATACGCGCACAGGCAAGACAACCCTGATTTATACAGAAAAAGGTATGATGAGCTTCGGACAGATTCACATCAGTCCCGATAAAACGACAATCGGATTTGCCCGGAACGAATTGGTTGGACCTGAGCGTGATGGAAAGGTGATGGATTTGGCTGCTAATTATGATGGGTTCTTTGACAAGCTGTTTGCAATCAAGGATGGAAGAATCTCCACAGTATATGTGGATGGCTCGGACTTCAAAGATGTCTACTATGATACCCATTGGCTGGGCCATTTCCAATTCTCGCCGGATGACAGTTCAATTGCTATGTTCTGTCATGAAGGACCTTGGAACCATGTTCATCAGCGAATCTGGGTATTGGATTTGAACACAGGACGACCAATACCCGTCTTTCGACAAGGACCTGATGATTGTGTCGGACATGAATACTGGACTCGCAGCGGGGACATAGTCTTTGATAATCGTAGAGCGGGCCATGACGGAACAATCAGTTCCAACAAAACCCAAGTCTATGCGAGAGAAGAGCAAATGAAAGAGGGACAAATTCCTTATTTCGGATTCGCCCGTAGGGATGGAGAAGTGTATCGAACCATTGAGATGCCGTTTCACTGTAATCATTATCATTCAAACAATGATGACAGCGTATTCGTAGGAGATGGCGTTGAAGATTTGTACCTCATCAGACCGAAAGAAGAAGGAGCAACCTTGGAGGTGCTTGCTGAGCATAATACTACCTGGAAGTATCATCGTTCGCATTGCCATCCGACATTCAGCTGGCAGGGAGATTCCATTCTTTATGCAGCTGATTACGACGAAGAGCATGGCAACCTTTTCCTCATTCGGGATGTTTATTAGGAATAGCAGAATACTACAATCACAGGTGCTGAGAATTCAGCACCTGTTTGTAACAAGAAAGAGGTTATGTATGATTCATTGGGGCATAGTCGGTCCAGGCGTTATCGCGAATGCATTTGCAAAAGGCATGTTCGGATGCAAAGATGCCAATTTACTAGCGGTTGCTTCATCCGACCAATTGAGAGCCGAGACATTCGCACGGCAATACAATGTACCTCACTGGTTTTCTTCGTATGAACAACTATTTTCGTTGAAAGAAATCGATGTAGTATATATTGCTAATCTTAATCCGCAGCACGAAGCCACAATTCGACAGGCTTTATTACATGATAAACATGTTCTCTGTGAGAAACCCCTTACGCTGAATTCTGAACAAAGTAGAGAATTGTTTTCCATTGCTGAAAAAAGAGGCCTTTTCCTTATGGAGGCCTATTGGACAGCTTGCCTGCCTACCTATCGCAAGGCAAAACAGTGGATTGAACGTGGCTTAATCGGTCAACTAAAATCCATACAGGTTTCTTTCTGTTTCAAAGCAGAGTACCACCCCCAATCACGTCTTTTTAATAAGGAATTGGGAGGAGGAGCTTTGTATGATTTAGGAATATATGGTATTGGATTGGCGTTGGATTTCTTTTCTGCATATCCAAAACACATTGATACTGAAATCCAATATGCGGAGAGCGGGGTTGATCAATATGCAAATCTACTCCTTGATTTTGGAGACTCACGTTTTGCACAGTTGGAGTTCGGATTTACAGAAGACAAGGAACAAAACGCTCTCATACTCGGAACAGAAAATACTTTGATCTTACCTGATTTCTGGCACGGCACAGAAATCATTCGGATGCAGCATAACAATAAAATCTTGGAATCACAGACGTATCCACATGCAATCAACGGATATGAATATGAGATACAGGAAGTTTGCAACTGCATCAAGAGCGGTCAGCTTACCTCTCTCCTAGTGCCTCCTCAGATGACAATCCATGTGGCTCAATTGATTAAGGAAGTTCTTTCTCTTGCATGAATTGTTTACGATAATCACTTGTTGTACTTGAATAGTACTTACGGAAACTATTACAGAAGTATTGACTGTCGTTATACCCTACAAGCGAAGCAATTTCATAACTGCGCAATTCACTGGTTCTCAACAACTCAGCCGCTTTTTCCATTCTCAATTTAATAAGATAGTTATACACATTGCAGTCATTATATTTCTTAAATATTACCGTAAGATAGCAGGGATTAATGAGAAAATGTTGAGCAATGCTATTAAGTGAAAGTTGTGAATCATGTAAGTTTTCCAGCAGATATCGCTTCACTTTTTCTGTCAGGACATAACCACTGTCACTTGTCCCTTTTATCGCCTGATTATAAGAATCTGCAATCTCCGCTTCAGAAGTAACTGTACTGCCCTGTACCATACTCATTTTCACCTTAAGTGAATGTTGAATGATCTTACAAATGAGAGATTTTGTCTGCTCGATTTTCTGAAGGAATTCAGTTTCCTGCAAGGAAAGTGGATCTGTGACCAGAACGATTATCTGAGAGGCAATCCGAACTGTAGCAACAGAGCAATATGGAAGAGCCTCAAGCTTGGTGCATACCTCATGCAAATCCAAAATTGTTGGAGCTGCATCCGTTGCATATTCTAAGGAAATGATGCAAAGACAAGCATATGCTCCATCCTTGATCAACGAAGTACCCGCCAGATTTTCGTTGACGGTTCCCCCAGAGGTCAACCCGATCAACCGGTTTCTATTCATCATCGGGATTCCTTCAGATAAAGCAATTTGGTTCGTATTCTCTTGTTGAATTTGTTGGACAGCATCTTGCATCACGGCAATCAACTTGGTGTTACTTATTGGTTTTGTGATAAAATCAAAAGCGTTCAATTTCAACGCTTCTTTTGCATATTCGAATTCAGGAAAGCCAGACAGGAAAACAAATCTAATTGAACTCTGTATGGCTTTCATCTCTTTTGCCATCTCAATACCATCGAGCAAGGGCATACGGATATCGGAAAGAACGAGATCAATAGGATTTTCCAACACATATTGGATTGCTTCATAGCCATCCTTTGCCACATAACAGAGAAAAATTCCTAATGATTCCCATGGAATGTTTTCTGAGATGGAACGGCGAGTAATGGCATCATCATCAACAAGCAACAGGCGTATCATCTGTGACTTCCTTAAGTATCGATCCTTTCTAAGTATATCATAGATCTCAGTGTGTCATTAATTGACTGTTTTCATAACTGAAAAATTATACATGGGAACCAGATAATTGATGACCTGAGGTACAGAGTATTTTGATGCATCGGTAGGAGATGAGAATTGTATCATTGAGATTTCCCATGATGACTAATTCACTTCAAACACCTGACCGTCAGCAAGATACTCGATGTGGAATGGCAAGCCCAGTGCATCAAGCTTGGTGGGATTGAAAGTGTGGATTGGAATAATCGCCCGTTTCGGTCTGACCGTGTTGCATACATCAATGATCGCGTCCGTAGTGGCATGACCGCTGGTGTGCAGGTGAATCGAATGTTGGAAACTATCCATCAGAGACTGCAATCCGTTAACCGATTGCCGAAGGTATCCGTCCCACATGGAATAGATCAGGAGACACTCCGGATCGTGATTCTCCCGATAGTTCTTCATGATATCCAAAAACCATCCGCTGCTACGAACCATCATGCAGAAACCGCTCTGTTCTACCTTACCTTTCAGGTTCTTCCCATAGACAAGAGCCTTTTTAAATGAGTATAGAGGTGAATACTCCTCCCCATATTTCTTGGCGATAGTAATGATATCCTTCTGGTACTTGTCACACAAAAAATACTTTCCGGTCGGAGTCGCCTCATGGAAAGATGCGATCCGGTCGATGTTGGTTGAAGAGCAGAGAACGAACACATACTTGTAGGATGAAAGAAGCTTCCTCGCCTCTTTCTGTAGCTGCATTTCATCTATAGAATGCACACGGTCATTGGAGAGGCTGGTGCCTTCGATGATCAACACATCGACTTGCCCGACATGTTTCTTCAGCATCGGGATAACGGCTTTTCCCCGAAACCCGTGGGTCCGAAAGTCCCCGGTATGAAGAATGTTCATACCGTGCCCCTTGATCAAAAACATATAGGCATCATAGGCGCTGTGGTCAACCAAAAAAGGAGTGACCGAAAGGTCTTTTATGTGGATTTCTTTCCCAATCTCAAAGGTTCTGATTCGATCATCAGCCGGAATGTGTCCACGATTGATACGCCTTTGATACGTAAGATGAATCTCTTTGGTGGCCTGACCCATATAGAGGGGAACGTGGGGCATGACCAGAGATATCATGCCGATATGATCGCCATGATAATGCGTAAAGAATACGCCATCGCAGTCGTTTCCCGCTTGGGTAACACCATCAATCGACAATGTCTCCGGAGGGGTATTGCCGTATATATCCGGAAGCTCCGAACCCAGATCAATGAAGATCCGTGCCTCTTCAGTGCGGATTTCAGTTACACATCCCCCGATCTGCTTGGTTCCCCTGTGAATGATTATTTCCATCGTAATCCTCTAACCGTTGAGAGACGTATCCGATATCCCGGTGATCGTATCACCCTCAGCAGTAAAGTATAAGTAATGAAGCTCAAGGCAATCGTTTGATTCGCCGACGGGCAGTATCTCCCCTCCGAAAGAAGTATCATTATAGTCGCCTTCAGGCATGGCGATGACTGTTCGAATTTTCAATTTGGCAGGAATAGGACCATTGAATCCAAAAAACTTCCACCAACCTTCTGGATTCGCCCCCGGGGTTCTCAGGAGTTTCTGCAGGAATGTCGCATATGCGATCGCTTGCATGATTGCCTTCTCGGGCGGCTCTTCCTTTTTACATTCATCTTTCAATTCTATAACAGTCAAACAAACTCCATTCCCAATACCCTGCCGAGCTAAAATATCGATGCCTCCGCCATTCTCCCCGGAGTATTCAATCTTTCCCTTCATCGCCTCACTTGCTGTGATTGGCGTCGGCATTTGAAAGTATCCCTTTTCCAATAATCTTATCGGTTGAATATTCAATAAGTACTTGTCGTCGGATCTATCCTTTAAAAATTGTTCAAGGAGCTGGGATTCAAAATTATGTTCAAGGTTACCATTCTTTCTGCGTGGTGAATCTGCGAAATATTCCCTGAAACATCGAGCTTCTTCGCTGTTTTTCCAATCTCGTTCCTCGGTTTCCGGAATGCTGGAGAGCATGGGAGAGTAACCAGAATAGTATTTTTCATTATTGCCTGTCTTAAATCTAATGGACACACCGCTCTTTCTGACGAAGATCTCTCCTACACTCTGACCTTTGTAGCGCACGTCAAATGTTACTGTTCGACTATTTGCTTCTTTTGCCTTACTCACGGAAAGGTAGATATCCAGATTCTCAGAGGAGTTAAATTTACGCCGCGCATCTTTAATAATGGAGTCATTGGTCTTGATGGCAGAAATATACCCCTTGTATCCTTGAATCCATTTACTGTTACCATCCAAAAGACTACCCATTTCTTTGATCATATCCAGATATTCTTGAGTAAATAAGCTCATTGGTACTACCTTCACTAACAATTGCTTATAGCGATATTTTCCATTGTATCACAAATCGTACCTTCCCAAAGAGCCAATATGCAATTGAATACTCGTGGCAAATCCAAAACGTATTCTCCTGAATCTCCCCGAATTGTGTCCCCAGTGGTGACACTTTTCCACTACAAATATAAATCTCTTCAATAAAAAGCTTTAAGCCAATGAGCAACAAGAAATATTGCTGCTCATTGGCATTAAAGCTCCTTAAAGAGATTAGGTTAATTAATCCAGCACGATCAACCCGCGCTGAACCGAATCCAGCAAGGGGACCGATCCGTCTTTCGTGACCCTGTATCCGTCTTCGATCCTGAACCCACCCCATGGATTCAGGAAGCACGGCACATCGACCGAAACGATCATGTTCTCTTCGAGTTTCCGATCATTCTTCGAGAAGAAGATCGGCGGCTCGAACTCAAGCACCCCGACGCTGTGCAAGGCGATATACGGCAAAACGAAGCCTTTTTGGGCCATGACCACTCTGCTGAGATTCTCCACCTCTCGGCCCAGCACACCCGGCCGCAAGTTTGCGATCATCTCGTCCTGGGCCAACACGGTCAATTCCGCCGCCTCCACGACGCTTGCACCCGGGTCTCCGATTGAAACGGGTCTACCAATCGCAGCGTGATATCCCTGGTACTTCGGTATGATGCTGAGGTGGATGATTTCTTGAGGCTTGATGCGCCTGAACGTCGTGCGGGCGATGATCGGCCGGCTGTTGGCCACCCCGGAAGCGACCATCGTGTCGATGCCCACCCCTTCACTGCCCATCTTCCGCATCGCATATTCGATCTCCGCAGCCACCTCGTATTCGGTCACTCCTTCCTTGATGGCACCTAAGGCGGCCTTCAACCCTGCACCGGCGATCTTGTAGGTGTATTCGATGACCTTGATCTCAGCTTCGCTCTTGGTTGAACGCACATCGATCATCATCGTATCAGCTGAAACCAGCTCATAATTCTTTTTCAACGCGGCACCAATCGCCGGATCCATGAACTCTTCTCCGATGATTCCGACCTTCCTGATCTCGCCCTCTCTCGTATGTTCGGTTTTTTTGATGATCTCCTTCAAACTGTACATCGTCGAACACGGATACTCTTCTTCGGGATGGGTGTATTCCTCAGCGACATAGATATGCTCGATTTTCGCAGTGATCTCGGCCAACGCCTCACTTTCCGGCCCGAGCACCAACACGGATTCGCCGCTACGGGGAATCAGGCAGCAGGAAGGTTCGAAATGCGTTGCAAAGTCCGTCAGGTAACGAATGTTTCCGTGGCCATGGGTTGAACGATCATTTGAATTCACGACAAGCAAGTCAACTCCTGCTTCAGCCATTCGAGCCTGCAGCGCTTCTCTTCGTTGCTTGAACTCGCTCTCAGGAATTACGGGAAGATGTTTCATAGTTGTCTCCTTTTTCGGCCAAACGCCGTTAATGATTCGTATGTTGTTATGTATAAGTTAATTATAACATAGATACTCAACACGTACATCAAAGACTTTCAGCTTCTTATTGTAGTTAATAAGCTCAAAGAAAACACAGCTCCCGAACACAACAACCTAAATGTTGATAAGTTAAAAAATAGAAGCAGTATCAAAAGAAAACTTGTCTTAGATTGAATCAATGAAGTCATAGAAAAGATATATGTTTATGACAAAGATAAGGTTGAAATAGTTTGGAAGCTTGAAGAAAGTGAGGTCAACAACGATGGAAAGTAAAGATGAAATTATGATCGTAAGTCAAGAAACTCTCGTAAATAAGATTTACACAATTAGAGGGCAAAAGGTTATGCTTGACTTTGAACTTGCAGAGATTTACGGATATGAAACAAAAAACTTCAATAGACAAGTCAAAAACAATAATGAAAAATTTGAAGGTGAAGATTTTATGTTTCAACTAAAGGATGATGAAGTCGAAGATCTTTCAAGGTGCAAAAATTTCACCTTGAACAGAGGGACAGGGAGAGGGAGCAATATCAAGTATAATCCTTACGCTTTTACAGAGTCCGGAATCTATATGTTGATGACAGTCTTAAAAGGTGAACTTGCTGTAAAGCAGAGCAGAGCTTTAATTCGTACCTTCAAGCAAATGAAAGACTACATCTTAGAAAATCAAGGATTAATCGGGAAAAGAGAGTATTTACAACTTTCTATGCAGATAACCAACAATGTCGTGGAAATGCAAGATTTAAGACGAGATTTAATGAATGTGGAAGATAAAGTGGCAGAAGTAGTAGACACTTTAAGTAATGTAGTTCAGAAGTCTGATTTATCCGAGATTATACTTGACTTTAGCAATCCGGAAGTTAAGAGAGGATATTTAGTATTAAACGGACAGCCAATAAAAGCGAATCTTGCTTATAAGGATATTTACAACTTGGCAAAAAAGAGTATTTATGTAGTCGATAATTATATCGGACTTAAAACACTGGTTTTATTAAAAGACGTATCAGCCTCGATAGAGGTCATTATCTTCAGCGATAATGTTGGCAAAGGACTTCACAATATTGAGTACCAAGACTTTTGTAGAGAGTATCCGATGAGAAACGTAAAGTTTCAAAAATCCGGTGGGGCATTTCATGACAGATATATCATCATTGATTGGGATACAGACAATCAGAGGATATTTCATTGTGGTGCATCATCAAAAGATGCAGGAGAAAGAATTACAACGGTATCTGAAGTGGTAGATCAGGTTGTATATACCGACTTAGTAAATAGACTATTGAAAAATCCGATATTAAAGTTAAAATAAGGGTAGAAAAAATTTGTATCCAATACTTGACACGAGGGTGTTAATCTGAGTACAGCACAAACAAAATACATATGGTCACCAAAAAGCCTTAAGCCAATGAGCAACAAGAATCATCGCTGCTCATTGTCATTAAAGCAATAGATCGGGTTCCTGTAATCCATAACAATCAATCCACGCTGAACCGAATCCAGCAAGGGAACCGCCCATCTTTCGTGACCCTGTATCCGTCCTCGATCCTGAACCCACCCCATGGATTCAGGAAGCACGGCACGGCACATCGACCGAAACGATCATGTTCTCCTCAAGTTTCCAATCGCGGCGTGATATCCCTAATACTTCGGTATGATGCTGAGGTGGATGATTTCTTGAGGTTTGATGCCCCCGAACGTCGTGCGGGCGATAATCGGCCGGCTGTTCGCCACCTCGGAAGCAACCATCGTATCGATGCCCAACCCTTCACCGGCGACCAGACAGCAAGAAGATTCGAAATGGGTTGCAATGTCCGTAAGATAATGAATGTTTCCGTGACCATGGGTTGAACGATCATTGGAATTCACGACAGCAAATCAACTCCTGCTTCAGCCATTCGAGCCACTTCTGCTTGAACTCGCTCTCAGGAATTACAGGAAGACGTTTCACAGGTGTCTCCTTGTTCGGCAAAACGCCATTAATGATTCGTATCTTATTATGTACAAATTAATTACAGAAATGGACATAACGAGTCTTATGAAATCAACTTTCACTATCGCTTCCGAGCAATGAACGATCCTCAAGATCGAACAACACCTGAGGAGTACTTCGAACACCTATTGAATGCTCCATCAACAGGGCAACCAGCTGCTCCCCGTTCATGAGCGCGATGGGAGTCTTGTCCGCTTGAACAGCTTCATCCTTTGCACCCTTGCTGAAATCGCTCGTGGTGATGATCAAGCCTTGTTCATGTGCCCCAAGGGATCCTCTCAGCTGTTGTACGACAGGAGCCTGCACATTGCTCTTCCAACGCTTGGCTTGGACGGCCATTTTTATCCTGATCACATCCCCGATCACCAAGGTACCCCGGACATCGACTCCCCCGTCCCCGCTATAGCTGGTCACCTGAACCATCTCGAAACCCATAGCGGTTAGCAGACGGGAGACCAGATCCTCGAAGTCATCCGGCTCCATGGTACGCAGCTTGGACAACAATGCTTTCCTCGTTTGTTTATTGTGCTGCTCGATCTCCGAGACTATTCCCCGAGGCAGCCATTTCGACAAGCCGACCAATCCGTTCCCATGCTGAGCAAATCTAGGAGAACGCCCACTATCCTTATAGCGTTTGAATTCGGTGATTATCTGGGCATACATGGTTGACTCGGGCGTCTTTCCTTCCGTCGTCAACCAACCCTTTTCCAAAGCTTTCGATGTGATCTCCTTATAATGCATCGGCTCTTTGGAGCCGGATTCTTCCAATACCCTTAAAGCACATTCAGTGAATGAGTATCGCTCAGTCGATTCCAAGTCAGACCCGGACAAAGCTCCCACCACTTCCTCTGATGTAACACCATTCACGGTGAACAACCCCCTTGAAACCAATCTGAAAACAGAACGCTCGCCATGCTTCCTGATATCCATGTAAAGCTCGGCAGCAACCGTCTGATCAGGAGTCTTCCCTTCAGTCTCCCCATAACCCCTGTTCCAAAATCCTTTGAGTAATCTGTTTAACATTCAAAGGCTCGTTGGAAGCCTCCAGAACTTTTATTGCGGCCTCTTTTACCGTCATTCCGGCATCATCTCCTAAACACATGCTCTCGGTGCCAATGCAAGAAGGGCAAATGCTCTTCCCTGATCCATCGGAGCTCCATTCTTTTATCCAGACCAAGAACGCTCAATGAGCCTGGTTCCAATCGCTTGGATACCAACAAGGTTCCACGATCATCAAAGGTGATAAAACCTCTATCGAACAGCCGATCAAATCGAGCTTCCAACAGGAACCCATTGAACACATTCAGCCGTTCCTCAGCTGAAGTACAATCCTTCCATGGCTTGGCGTGGCTGGCAAACAACAATTCAGGTTCTCCGATATACGTCAGTGCACAGCGGCCTTCCCAGTACGAAAGCATATGATTGCGATAGATATCCTGACCTACCCGTTGCTCAACCTCTCGACGAACTTCAGTCTCGTCGATTGAGAGATCCCGAATCTTTGCATCGAACTCAAGCAACGGAGAATCAGGCAGCGATCCGGCCAATACCGAAGCATCTCTCAGGATGGCCCGCAGCACATCAAGATCCACAATCGGATGCGCAACCAATTCACCATTCCTCTTTCGAAGCTCATTACTCAAAGCAGTCGAGCTAAAGGAAAGAACAAATCCCCTTCCTACACCCTGCTTCACCAGACATGTAAAACGATGGAGAGCTGAAGAAAGTTGAATAGTATCCGGAGCAAGAACCAGTGGATCCACCTCCCAACCGGCACCATAGGCAATTGGCTGAATAACATCATACAAATCTATTGCCATAATTCAGGTTGCCCCTCCTGCCTATCCCAGGCCTCAAGCACCAGACGCATCGTACGATATTCACCATACTCTCGAAGCTCTTTGTTCTTCAATCCGGGGAATGTCTGTGAGGGGTAACCATCTCCCATCACGGATTCAGGATCAAGGATATACATAAGCTCTTCTCGATTGAGACCATACAAGCGAGCGTAGAGAGCATCGAGTTCAGCACGACAATAGTCTCTTTCCTCAATATTCCATTGATAATTCTCATTAGCTAGATCTTCAGACAACTGAGTAGATGTGACAGTCAATTGTCTAGCATTTTTGATAATCACTTCTCCAATTCTTTTAGACACAAGATCAGGAGAAATTATTGGCAATTGTTTCAAATGGAAATGACATACATCTGTACCTCCAATTTTTTGTCTCGCAATAAAGTCAAGAACCAGAGAGTTTAAGCAACACAGTAGCAATTCTGGATAAGGATTTCTACTAAATACTAACGTAATTTTATGACCTACAGCAGCTCTCGGAAGAATAGATGTAATTATTGTTCTTTCGTTTGTTGAATTTGAAATATTACGTATACCCATCAACCACTTCGGACTCCTCTCATCCATCACCTGATCCATCTTCTTCATCAGATTGTCGGCAGCTGCCAATTGCTGGAGTTCTTTATCCCCACATGTAGCCAATGCCATTCTCAGTTCATGCTCTTCTCCTGCATACCAGACTTTCCTCACGGAATCGGGAACATCGGCAATACGATTCAATACTTCTCTTTTCGGAACCCAGTATCTTGGGGTTACCTCATAATTATGATTCATCTTTTCTTCTATGGTCACGTCCCTGACTGTTCCATCCGGCTCATATGTAGCCCACCGATGATCATACTGATGCAGCATCTTGGCTTCATAGAGTGGATAACTATCAGGCTCGGGGGAAGCCAAAAAAAGTGAGGAATCATTCGCCATGTCAAACATTCTTAAAAACTTAACCCCCCACGGGTTGCCCTCATCGCCCTTCGATTCATCAACCAATACAGGAACTCTTCGATAAATCTTCTTTGCAAGATCCGCATCCATCTTGCTTCTGAAGATGGGAAGAGTATGCGTATTGGGATTGATCAGATGGAAGTCTTCCGCCGTCAACTCAAAGTGGCGTCTATCATCTTCCAAGTCTTGGATAGAGTGTAGGAAGCAGGCAAAATCAGCTGAAAGAGATGATCCAAGTGTAAGCAAACTGAATTTTTGTCTACTATCAACATCAGGGAACACTTTTACACGATTTTCAAAATCATACAAAGAAATAAGTTGAGTATTTTCCACAAAAGATCCAAACAATCTCTTTGTCGAATCATCCGTGGCTATTCCTGTCGGAACGATGATACCTGCTCTACCCTTGTTCTTCTCTCGCAGTTTGTTTACCAGTTCGGCAAAGAGCGCATAGAGATTCGTGTCACCTATGCCTGAGAGAGGATATTGCCCATACTGCTCTTCCTTGACGTGAACGAAATTGCTCAAGGCTTCCGCCTGATATTTTTCTGCAAGGAAGTCCCGGTACAGGAGCTTGTCGGCATCCGATCCGGTTGCAAGCCCCTCGATCAAAGCTTTTCTCTTCGATGCATTCGGGGCTTGGGCGATCTTCGGATGACGAGTTGCAAAGAACTCCTGTTCTTTGAGGGTGATTCTCTCCCACGGAGGATTCCCCAGTACCACATCAAACCCGCCCTTTGAGAATACCTTGGGGAAGGCGAACGGCCAGTGGAGGACCTTGGCGTTCCTGCAGACTTCTCTTGCATGTTTGATCGCTTCCAGATCCATCTCATTTGGTTGGCGCACTACCTTGTAACGATGCAGGGTATGGGATGTGGGAACCCGGTTTTCCGGACGCTTTTGCATCAGGAAGGCTCCGATATAGATATCGGAGGCAACCATTCTCGGATCCTGATCCATCAGCTTTTTCAGTTCTTTATGGCGTTGTGCCTTTTTTTCTACTTCGTCCACATCATCTTCAGGCATTGAATCCAATGGACTGTAAACATCTTCCAGGAAAGGTTCGCTGAACAAGTCCATTTCAAAAAGGGTTCCGTCTTCGAACTTTTTCCTGTATATCTTCAGCCCCAGCGCATTCTCTTTCGCCAGCTCTGAACAATACTCCTTGTCATCACCGGTAAGTTGCTTGAAAGCATCCTTGGGAATGCCCCGATCCAGAATGGAGAGGTCAAACACGCCAAGCAGGGAATTGCCACAGAGAAGATGCTCGTCAAGGAAACTCAAGGGCTTGCCCGGTTCATAGCCTTCCAACCAGAGCGCCATCTTGGTCAATTCCAAGGCCATCGGATTCAGGTCAACACCATAGATGCACCTGCTGATAACATCCCGCAGTGCCCGCCGGTACTCCGAAGGAGTCACCACCCCGTCATCATCACGGGCGAGTGCGACATACTCGGCGATCTTTCGGGCGGCGGCAAGGATGAAGTGACCGCTGCCGCAAGAAGGATCGATCACCGATAGGGAGAGAAGCGCCTCCACCGTATTCCGACCATTCTCCTCCACCGTCTTTTCAATCACCGGAACCAAGGCCGTCTTGATCAGCTGATCAACGAGGAAGCTCGGAGTATAGTAGCTTCCGGTAGTCTTCCTGACATTGCCCGCCGTCGATTCATCATCCTCGACGCCGATGAATCTGAATATCCTGGCCGGCATATCCACGGTAGGAACCAGTTCCAACAGACTCTCGTATACAGAGCCCAATTCCTCAGTTCCCATGTTCTTGTAGTCGATGTAGCTGTATTGCCCTGACGTGTTCCTTGCCCATCGAAGACTCTCCATCGCCTTCAGGAACGTGGCATTGTCCAAGGTCGCACCGTCGAGGTCATCGCACATCCCGGAAGAGAACAATCCTCCCAGAGCCGGCAGGGCCAACCGTTTCTCACCTTTCGCCAAAGCAGTAAACACAATCTTCTGCCCCGCCCAGAGATCGGTGTAGTAATTGTAGGAGCTTCGGCGAAGCATCACATCCCGAAGCCGATCAAGGCTGTACCCCTTCTCATACAAGTTCCGCTCCTTCACCAGAGAAGGATCGGGGATGAACACCAGGCGCAACCCGTTCTCCGCCCGCCGTTCCTCCAGAGCAAACAGGAACAGGAACCGATAGACAAGTCGGAGCAGTTGATGATAGAGATCTTCTGCCGTCAGCTCGCCCTTGTTGAGTTTTTGCCGTAGCGCTCCATTCTCCGGGTTTGCCAGAAACCCGGAACCAAGCAACATCAACGCTTTCGTAACACCGATCCGCATTCCATCCCGGACACGCTCACCGGTGCGTATCGTCTCGTTTCTCCACTCCTCCCAGACGGTCATTTCTATCTGATTCTCAACGTCGTAGACCCGAGAAACATGAAGAATCTTCCAAAGCAGCGCATATTCGGAGTAGTGATCGTCCTCAAGCATCGAATCGAGGTCGAACTCCAGATATTGAGGACGTGCCAGAGTCGGAGAAGACCTGAGCAACCGAATGGTCGATCCATTGGATATCACACCCCAGAAGCTCTTTCCCAACGCATTGAGATATTCCTGAGACATCTGGAACAGCGATCGATTGCGAACCTTCGACCCACTGATCCCGAACCTCGAATCGGAAGTATCAAGCCCCATATCGTAGGGGGCTACCGTAATGGGAATCTTTTCAAACGCTATCTTCTGAACCGGATAACCATACTCACCTATTCGCTTGGATCGCACTCTTTGAGCCTTCTCCCACCCCAGACAATTGGTCATGAACTTCACAAAAAACGTATCGGTAAGCTGGAACGCATCGGTATTTGAACCTTGGCGTCGATTCTTGAAGTCCGCATATAACGCACGGGCTATCTGGTATGATCGGCCGATCTCCTCGATCATCCGCAACCCCGGAGGAATCTGATACTCTGAATCCTTCTGGTGAATAGCCTCATTCTTTGCAATTTGTTCCAAAAGATCCGGCAACAACAGGGAACCTTCCAAGCGGATCGTCTGCCATGATATTCCGTGTGAACTACGCCTAGCCATTGAAAACTCCTTACAACGAATCAACGGACGGAAGCAGGACATACACTCCCATCAAATCGGCGGGGAAACAGGGATTCACCGTCACCGTGCCTCTGGCGCTTGCAGCGGAACGAACTCTTCGGTTTCGTTCCAACAGCTTGGCTGCATGCTCGGTGCAAATCTGTTTGATCGTGTCCTCCTCTGAACGGTAGAACTTGAGCGCTTCTTCGATATTCCGTTCCTGTACACCGCGCGAGAGGGTTCCTGAAGGCTTGCAGGAAAACAGCTTCAGGGCATCCTTCTCGGCTATCCATTCCGGATGTACCATTCCCCTGCTGCCGACGACGATCAGCTCCTCTGCCATCAGGAAGCGAGATCTGTCATTAAGCCTGGTCGCTATCTGATGCCGGATGCGGATCAGGAACAGGGAATACGCCTGATCAACCTCGGAGGTCTCGATGACCGCACACCTGCCACCAATCGGATTTTCATTTCTATAATCCAACGTATGTTCCACCACATAATCACTGAGAATCTCAACGATGGGATGGCTTCGGTGAAGGAACTCGGCACCGATGGGTGCCGGATTCTTCAAGGACAATCTTGTGGGCTTCGTATATGAAGCATCCTCAAACCGCTCCTTCAACTCATCGGGAAGATGGGAAGGATCCAGTTCGAATTCCTTCTCGGAGATGATTTTGAGCGGGTTGCTCAACCGCTGAAGCAGTGTCTGCATCATTTCCCTGATCGTATCCCCTGAACCCAGCAATCTCTGCTCTTCTTCCCATTCCGGAATGACGTCCTCAGGATGCAGGGAACGTTGGGCAAAAATGGTCCTATTCCTTTGCGCCTTTTCCCGGGCATCCCTCCAAGGTTCTTCAAAGGCATCCGTAGCTTGCTGGATTTCGCCGAAATCAAAGGAAAGCTGACCGTATTCCTTCATGAATGACTTTTTCAGCAACGCAGCCTGAACCAAGGCGTTCCCAACCGCTTCGCTGTTCTCGGGAATCGGCACCAAGACTCCCAGCTCCTGCTTAATCGTCGTCGCTTTCCTGAGAATGACATTGATGATGAACCCATCAATCGGATTATCCTCGCAGTACATCATGGTGCAACGCACTTCCGGGAATTTTTGTCCGAACCGATCCACCCGCCCTTCCCGTTGTTCGTGTCGGGTCGGGTTCCAGGCAAGATCATAATGAACAACCGCATTGAAATAATCCTGAAGGTTGATACCTTCGGAAAGGCAGTCGGTTGCCACAAGAATCACCTTCTCAAGCTTTCCCATCTCGGCGATCCGATCCTGTCGCTCTTCCGCCGACAACTCGCCGGTGACTATCTCGACCGTATAGTTCGGGAACCTGGTCTTTAGGTGTTCCCCGACATACTTTGCCGTGGAAATATACCTGCAGAATATGACCGGGCTGTAGTTATCCTTCAACAGGGAACCTTCCAGATGACTGACCAACATCTCCAGCTTCGGATCGAATTGGTTTTCCAAGCTCTGTGCCTTCTTAAGAAGCCGCTTCAGTTCCTGTGTATCATCGAAAAGCTGAGTCGGCGTCGTATCATTCACGGCAAAATCAACAGCCTCTTCATCGAGAATATCCGCCGCCTCCAAGGAGAATTCGTCATCGGTGATATGCTGAAGCCGGCTTTTCAGAGCGCTGACGGCAGATGCCGGACTGGAGGCTACACACCTGAACAATGCCAGAATGGCGTACCAGATCATCCTCCCTGCAGGAGTCCGGTTCTCCTCATACGACCTTGCAAGCGTATAGCAATAGACTCTCACCTCTTCAAAGAAGGTTCTCCACGTATCGTCGAGATGGTAGGGAATCTCCTTGACCATCCTCGTTGGGAAGATGGACTCGTTCTGCCATTCGGAAATATCCATTCTTCTCCGCTGGACGAATTGACCTGCCAAATCCTCACGGAGCTGCCTGTCATTGATCGGATCCTGTCCAAGCGAATGATATCTATCATCAATCAGACCAAGCAAGTTGCGGAAGGCTTCATCATCACCGGAGTGAGGCGTCGCCGTAAGCATGATCAGGGATCGGGACTCGTCATTCGCAAGCTTCCGTAAAAGCTCATACCGTAAATGCTGGTTTCTTCCTTTGCTGGTACAGGTGTGCACCTCATCGACGACGATGCACCGAGGCGCCGTTGAGAGGAAATTTTCCCTATGAACAGGGTTCTTGATGTAGTCCAACGACACGACAAGCACCGGATACCTGTCGAACAGGGACTGACCGACCGGCAACGTTTTTTCCAAAGATGAAACGGAGGTGGAAGTCAATGCTACGGCAGGAAAATTGAAGCGCGTATAAAGCTCTCCAACCCATTGGTCGACAAGATGAGGAGGACACAGAACCGCAAAGCGATCGATTTCAAACCGATCCCAGAGCTCACGGACGATGAGACAGGCCTCAATGGTTTTTCCGATACCGACATCATCGGCGATGAGCAGCCTCACCGGATCCATCTTCAACGCCATAAGCAACGGTACCAGCTGATAGGTTCTCGGCTCCACGGCGATACGTCCGAACGATCGGAAGGGTCCGGCTCCATTACGGAGCTTCAGCATCAAAGCCTCCCGGAACAGGGTACCGGAACGCATGTTCGAAAGCTGGGAGGGCTTTGGATCATCAAAGACGGCTGCCCGGACAGGCTCCTGTTCAAGATCGGAAGCGATGTACACCACATCATCACCGCCACGCAACGGCCTGAGAACCAATACCGTCTCATCGCTGCCGGCCTGAACCACCCAGTCTCTTCCTCTTGCACGGACAAGATTGCCGGGAGTTGTACGGAAATCACTCATCTCTCAATTCCTCATTCGCCGAACACATCGGAATGCGCTCTAAACATCTCATCCCAAGACCTCTCATCCGTATCGACCTCCAGGATAGTGATGGATCTGTCTGCACAGTACCGCTTGGTCGCTTCACTGGCCATACCGAAAAAGACCGCCGTTCTTGCAGAAGTATACAGCAGGGGAAGCACTGAACCGTCCTTGATGGTCACCGAGCTTCGATCGGGAAGCTTGAGATTCCTTTTCTTCAACGCCTCTTGGAACTCCGACGCTACTTCTGAAACCTCCAAAGGCGCCTGATCATCCCGCTTGGAGACGGAACCATTGGCCAGTGCCACCAAGATTCTAATTGCATCGGAATCCCTTCGATCGATACCCAAATGTTCAGGCTGATTGTAATAGGACAGCAGGCATTGATAGCACCCCGCCTCGCAAGGAGGATTCCCCTTCTCATCAACGACCTCCTGCATGGCATCGGCATCCCACAGCTCCTGATCATTCACATAGTGCATGATCCTCAACGCCTGGTCGGCCACGATCGAAAGAGCTTTCTCCTCCTCGACCAGTCTGTTCAATACACCGGCTCCCCCTTCCACCGCTTCGTAGAAAAGAATCCTCTTTCGGACTTCATTGGTTGGAAGGGGTTCTACGGCCAGCTCCGATTCTTCAATCTGGAACACTTGTTCAATGCCGCGTTTCAGAGCCGCCTGCAGGGTAACCATGGCAGTAAAGGAAAGTTCGCCTTCGGGGTGGAACACCATGATGTTCTTGTGGTCTTCCACATAGGGAACGATCCTCTGAGGCTTCACCTTACTGGTAACCGGTACTTCGGGGTTCTCCGGCTCATCCTCGTCCTCATTCTCCGACTTGCTCCAAAGCCCGGACAAGGGATCGATCAGGAATCCGAGAATCTCCTTATCGCTTCTGCGTCTCCAACCCTTGTTGATCTTGTAGACCGTGGCAGCTTGGGCATACAGCATTTCACCAAGCTTCTCTTCCCCGAGCATGATATCGGAAGCTGTGGAAAAGCGGGAGTCTGACCTGTTGAACATATATGAAGTCTGAAGATCGTACCCTATCCGTTGCCGCTCCTCATCATTCATGGTGATGCGTTGCACCAAGCGAGTCTCTACCGTTTCAATGCGATACAACGCATTGATCCGAATGCTTTCAGTAAGGATTTCCCCACAGCAGGGACAGCGCTCCGGAGAATCGGCATATCCTGAAGTGATGATACCGTAGCCGCAGTGCTCACAGATGATCGCATCGTTGGTGGTCAACTGGGTGCTGCCATCCGCCATCGCGATGCTTGTGGCGGCATTCAGCTTCGCCTTCACAACCCTGAAGATCTTTCCCTGATGATAGATCAGGCTTCTGGGGCCGAACTCGGAAAGCGCAAGAAATCTGGATCTTGAGACGGTCGTAGCATCATCCCTGTCATCTGTCGTGCTTGGTATCCAGGCAAGCAGCGGCAAGCGCGGGAAGTTATATCCGGGAAGAACTCCTTGACTGGCCAAATAGCGGTAGCTATAGAAATCGGAGGATGTGGAGTTCCTGCTTCTCGTACTTGTCAACAAACTCATTTGAATGCTTGCGTCATAATACAGCTTTTGGGCAGCTTTCTTCTGTTGTTGAGTGGCAGTTGGGGAAATATTGACTCTATGGGACTGCTCCTGTTGCTGTTTTGTTGCTTTATACAGGTTCCGCCAGCGATCAAAGGCTCTATCAAAGCTATCCCAGGCGGATGAAACCAGATTCTCGGCATAGTGTTCATCAAACCAGGGAGCTTTCTCGGGAATCAGGTAGTCCTTAACGGTAGCAAGGAGCGCGTTGATTTCCTCCAAGGAACGCTGAGCAAGTTCAGGATTGCAGAAAGCTTCTTTAATCTCCTTCTTTGCCTCAAGCAACGTCTCCTCATGTTCAAGATCAAGAATCTCCGGAATGGAAGAACCTATCGGGTATCCGGACAAGGCGAACCACACCGCCAACATATGGCTATCGATGAGATCCTTGTTTGAAAGATCCAGCGAGGGGGTACGTACCGAACCGTGAACCATCTCATTCTTATGATGGAAGAACCATTGGTCATGGGGACTTTGGGAGGCACAATAAGAAACCACCAGAGCGGCTTGCCCGGATCGACCGGCACGCCCCGAACGTTGGGCATAGTTTGCCGCCGTTGGAGGAATGTTCCGAAGGTATACGGTGTTAAGCGATGAGATATCGACACCCAGCTCCATCGTCGGGGAGCAATAGAGTACAGGCAGCGGTTCCAACTGCGTCCCGTCCGGATGTTCCTTCTTCCAGGCATCCTGGTCTTCCGTGGAATACCGGAATCGTTTCTCGAGGAATTCACGCTCATCCGCTTCAACCTGTGCCGTATGCTCTCTGGACTCGAACTTGAACAGGGTATAATCCCGAGATCGGAACTGGGAAGCAATCGATGAATACAACGCTGAAAAAAACTCATTGGACCAGCGGGAACGGGTACCGTCTTCCTTCAACTTCCACATGAGAATGCTGTCATTGAGCTGCCAAGTAACCAAGCCACCTTTCTTTTCTTCTATCTTCTTGATCAATCCATACGAGGATGCGATGGAAAGGAGAGAACGTGTCACCTCCTCGATTTGCCTACCCCTTTCGGCATACCGCAATGTTTCCCAGCCTGTCCCTTTCCACAGCTCAGGTTTCTTGAGCTTTCGCCCGATGTATGAATAGGTTCCACCTCCAATATACCTGAAGATTCGCTCACCTTTATCTTTGATAGTGGGAAGTTTTCCCACTATCAGTCGATTCCCGGTTCTCAGTCTTTCATCTTCATAGAAGCCCCAGCGTTCAACCAGATGATCGGAAGTGCTCTTCTGTACTTTCTGAAGCTCAACGGGATCCCAATAGGATGAACTGATGCACAGATTGGCCTGCATCTCCTCGAACAACGTCTTATACAACCTGAGTCGGATCTCGGGAGCAGCTTCCTTCAGAACCGAAGGAGCTTCAATGAACTTTGATTCATCGTAACAAAGCTGCTCAAGATATGCATACTCGATCTGCAACAGCCCGAGTTGAATCAAGTTCGGGTTGTTGTAGCGCCAGCCTTTGGAAAGATCGTTGAGAATCCTATATGCGAGAACCTGTTTCTCATAGTTCTGGTAGGTAAACCTCAGATTCGCCGCCACATGTGGATTTTTGAGATACTCTTTAAGGATCTCAGGATCATCCGAGTCGAAGCCCAAGGCTTCAAATATCGCTTGGGCAAGATTCTGTACCTGCAGCATTCCATCGTTGTTTCTCAATGCGGCCAAGAGTGCTGAACGCATGGTCACCAGATAGATGAAGTCATTGAAATGCCCTGACTGCAATGCGGCATCCTGACGGTTGTCGGAGAACCCCAATATCTTTTTCTGAGCAAATGTACTGACTTTCCTATCAAACATTTGGCTTAAGAGATTGAGCGTGATGATGGTTGTCGAAGAAGAACGACCTTCACCGGAAAGCCCAACCAACTTGTTGATATCCCTCGATCTGGATTCGTGTTCAAGTCCACAGCGTGGGCAGAATTTTACCGTCCCGGGAATGAACCAGTACTGTCCGGCACCCGGTTGAGCCACTCCTTTGGCATTGATCTCAACCAGTTTGGGTATGGACTTTTTCATCCCCGCCTTGACGATCTGATCCCCCTTCTTGTTGTAATCCATCCATGATTCGGGGATATCGGAATCATTCTGATAATTCTGATCGGCGGAAACCGGAACAAGGTGACCAAACGGACCGGCTTCGTCATCTTTCAGGCTCGGGACATCGTCGATCAGACGTGGATCAAATCCGGTCAGGTCCTTATCCACCCATACCGGCAGATATTCCTGTCCGCATTCCCTGCAGAAGTAGGTTCGATACAGCCGAACATCCTCTTTCTGCCGTCCCGGAGCAAACTGTTGTTCATCAAGCGTTACCAATCGCTCACCTTCCGCTTCAAGCGTGGTCAGAACCACCCCGGGGCCGCTGATGAACTGATGAAGCTTGAATGCGAAAAGGGGTTCTTTTTTAGGGGATACCACCTGTTCACAGTGCACGAGGAACGTTCTCAGAGTCTCAAGCGCCATATCACGAGAAACGTCGGCATCAGATGCCAGCCGATCCAATGCTTCGGAGAGACTGATGGGAGTAGCCCGTTCCGGAGATTTCCCGGGTTTGATGCTGATGCCCAAGGTAAGTTCAACCCAGACGGACAATTCATCCTGAGCAAGTGTTGCATAGTCGTTTGGGAAGGGCGCACCTGACACGATGCGCCTATGCAAGGCTTTCCTATCAATGTTTCTTGCTTCCGGAGTGACACGGGTCAAAACCTCCCCTATCACGTTGGTAACGGGGATTTTGACGCCGAACAAGGTGGATGCGGTTTCAGCCACCGCTTTTGCTTTATCATCCGTACTGCCGATGGTCGACATCGTGGCGGAAGTACCGATGCATATCATCGATGTAGCTCGGAGCCGCTGCCGGAGCCTTCTGACCAGCATGGCAACATCAGCACCCTGTCTTCCACGATATGTATGCAGCTCATCCAGAACCAAAAATTCCAAGCCCATACTCTGCTCGACGACCCGGATGTCAACCTCTTCGTTTCGGGTAAGAATGAGTTCCAACATCATGTAGTTGGTCAGCAGGATGTCCGGAGGATTCGCAGCAAGCCGCGATCTCTCGGCACTGTCTTCTTGTCCCGTGTATCGTGCAACCGTAATCGGTCTAGCTTCCGGATCAGGGTGGTTATCTAAGAACTTATTGATCTCTCCCAACTGGCTGTTGGCAAGTGCGTTCATCGGATACACGATAATCGCTCTTGTTCTTGGAGTACTGTCCTGTTCCTTACCTTTGATGATCGCATCTATGATGGGAATAAAGAATGCCAGACTCTTACCGGATCCGGTTCCTGTCGTGAGCACATAGCTCTGTTTACTATGAGCTTTCCGGATCGCCTGTTCCTGATGATTGAAGAGTGTAAGCGTGTTCCCTTTGATTCTGAACAAAGTATCACAAAGTGGATGGAGCAAACCGAGCTGCACCAGCTCGGTGATGGTATGTGCTTTCTTATAGTGAGGATTGACTTGGATCAAGGGTTCCGGCCAGAACCGGCCATTTCCATACTCTGCATCAAGTACTTCTTTGATATCCGATGCGGATACTCTGGTAAAACTTCTGGAAAACTCCGAAAAGGATTCAATCAGATTATCCCGATACTCAAAAATATCCTTCATGAACCAACTCCCATTCGACCATTGAGAAAATACGTTACCGGATATGACTAATAATAGCCTACCCTCTTAGTGAGACATACTATCACAGATTCCACACCAACAGCGAAGTTAATTACTTTGGATAGCAAATCATCTACATTACAGAAGCCCGAATAAAAACAGGATACGACAGGCGTGTCGTCCCCGGATGGCCTTCTTTACTGCTTCACTTACCAAATCACCTAAGATCTCATATACTCCGGATGAGATTTCTCTACCTGCTCGTTCATCCATCGTCCTGTATGCAGACATTATTTTGAGATGGGCTGTCCAACTCAATTGTGTCAACACTGCTGACACTTTTTCCACAATCCTTGTAAAACTTTGTATATTAAGACTTTATTTATATAACAAGAAGACAGATTTGTGATAATGCATTGTCCCGCTGCTACAGTTCTGATGATGCGTACACGAGACCTTCTCTTCTAAGAAAAAAGCTGTTCAAGATTATAGTCCAGTACGGCATCCGATACTTTCTTTGTTTTGGCCAGCCCATCCAATTCAAGCCTTTTTCTCCGAGATCTTTCCAAAAGTTCTTCAAGACCCTGAATAATGGAATCACGTTGCTCCACAAGAACATTATCCGATAAAAGCACTTCAAACAAAGAAGCATTCAGCGTTGCGACGTGCTGATGAACATGCAACCGAATCGTATCATTGGGAGACCTGTCGGTTACTGCACTCACCATTTCGTACAATTGCTCAATCCGCTTCCTGTCCGCACCTGAAGGCTCCAACGTCCCATCCAGCCATTCGTAGATCGTGATCCGACTGGCTCCGAATATCCGAGCCCATTCAGCCTTGCTGAACTGAAAGAACCGATGAAGCGTGTTGAACTGTTCGTAGATATCAGTGATGGCAGCATCCCCTATAGGATGAATATAGTAACAGCCGGAGCCTGCAGCAAGTCAAAAACCGAAGATTATGACCGTTTAAGCAACCTTTTACAAAGTGATCGAGCAAAGGTTGTTGCACTTACCCTCTCCTTAGGCCCTTCTTGCCCATGTGACAGGATGTCGTGATGAAATGGAGCCATGAAAATAAAAAGAGTGAAGCCTCGATTCTGACGAATATCAAAGCCGCCGTGTTTGACGGGGAGATTGGTATAACAACCTCAATGTTCTTCAAGCGCATCGTGCTTCCTTTTTGGGAAGATCGATCCGATCTGCATTTCTGGCCTCACAGGAGAAGCCTATCGGGTTTCAACCTTGGTTTGGAGAGAGATTTATTAGTCGCTTACTTTTGTTCTGAATAATGAGTAGTAATATGTACCCGGGCAGAGATCACCCGGGTACATGAGAAACAACCCTTTTTATCCTTCAAAGACCTATTGAGCCGTAGAGTTCTTGATGAAGGAACTGATGACTTCCACGGCTCGTTTGACCAGGATTTCCCCCTTTTCCGCAGTGGCATTATCCAATACGCCCCAGGAGGAGCCTTCACAGTAATCGGCAAAGGTTGTGTATGCGGCGAACGGGCTTGAAGTCCAGGATAGATGATCCCGGTAGTATCCGAATTGCTTTTTCGGCTCCCGGTTCGTTTCCTCCTCCATGCTCACCGCTTCAGGCGCCACATGGAGCAGCACGCTGGTGATCATCTCACCTCCGTGTCCCGTACCCCATTCTTGGTCATCAAGTACATCGCCCGTTCCCATCCCGACCGAACGCCACCAATCGATCAGGAACGGCTTATGCCCTTCGAAAGCGAGTTTTCGGCAAACATTGTCAGCCGCCCGGTTGTTCAGCGAGTGGAAGGTCAGGAAATAGATCGACAACGAAGGGAATTGACGCAAGAACGATCGGGCGACGCCCATGTAGTAGCCGCTGAGGACGTCGGTCGGAATCATCACGTTTCCCGCAATCTGCGGCAGCTCGAGCGTATCCCCATACGGAATGACGGGAAGATACACCGCCTGAGCTTTCTCGGCGACCAGGGGAGTGACGTGTCCGGCCACCAGAAAATCCGCACCTAAAGGTCCATGAGTCCCCAACGCCTCGAATGAGGCAAGGGGGATGATGAGCCGATTCGACTTGTTCAGAACCGCTTCCAACTGCCGGGAAGTCATGATTGCCGCATTGAACGTGTTCATGACAGCAGCACCGGTTTTTTGGTCGACACCGATTCGTTGATCGCATGAACGATATCCATCGACTTGCATGCGTCTTCCACGGTGCACAGGGCCTTTCCGTCATTGATGATCGCATCGATCAGGTCGTTGAACTCCTCCTTGAACGGATGGTGGTCCACGGCACCGGAGTTGGGCGTGATTGAAGCGAACTCCATCCAGTCGTCCTGATAAGGAAACAGATCCCTAGCATAAAAACGATTGTCACGGCACAGCCCTTTGGTTCCCAGCAGATCGATGTTGAACTGGTACGGGGAAGCCAACCCGTCGAGGGAAGCGGACAGTTTTCCAACGGATCCGTCGACGAATCGCACGGCGGCCACATAGGTGGTCAAATAATCAAAATCATCTCTGGCCTTGGTGGCGAATGCATGGACTTCGGCAACCTCTCCATGGAGATAGCGAATGATGTCCGTGGCATGACTGCCCCCGGTAATCATCGCCCCGCCGGCATACTGTCGCTGCCGGATCCATTGGTAGCTGCTGAAGCGGGGGGAAATCCCATGCCAGTAATCGGCCTGAGCGTAATAGACCTCTCCAAACGCGTTCCTGTTTAAAAGACTCTTTATGTTCTGAACCATCGGATGCCATCGAAGAACGAAGCTTACCACCGTCTTCTTATCCGAGCGCAACGCCGCATCTAAAAGCGCCTTGGTCTCTTCCGGTGTATTTCCCACCGGTTTCTCCAGCATCAGGTGCTTCCCGGCATCGAGGGCAAGCACACCCTCCTTGGAGTGCAGATGGTTCGGCATGCACTCGGAAACGATATCGACCGATTGATCATCAAGCATCGCTTCGTATTCCCCATATGCTTTCGCACCGGGGGTGTGCAGGGCTATGAACTCCTCGGCCTTTTCTTTCGAACGCCCGCAGACGGCAGCCACATATGAATGCGGATTCGCTTGAACGGCCAGAACATGCTGTACGGCTACCTGGCCGGTTCCTCTGATACCAACTCCAAATCTCTTCTTACTCACTACTATGTTATCTCCAACATCTTGTATAGCTTGACCGCATACTCACCAAACTGCGGGGTGGTACGCACCTCCAATTTCCTTGGCCTCGGGAAGTCGATGTCCACGGCTCCCACCATTCGGGACGGCCTGGCCGACATCACCACTACACGATCCGACAGGAATACCGCCTCGTTGATTTCATGAGTGATGAAGATGACCGTTTTCTTCGACTCCGACCAAATCCGTTGAAGCTCCAAGTTCATCTTCTCTCTGGTTATCGCATCCAAAGCACCGAAAGGCTCATCCATCAGAATGAGCTTCGGATCATGGATCAATGCCCGGGCAAGGGAGACCCGTTGCTGCATTCCACCGGAAAGCTCATTCGGATATGCATTCTCAAATCCCTTCAATCCTACCAGCTCAAGCATCTCCATCGCCTTGCTTCGGTATTTCTTCTTGTCGAGCTTCAGGATTTCAATCGGAAGCAGCACATTGTCCAATACCCGCCTCCAGTTGAGGAGAAGTGCTTTTTGGAAAACAAAACCAACTTCGCGCGTTGGGTCGAACATCGCTTCATCAACATGGATCTCGCCCTCGCTCTTGGGCAATAATCCCGCAATGATTTTCAGCAATGTGGTCTTTCCGCAACCCGATGGACCGACGATGGTCACAAACTCTCCGGGATACACATCGAAGCTGACGCTCCCCAGTGCAACAAGCTCCTCACCCTGAAGCGGAAACACTTTCTTCAGATTCTTAATCGACAGTAACGTCTTTTCACTCAAAGCAAACCTTCCTATCGATTTCCCAGCGCGAGGCTGGGAAATCATTCATGTTTTCCAACAGGCGCGTTCTTAGAAGTTGTATTTGTACATCGGGCTCGGCAAGAAGCTCGCATCAAAACAATCTTCCACAGGGAACGAAAGCTTCTGCTGATATTGGTCAACCAAGCTGTACGTCTCTCTGATGCGCTGCGGGTCGATATACCCGATACCGTAGTTCTTGTACCGATCCGTCTTGAAGAACTCCATGCAGACCTTCAAGTTTCCGAGATAGTCCACTTTATTGATCGGGTGGTATTCGGAGAGAATCTCGATCGCTTCCTCAGGATTGTTCAAGGTGTATTCCCATGCCCTGTAGGCAACCTTCAAGAACTTCTTCAAAAGCTCCGGCCGCTCCTTGATGGTCTTGTCACTGGCGATATAGGAGTGCGCGTACGCATTGAAACCGTAGTCCGCCCAGACGAAATATCCCAATTGATCGGCAGGAATCGCCTTCTCCATGAACGGCTTTCCGGTGAAAAGCTCAAAGACCACATCGGCCTTTCTGCTGGCAAGCGCCGAAACTTTTGCCGCCGGGTCGATGTTGACGAATTTCACGCTGTTGGGATCCACGCCGATCTGTTTGGCGAATGCAGGCCACATGACCTTGTGCCCGTCAGTCGCAGGAACGGCTACCGTCTTGCCGGCCAAGTCCTGTGGGACCTTGATTCCGCTATCCTTCCAGAAGTAGCTGCAGTTCGGGTGTTTGTCGAAGATGATTCCGATAATTCTTACGTTTGCCCCCTTCTCGCGGCTGGTGATTGGCACCGGAGCATCTGAAATCGCGATATCCGCTTTTCCCGAATCAACAGCCTGCACTGAATATCCGGATCCCTGGCCCACGATGATATTCACGTCCAAGCCTTCCTCGGCGAACCATCCGAACTTCTGTGCGACATAATACGGAGAATGGTCGCCGGCAATCGTCCAGTTCAGCAGAAAATCCACCTTTTCCAGTTTTTTCGGCTCCGTACCGCTCTCAGGTACCCCCGCTGCCCACATCATTGATGCAGCAAGTACGAGAACCATACCGATCATCAATACTTTCTTTCTCATTCCAAGCCTCCTTTAGCTTTCCTCTAACCTTTTTGTTCCTTTTTGAATGCCCATGGCATTATAAGACGCTCTGCCAACGCTACCACCCAATACAGTCCCGCCCCAGCCAATGAAATAACGATCAATGAAGAGAAGATGGGGGGAGTGCTCATCGTGTATTGCGCACTGATGATGATGTAACCCAACCCTCGGTCGGAAGCGATGAATTCTCCGACGATCGCCCCCACGATGCTCATCGTGGAACATATCTTCAGTCCGGAAAAAATATACGGCAACGAGTTGGGAATTCTGATCTTTATGAACAACTGCAATTTGCTTGCATTCAAATATCGGATCAAATCAAGCAAATCATCCTCGATTGAATCCAATCCCGTCATCGTGTTGATCACGACGGGGAAGAAGCTTACGAGAAACGCTATGAGGATGTTCGTCTTGATCCCATATCCCATCCACAGCAAAATCAACGGTGCGATTGCAATAATGGGAAGACTGTTTATGAATGTGAATAACGGCAACACCATATCTTTAACTTTTTTCGACCAGACAAAGATGATTGCCAGCCCGATTCCAAGCACCGCTGTCACACAAAATCCCAGAATGAACTCTTGAAGAGTCGTCCTGATATGAAGCGGCCAGTTGTAGTTCGCATCGGCTTGTTTTATGAACAGGTGCTTCAATGCCGCCGAGGGAGGAGGCAGAACAAACTCAGGAACCTTGAACCAGACGACACTGAATTCCCAAAGAAGGAAAAAGCCGAGGATCACCAGGACTGAACGATAGTTCTTTTGAATTGCTTCGACAGCCTTTTTGCACCATGCGCTTTTCGCTTTCTGCCCATTCTTTTTCATGCTTCACGTCTCCGGTTCCATGGCATCACCAGTCGTTCCAACTGTCCGATTGCAAAGAAAAGTGCCAACCCGATGATGGAGAGGAGAAACAGGCAGGCGAACATCGTAGGAGTATCGATAAATGCCTGGGCATCCCGCAGGAGATACCCCAATCCTTTATCCGCTGCGATGAACTCGCCTACGATCGATCCGACGACACACATGGTTGCACTGATTTTCAACCCGGCAAAAATGTAGGGAAGCGAGTTTGGAATGCGAATCTTGATAAAGATCTGGGCTTTTGTCGCATTCAAGTAGTTTACCAGATCCAACAAGTCTTCCTCGACCGCCATCAAGCCCGCAGCGGAGTTGATGACCACGGGAAAGAATGCAACCATGAACGCCACGAGAATGTTGGGAAGAAATCCATACCCGAACCAAACCAGAAACAATGGCGCCAATGCTATCTTCGGCAATGAGTTGAAGAGAATGATGATCGGAGAAAGCAACTGATTCATTACCGGGGACCAGCAGATCATCACCGCGATAAAAATTCCGGCTATCGCTGTTGCAACAAAGCTCACGATCACTTCCATGAATGTCGCCCCGACATGGAGCCACCAATTATACTTTGCGGCGATGGGAGGATAAAAAAGGTGTTGCAGAACTCGGATGGGAGAAGGCAGAATGAACACCTTTATCTTGAACACGACGACGATGAGTTGCCAGATGACGAGGAAGAGAAGGAAATTGAACGCTTTCGGAGCAGCATTTTTGATAAATGTCTTTATGCCTTTACCCATGGATCCTCACCCTTTGCCCGTATACGCGCGTCCTCAATCTCATCATATCGGTAGCCGAATCCATGCCTGCCCAATGTCGAGAAGTCAACCTTTCCCTCCCTGCGGACATACAGACCCGGGTGGATTCTTTCTTCATGAATCGATGCCATCGGATAAAACTGCATTGCATTCGCCTCAACGCCCATGATCGTCCCGGCATGTGCGGCAAGACTGACATGAGGTATCATTGCCAGCATCGGATTGGTCAAATCCTGAACCATCAACGTCATTCCATGAACCTTTGCCCAACAGAGGCTCAGCAAAGCTCCGGAAAGCGTTTTGCACGTCTTTAACGCCACTCCGCTCCAGCCCAGCTCACGACCGAGCACGACATGATGCCAGTCATGGGCGCTCTCATCCATGAACAGCGGTTTTCGGGCGCTCACGGCACGAACATCAATGGGATGAGCTATGATATCATATGGAAACGGTTGTTCCACATAGAGAAGCTTCGCATAGATTTCCGGTTGTTCAAGAAGCAATTGGTCTAAAATGTCACACACGTAGGCCGGATCTTCAACGGTGCAATTGAAGTCCGCAGTGAGCCACAAAACCCCGCTTTCATTGGCGATCCGCCCAACATCAATCAGTCGGGTATAATCCCAGTCCCGATCGTTTCCCGTCAGCTTCACCTTGAGACAGGTCAGTCCGTCCCGGGCGATCCAGTCGGTCAGGAAGAAGGGATACCCATCCTCGACAACAGGCCCGTCATACCCTTCGGGTTCAAGGATGTCCTTTGCACCGACAAGGTGCCAGGCGACCAGCGATGTGGCAGCATCGGCTCCTTCCGCAAAGAAGTCGGCGGGATATTTGCCGACGAACGGCTTGCCATGTTCCTCTCCAAAGTACCGGGAGAGGTCATGATTCATATAGTCCTTCGTAAAGGTTTTCCACGTATTTGTTTTATGGACATTACCATATGCATCATGCAGAGCCAAATCAAAAAGCGAGTTACAGACCAAGGCCGCCAACCAAGGCATCTTCTCATCTTTGTTGCAGCGCGCATTTTCTTTGTTCCAAACATCCTTCAGCGGACCTTCAATGAATCGATGCCCTATTTCCATTGCGTGTCCGCTATCCGCATTCGTTCTCCACAGTTCGCAAAGAACCCTGCAAAAATCCTGCAGCCGACTCTGACGGTAGGAATAGGCAAGCGAGCTTGGCCAGACCCACGCTACACTCAACGGGGTTTCACCCCGTCCGACTGCTTCAGCACCACCTTTTGAGCGGACGTGAATCGCTGTGCGCGCTTCAATTACATGGGTTGTGGTCTCAGGACCGAACTTCAGAGGAACTCGTGTCTCTATCGGACAGAAATAGAGCTCACAATCGTCAATACGGATATCCAAATCACTCATTGGCGCTCCTTACAGTAAAAAGTCTACCACAGTTCCCTATTATGTCAATCTTCTGAACAAAATTGATATCTATCTTTCTAAAGATGAATTAAGATGGTTTTTCCGAATGGCCAAGGTTCTGAAAATCATTTTTCCCATGCATTATTCATGAGCCGGCCATGGTTTCGAGACTGACGGCATCATCGCATGCCGATACTCCGCGACGCTCCCTCATGCCTGTGGCAGCAACAGACAGTCAATTGTAAAAAGGTTGAGCAGTGGATTGATTTTCAAGAATTCAAGCTAATGAGGTTTGGTTTCAGCAAGGAGCCGTTCGAGTCGTCTTCCATACTCGACAAAATTGGCGATTCGTCGATCTTTCGTGCTGACTGCTTTACTGTCATGAAACACGACCTCCATATGCGGTTCAATGCTGTAGTACCCCTTGTATCCGTCTTGCTGTAAGGCGGCAAGGATTTTTCTTGCATCCCCTTGCCCTTCACCCGGAAACGTGTAATGTTCCACCTTTTCCAAATCCGAGCTCCAATAAGCATCCTTGACGTGGACATGAACGACATGCTCCTTGACAGCGTTGTAGAACTCAAACGAGTTTTGGGCAGTATAGGGAAACGGAGAATCGGCATCAATGGTGATGGGGGGATTTCCCGTGTCAAACACAAGCTTCATTCCCGGACAGTGTTCGAGCATGCGCAAGGTATGACTGCTGCTTAACCCACCATAGGTGTGGCAATTCTCATGAACCGGAGTCATCCCCTGATCAAGGAAGGCTTGTGTAACCCAGTTCAGGCGTCTGAAACGCTCTTCCTCCATTTGATCCTCCAGGATTCGCCCATCAGCGTCTTGGAGAACCTGATAGCTCATGATTCGAACCAGCTTGCTTCCCAATCGATTCATTCGGGTGATTGAGCGCTTTACAGCGGATTTCGTTACATTGAAATCCTCGTGTACCGGCTTTGCCCAATTCGCAATTCCGCTTGCGAAGCAGGGTACGCTGATCTGTTGTTCTTCAAGGTAATCTGCGACTCGGGAAAACTCTTCATCTGTGAGCTCATGAGCGAGCTTGGAATCAACAGTTCTCAGCTCCATCGCACTCCAACCAAGCGTATGAAGAACTGCCACCTGATCTTCGATTCGATCAGCGGCTTCATCGGTAATTCCAGTCAATAGATACATATTTTGCTCCTATCCGATCATCAGTTATTATTTTCCATACACTTCTTTGACTCTACCATCATTTATTAATTTGTCAATCTTCTGTACAAAAGCTTCAGTTCACTTCCGGCTGTCAAACCAGCGTTGGGCTAAAGGTATTTTTCTCTTCAAAGCGAGACTCGCTGCACCAAGCGCACCGGACCAGCTGCCGAGGATGCTTTGTTCGATATTGACCGTTGAGAAGGGAGATTCCATCGCCCGTGATGATGCTTCGCTTCTGATAAGCTCCGTAAGCAACGGCCCCGCATTGGAAAGACCGCCCCCGATAATGATTTTTTGCGGATTCAATATGTTGATCAGATTTGAACTGGCGATGCCGAGCTGAACAGCAATTTTTTTCATGCACGAAAGAGCTATTTCATTCCCTTTATGCGCTTCATGAGCAATGAAGACTCCGGTAAGCCTTCCCTCACTCAATACATCCCATAATATATTCGGTTCGACCCTCTCACCCAATGATTTCAAGGAGCGATATCGCTCTTCAACGAGACGCACCAGGGCTTGACTGGAGGAAAATGCCTGCAAGCATCCGTATCTGCCGCATCCGCAAAGGGGACCGTTCGGGTCAATCAGCATATGACCGATTTCTCCGGCACTATAGTCTGCACCTTCGAGAAGAATCCCATCATTGATGAACGCTGCACTGATGCCGGTCTCCACTCCGATGTAGATGAGATTTTTTACCCCTCGCCCCGAGCCGTATCGGGCTTCCGCCAAACCAGCAGCCCTGTGCCTGTTCATTACTATGCATGGCAACCCGGTGTGTTTAGTGACCGGTTCTCCCACTGCAACCTTTTTCCAACCCAGATCATCAGCACGAGAGATGACTCCGGTGGTGCTGTTGACCAATCCGGGGGTTCCGATGCCAATCAGAGGCAGAAGACGTCCCGGAACACGATCGAGCATAGACTCGATTCCTTCCAAGAGGGTGGCAATGAACCGGGAAGGGTTAATTGGACCGGTAGGAACCCGGTGAGTTGCTACCGGTTTACCATACAAGTCACTGAGCAAAAAGTTCCATGTTTCACTATGGTAAGAAGCACCGAGAGCATACCAGATCGATTCCGTTAATCTGAGGGGAATGGCGGGCCTTCCACGTCCATTGATTGAGGAATCAAGCTCCTTTACAAGCTCCAGTTGCATTAATTGTGAGATAATGCTGGAAGCCGTGGTTCTGCTCAGCGCAAGCTGCTTGGCTATGAAAGCTCTCGTTGCCTTTGACTGTTCCTGTTCAATCAACGTAAGTGCAGCTTCTATATTACTCTCGCATGGGGAAGTCCAATACAACTCCGGGCTTGCCATGTCTTACCTCTCCCTGTAACCAACGAAGCTTCCGCCTCATAATTACTCATCAGTGTACTACCTCCATGCCAAGATAGCAAATGGTACAAGATTGCTTACACACCGGGAACATTCTTGGAATCGCTTGACCACTCCCAAACTTTTTGCAGCTAAAAATGAAAATCTTCTACCCCCGTTTTTCCTGACCAATAAGGAAAACATCGGTGTCTACGTATTCATCATCGGAAATCGTTTCCGCCAATTCGATATATTCCTTCAACTTTTTCTGCAGAAGTTTCCTGTCAATCAACTTCAGATTGTATTCGGAAACCATTGTCGGGGATAAGCTGCGGCTGAGAGCAAATTCCACAACCTCATCATCCTTGCTTGCACAGAGGATGACGCCTACGCTCGGATTTTCGTTTTCTTTTCTCATTTCACGGTCAAGAGCTTCCAAGTAGAGATTCATCTTTCCGACATACTCCGGCTTGAATTCTCCGATTTTCAGTTCAAATGCCGCGAGGCATGACAGTCCTCTATGGTAGAACAGCAAATCGACATAATAGTCGTGCTTTCCAACCTGCACCCGATGCTCCTCGCCGATGAACGTGAAGTCATTGCCGATTTCAAGAATGAAATCTTTCAGATTTCCTGTAATGGACTTCCGTACATCACGTTCCGAGACGGAATCCGGCACATCAAGAAACTCAAGCACATAATGATCAAGAAACACATTTCCCGTCGCCCTTCTCGATGCTTCAATGGCAGGCGAAAGAGGTTTTTGCGACAACATGAATCTCTCATAGTATCCGCTGTCAATCTGCCTTTCCAATTCTCTTGCACTGTATTTCTCTTTCACGCACATATTCATGTAAAACACGCGTTCATCCATCGTCTTGCATGCAGACATTATTTTTAAATGATTAGACCAACTCAATTGGGGCTGTCGCAAAAGTCGTAAGGCTTGCGGCAGCTCTTTTATTTGCCTACTATAAAAGAAATTATATTAAAAAGAGGTTGCAAAAGCAACCTCAGTGTGCTATAATTTGTTTACCTACAAACAATT
>Ga0208195_1000654_pt1 | contig 43619 bp, 42 predicted proteins | sample AD_UKC077_MetaG_FD_184441 | JGI IMG/M metagenome (GOLD analysis project Ga0208195, IMG submission 184441) | Active sludge microbial communities of municipal wastewater-treating anaerobic digesters from USA - AD_UKC077_MetaG (SPAdes) (version 2) | ecosystem: Engineered > Bioreactor > Anaerobic >... | reverse complement strand
ATTCATACGTAATTCTACCTTTCTCATAACTCGATAAATACCTCCATAGACTATAGTATTTATCATAATACATACTTGGGACATTTTCCCGTATTAACACTTAAGACATTATCACGTATTAACCACATTCAACTTGATTTTATTTTAATTGGTGTTGCAATTTGCTTTTAACTGTTATACAATAATATTCGCTGGTAATCTTGTGGTTCCCTAGCCAAGTGGTAAGGCAACTGACTGCAACTTAGTGATCACCAGTTCGAATCTGGTGGGAACCTCCAGCAATATGCAGAAGTGGTGGAATAGGTAGACACGAGGGACTTAAAATCCCTTGGTAGCAATACCGTGAGGGTTCAAGTCCCTCTTTCTGCACCATTATTTTAAATAGAAACCTAAGTCTTTAGGTTTTTATTTTTCAAAAATTAAAACACTCAAACATTTAAATGTTTTCAGTATAATTGATAAAATAGATATATTTAATGTAAAGTTAATGTAAAATTTTATCAATTGTTAATAATAAAATGATTTTATTTTTGATTTATCCATTAATTTGTTATAATATAATTAGTCTTATATATTGTTAATTAAATACTGCGTAAGACAATAATTTTTGCGAAAGGAAAGGGAAAAATGAAAAAATTATTAGTATTATTATTAACTGTTTTAATGATTTTAGGTTTTGCTGGTTGTGGACCAAAAGAACCAGAAAAGGAAAAAATAACAGTTGTTATTTGGCACACTTATACTGATGATCAAAAAGTAACATTAGAGAGAATTGCATCTGAATTTACAGCTTTACATGAAGGTGAAATCGAAGTAATTGTTCAAGCTCAAGAATATTCTGGCTTTACAAACAAAGTTTACGAATCTGTAGCTAATGGTGTGGGACCAGATATTATCTTCAACTACGCTTCTACCGCTGCAACATATGTTGGACCTACAGAAGAAGAAACAAAGGTTGTTGATTTTGATAAATATTTAAGCCAAGATTTCTCAAAATTAGTTGCTCCTGGTATTTATGCTGAAATGACTGACTTTGCAGATGGTAAGCTACATGTTTTACCAATGGTAACAACTGGACCTATCTACATCTACAACGAAAAATTATTTGAACAGTATGGAGTTGAACCTCCAAAAACTTGGAAAGAAGTATTTTTACTATCTCAAACTATCTGGGAAAAATCTAATCATACAGTTGTAGGATTTGCAGTTGACTCATTAACTGACTTCTTTACTACAATTATTATGCAACATGGTTTAGGTTACTATAACGAAGATAAAACTTCAGTTTTATTCTGTGATGGTGATGAGTTGGCATTTGTCTTAGAACAATTTAAGACAGCTGTTCAAGAAGGTTATTTCCAGTTAGCTCCTCAATCAGGCGATTATAATAGTTCTGATATGAATGCTTTAACATTAGCTTCTTATGTTGGTTCAAGTGCAGGCTTGCCTTATTTATCATATGATGGAATTGCTGCTACATCTTTACCAAGAGAAATGGATGAAGGAATGGGCGTAATTGATTGGGCTCCAGCATGGAACAGAGGTGTAATTGTATTTAAGAGTAATGAAGCTAAAGAAGCTGCTGCTGTAAAATTTGCTGAGTTTTTCTTAAATGAAGAAAATAATGCTGCTTGGGCAAAAACAATGAGTGCTTTCTCACCATATTTTGCAACTCAAGAAAATGCTGATTATCAAGCAACTGTTGCTGGTAACATCGCATTAACTGCATTAGCTGGTCAAATTAATTATGCAGGTGTATTACCTAATACAAAAGGTTCTGCTGCTATAAGAACAGCTTTAGAAGAACTAGTTAAAACTACTGCTGCTGGAACAGTATCAATTAAAGATGGTCTAGCAATTTGCAAAGCAGCTTGTGAAGCAGCTTTAGCTGAGTAATTTAGTTTAAAACTAGATAATTTAGAGGTGTAACGAAGTAGATGTATTCAAAAACATGAAAAAATTCTATTTAGAGGTTACGCCTCTTTTTTATTAAATTAGCAATTTATACAGATTTTGCTACTAAAATTGAACTTCCTTATTGTATAAGCGTTTAACTATTTAAATAAATCCAAGTTATAGAAGTCATAGAAGCAATACAATTCAAATCATATTTTAATTATGATTTTGTTTAATATTTGTATTTGGTTTTGTTATAATGTACTTGTATTTGTGTGGCTTTTTATCAATAGTTACACGAGACAATAATTATTAAGAAAGGAAATGGAAAATGAAAAGATTATTTATACTTTTATTGATAGTTGCTTTAATTTTAGGTTTTTCTGGTTGTAAACCAAGTGAGCCACCTTTCGAAGTAGAAACTGTTGTTATTTGGCACACTTATACTAATAATCAAAAAGATAATTTAGAGAGAATTGTTGCTGAATTTAATGTTTTACATGAAGGGGAAATTGAAGTTGTTGTTCAAACTCAAGAATATTCTGGGTTTTTAAACAAAGTTAATGAGTCTGTAGCTAATGGTGTTGGACCAGATATTATTTTCGACTATGCTTCTACAGTAACAACATATGTTGAATCTACAGAAGAAGAAACAAAAGTTATTGACTTTAATAAATATCTCAGCCAGGATTTTTCAAAATTGGTCAGTGAAGATGTTTATGCTGAAATGACTGATTTTGTAGACGGTAAGTTACATATTTTACCAATAGTAACAACTGGTCCTGTCTATTTTTACAATGAAAAGATATTTAAACAATATGAAGTCGAAGTGCCAAAAACCTGGGAAGAAGTTTTCACGGCAGCTAAAACTATTTGGGGAAAATCCAATCATACTGTTGTTGGTTTTGCGGTTGACTCATTGGCTGACTTGATTACTACAATGATTATGCAAAATGATTTAGGTTATTATAATGAAGATAGAACTTCAGTTTTATTCTGTAATGAAAATTTAGCTTTTTTCTTAGAAACATATAAACAGACTGTTCAGGAAGGATGTTTCCAATTAAAATCTGATAATAGTTCTGATATGAATGCTCTAACTCTTGCTTCTTATATAGGTTCAAGTTCTAATTTCTCTTCTTTAACATTTGAAGGAGTTGGTGTTAAACCATTACCACAAGAAATTGATGTCGGAATGGCTGTTACAAACTGGGCTCCAGCCTGGAATTTAGGTGTTATCGTATTTAAGAGTAATGAGGCTCAGGAAGCTGCTGCTGTAAAATTTGCGGAATACTTCTTAAAGCCAGAAAACAATGCTTTATGGGCAATAACAATGAATGGTTTTCCACCATATTTTGCAACCCAGAGCAGTGTTGAGTATCAAAGAGAATTAGGTAAGAATCCGATATTAGCAGTAATGGCACGTCAAGGTACCGTTTCTGGTGTATTGCCTAATATAAAAGGTGCTATTGCTGTAAGAGAAGCTTTTGAAGAATTGATTAACACTACTGTTGCTGGAACAGTATCAATTAAAGAAGGTTTTAAAATATGTAAAGCAGCTTGCGAGGCCGCTTTAGCTGAATAACTAAGTTTGAAACTAATGGTTTAATATAGAAGGAGGAAATTCCTTCGGTATTTTATTTGAGTAAATTTTAACTACTTAAATAAAAAAGAAAGGATAATATTTTTATGAAAATTACAATTGAAGGTTTAACAAAGAAATTTGGAGAGGTTGTGGCTGTAAGAGACTTTGATGCTGTGATTGAAAAAGGACAGCTGGTATGTCTTTTAGGGCCATCTGGATGTGGTAAAAGTACCATGCTTTATATGCTGGCTGGTACCGAAGCAGCCACTAGTGGAAAAATATATTTTGATGATGAAGATGTAACATATATGGCTCCTGAGGATAGAGGTGTTGGACTAGTGTTTCAAAACTATGCTTTGTATCCTCATATGACAGTCTTGCAGAATATCTGCTTTCCATTAGAAATTCAGAAAGTGCCAAAAGCTGAAAGAATAAAAAGAGCAAAAGAAATAGCTAAACTGGTTCAAATTGATGAATACTTACATCGTAAACCATCACAATTATCAGGGGGTCAGCAGCAACGTGTTGCTATTGCTAGAGCGCTGGTAAAAAAACCAAGACTGCTTTTGCTGGATGAACCTTTAAGTAATTTAGATGCTAGATTACGTCTGGTAATGAGAGAAGAAATAAGAAGAATCCAACAAGAAACAAAAGTTACTACTATTTTTGTTACTCATGACCAGGAGGAAGCAATGTCTATTTCGGATTCAATCCTGCTTATGAAAGATGGAGAAGAACAGCAAAGTGATGCTCCGCAAGTTTTATATGATAATCCTATTAATGCATTTACTGCTAATTTCTTAGGAGTTCCAGCCATAAACAATATTTATGGATATGTAAAAGATGGAAAATTCCATACTCACGATAATAGTGCAATTATTGAGCATGAAGCTTGCAAAAAAGCTCCAGAAGGTAGAAAATTAGCTTTTGCTATTCGTCCGGAATCTGTAGAGTTGTCTGATGTAAAAGCAAACTTTAAGGCTTATCTGGTTCATACTTATGCTATGGGCAAAGAAGAATTAAGTTACATGAATGTTGGAACTACTGAAATTAGAGGCTACTTGCCAAATGGAACTGAAGTAGATAAAGAATATAATATTCGTTTAAAAGATAAAGGCGTATTTATTTTTGATGAAGAAACAGGAGAACGATACGCATGAAATTAGATTTTTTAAAAAAGAAGGATAAAGAACCAAAAGTAGAATTTACTAAAAAGTGGGAACCATTTGTTTTCTTGCTTCCTTTTGCTATTGGGGTGACAATCTTTACAATTTATCCTTTATTTAATGTTATATTTATGGCATTTAAAGAGAATTTTGTTTTATTAACAGGGAAATATAGCAGTATCGGTTTTGCCAATTTTAAATATGTAGTGCAAGATAGATATTTTATTCAGGGTATGCAAAATACATTTAAATATGTTTTGATAGTGATTCCAATTTCTACTTGTATTTCGATTGTTATTGCGACATTGTTGAACAATAAAATAAAGTTCATGCCATTTTTTCAGACAGCATACTTTTTACCAATGGTAACAAGTGCTACAGCTGTAGGTTTAGCTTGGAAATACATGTTTCACTACCGCTATGGTGTTGTTAACTATTTGCTTAATTTAGTTGGCATTAATCCAATAGCTTGGTTGACAGATGTTACAAGTAACTTGACAGCTCTATGTGTCTATGGTGTTTGGAATATGTTACCTTTTACTATTATTCTGTTATTATCAGGATTGCAGAATATTGATAAACTATACTATACAGCAGCCAGAGTTGATGGTGCCAGTACGCTAAGAATTTTCTTTAGAATCACTGTACCAATGCTTTTGCCAACGATTTTCTTGACAATGGTTGTTAACTCAATCAGTGCTTTTAAAGTTTTCCATGAACTTTTCCCATTGTGGTCAGGTCAGCCAGGGATAGCTTATAATCTGTTTACAGTAGTTTATTATATTTTCTATCAATTTAGAGGTTTGACACCTCCACAATATGGTAGGGCAGCAGCGGCAGCAGTGATACTATTTAGTGTTATCTTTGTCTTTACAAGAATTCAGATTTGGATTCAAAAGAAATTTAGTAATTAGGAGGATGTAAAATGAAAGCAAAGAATTTTGTTAAATATGCCCTTCTATACTTAATATTGGGAATTGGTGCAGTATTTATGATTTTCCCGTTTTTTTGGATGATTACTGGTGGTTTTAAAACTTCTCAAGAAATCTCAGCCTTTCCACCACTGCTATTTCCATCACATTTTAATTTGAAAAACTTTGAGTTTGCTTTAGAAACAGCACCATTTGCTAAATATTTTGCTAATTCAGTTATTGTAACTATTAGCTCAGTAACATTGAGTACACTTACAACTATTTTGGCAGCTTTTGCTTTTTCTAGGTTAGATTTTAAGGGTAGAGATACAATTTTTGCCTTATTATTGGCTTTAATGATGGTACCATTTGAAATGATTGTTATTACCAACTATCGTACTATCATTAACATGGGGTTATTAAATACCAGATTGGCTTTAATTATTCCGTTTACTTCAAGCATTTTCTACACTTATATTCTACGCAACTTCTTTGTTTCGATTCCTGATTCACTATACAAAAGTGCAAAAATAGATGGTTGTAGTAATTGGCAATATTTATGGAAAGTTATGGTTCCAATGGCTAGACCATCACTTGTAACAATTATTCTGTTAAATGGTATTGCTGCTTGGAACAGTTTTTTCTGGCCAATGTTAGTTACTAATACTAGTGCAGCTAGAACATTACCATTTGGTTTATATGCCTTTATGACTGAAGGTGGGGCAAGAAATGAATACATGATGGCAGCAGCTACAATTGTAGTATTACCGATGATGATTTTATTCTTATTTGCTAGAAAATATATTGTTACTGGTGTAAGTAAAGGTGGATTAAAAGGTTAATAAGTTTATAGTGTTAAAAATAAAAAAATCGAAGGATAAGCTTCGATTTTTTCTGTGCTGTTGACAAGCCCTTATTTTTCTATTAATTTTCCATTTATTAAATAGTAATCAACATTTTCTTTTGGTAAATAATGTTTAGCATTAACTGGATTTAAAGCTTTCGGATTTGTGGAATGAACTGCTACTACAGTTATTGGATTAAGCTTTTTAATGTAGTAGGCTAAATGATTAGGATAAGCATGTGAAAACGAATATAAGTTAATGTAGGAGAAGAAACGCCAATTTAGCTTGTCAATTATATTTGCCATAGTCTTATAATGCGATTGACCTTTTACTAAAGGTTCACCAAACAAGTGGAAATAAATTCCTTCTATGCCATCATAATCTGTTAACTCTAAAATATTTTTATAAGTGTTTTGAACAAAATAATCACTTGGATTGTCAATTACTTCTTTTTTAAAAATAATGTTATTGTTATTTTTGACTTTTTCATAGAAATCATATGTTAAGTTATTATCAGGAAACATAACATTTACTGGTATATTTAATAACTCATTAATAATATATGCTGTGTGTGGCTCAAAAACAGCCTTACGTTTATATTCTTTAGCAATCTTGATTAGATGTTCAAGCATTCTGATATCACGATGATAAAGATTAAAAACAGCTATTCCCTTATGATTGTTTAATTGTTTTCTAATATCATCGAAAATATTTTGTTCAGAAATCATACCTTTTAAAATTTCTTTAGATGGTAAGTTTAATTCTTCTATTTCATTTTCAGAATAAACAAATTCACTAGAAGAAGTAGTGGTGCTATCAACAATTAATAAATCAATTTTATTTTTGCAGATTTGTTTTACAGCTTGCCAAGCTTTTTCAGCTTCTAATCCGTGAAATCTGATATCGCCTGAATAAATAATAGTACAATCTGGGGTTTTAATTAAGAAACTTGCTGAACCAATACAAGTGTGATCAGAGAAAAAAGCAGTCACCTCAATTTCACCAACCACTATTTTTTCATGGTATTCAAATCCACTATATTCTCTATAATAAGGTTCTTCTTCAATAGTTTCTAAAGTTTGTTTTAATTTCAAACCTAAGTGATGAAAATAAATAGGAATTGAAGGGTCAACTTTATCAATTTCAGACATATGGTCTTTATGACAATGAGAAATAAAGATTGCTGTTTCAAAAGGATTTTCTTCAGCTGGTTTTAAATTAATATCATCTAAACTTTCTTTTGAATAAAGATAATCAATCATTGGAGCTTGATTTAAAAGTAAAGCATCTTTAACTCTTTTTTTATTTCTGATTAAAACTGTGCCATCATAAATCTGGGTTAATGGTTCAAAAGGTGCACCAAAATCAAAGATAACTCTGGATTTATTGTAGGTAATCATAATTACGACACCCATACCTTTTAAACCTCTGACAAAATTTACTTTAGTTTTCATGAGTCTACCTCCAATTGTTTGGTCTGATGATTATATACATATGTTTCATTTTGATTACATAAATAGTAATTAGTTTTACTAGTTTCAGCCATTAGTTTTCTTTGAGAACAGTGAACAGGGATTAATAATTTAGCATTTACTTCGTTTATATACCATGATATTTGATTAGCTGTGGCGTGCGAGAAAAACTCTCCATCTTCACCCTCATAAATATGTTTATAAGTAATATTAGCTTTATTTAATATCATTTCGAAGTTTTTAAATTGTGGGTCATAATTACCCAGCGGAACACCAGAGTGATGAAGATACATAGTCTTAGTATTTCTATAGTCTAAAAGCTCCAAAATGTTTTCAAAAGTGTTTTGAACCAGATAATTGCCAGGGTTAGATAATACTTCTTGTTTGTTAATAATATTATTGTCTTTGATAACTTGTTTTAGATATCCTGGGTAGTTACTGTCTTTATAAGTGTCTGGAATCATTACATTGTAACTTTCATTAAAAAATCTATTGAGGATGTAAGCACTTTTTGGTTCAAACACTAAGGTTCTAGCACTATTTTTAGCGAAATCAAACCAATTTTTGGCATGACACATTTCACGCCCATAATAATTAAAGATAATTAAACCGTCATAATTATCTATTAAGTGTTGAGTTCTTTCAAGGAGTCTTTCTTCGGTAATAACTCCTTTTAAAGGCTTATAACTTGGGAAAATTTCTTTCTCATATCTGGTAGTTTTCTCAAGCCAACTAGCAAGAAAACCAGTGCCTTCACAAACTAAAATATCAATTTCTTTTTCTCTTAAAAATTTAGCTTCTTTAATAATATTGGGCCCATATACGCCATTGACAATAACATCACCAGTATAATGAATCTTCAAATCAGGAGTTTCGATTAAAAAAGAGTAGTCTTGGTAACTATTGGGATTTAGACAAAAAGATTTTACATAAATATCTTCTATATATACTTCTTTAGGAATATCTAAATAATAGTTTCTTTTAGAGTAGATACCATCACCAATGTCTTCTAAAGCTTTTTCAATTATTTGGGCATTTTTTGATAGGTAGACATCGATATCGTTACTTACAATTCCCATGTTTCCCATATGATCTAAATGTAAATGGGTGATAAAGATAGCTGTACGGAAAATTGATTTTTCTGCTGGCAATAAATCTAAATCTTTAATATCTTTCTGTTCATACAATCCGTCAATTTTTAAGATGTCATTTGTCCAAATACCATCTTTGATATAGCTATTTCTTCTGTTAACATTACCATCATACAAATTATAATCCAGATTATAGGTTCGCCCCATTTCCAGTATTACTCTTGATTTTCGATAGATAATTTCCATCACAACTCCACCTATTGTATCTAAGCCACTATAGAAGGTAATTTTTGTTTCTGTCTTCATAATATTCTCCTAGCTGTCTATAATAACATATCTTTAGCACATTTGTGTTATAATATCCATTATAAGAGGAAAAAATAATGAAAGTTAAAAATAACTATGATGAATGTGTAACTAATGTCGCTTGTTCTATAAGAAAATATTTTGAACTAGATTATCATCACAAAACTATTAAAGAAATTGATGATTTATTAGAAAAAAAACAACCAAAAAATGTTGTTTTATTATTATTTAATGGGATGGGTTCTATCATTTTAGATAAGACACTAGATGAAAATAGTTTTTTTAGAAAAAATAAAGTTAAAACTATTACTTCAGTTTTTCCAGCTACTACAACTTCAGCTACCAATTCTATAAAAACAGGATTAAATCCCAGTGAGCATTGTTGGTTAGGATGGAATACTTATATTAAAAAGATAGATAAAACAATTACTTTATTTATGTGTTCCGAGAAAGGTAAAAATGAGAAAAGTGTAGAGTTTAATGAGATATTTGAAGAATATGAACCAGAATTTATCACAAATTTAATTAATGCTGAAGGAAAATATGAAGGAATAGAAATAAGCAAATTTGGAGACATTTCTTATAAAGATATTGATGAAATGGTTTCTATTATTCAAGAACAATGTGAATATGGCGGAAAAAAATACATGTATGTTTATGATACTTTTCCCGATGCAGTTATGCATGATTATGGCCCATATTCGTTACAAGCGAAAAAAGAAATCCTTTTAAGAAATGATAAAGTTGAAAAAATGTGTGAAGAATTAACCGATACAGTAGTTATAGTTTTAGCTGATCATGGTCATGTTGAAGTGGATAATATATATTTGAAAGATTATCCTGATGTTTATAGTTTGCTAGAAAGAACAACTGCAATAGAGCAGCGAGCTGTTTCTTTTAAAATATTTGATGATAAGCATGAATTGTTCGTTGAAAGATTTAATCATTATTTTTCAAAATATTTCTCTTTATATTCAAAAGAAGAGATTCTACAGTCAAAAATATTTGGTGATGGGAAAATTCATGAAAATTTCCACTATGCTATTGGAGATTTTATCGCAATTGCCGAAAATAGCAATAAGTGTCTTTTGACAGAAGGAGATTTTCCAATGTTTTCTCACCATGCAGGTTATACTGATGAAGAAATATATGTTCCCTTAATTATCATTGATAGGGTATAGATTATAAGTTTTAAATTAGGAGGATTAATAATGACAGATTATTTTGAAGAGTTTGTAACTGAAGATAACTATTCATTTTACACTAGCAGTTCAGGGGATATGCAAGGATCATATTCTTCAACAGGAATATATCAATCAGATGAAAAAACAGCGTTTGTTTCAAAAAGATATAGAGAAAACCATAAATCAGAAGAAACTAAAAAACAATACAAGATTCCAATTGAGATATATAATGAGATATTTGATTTGATTAAGAAAAATAAGCTGATAAAATTGGTTGAGGCTCCAAAAGAAAAATATATGACTTTTGATGAGCTAACATTTGAATATCAAATTAGAATAGGAAATAAAAACTATCGATTTTCTTCAAATCAGAAAATTGATCAGAAAAAAAGAGAAACAATCTGGAAAATTTTGGATTTGATACATTTAAAGAAAGAAAATGAAATTATGCATTCTAAAAAGATTAATTTAAAAACAACAAGGAATACTAGAGATTTAGGTGGAATCGTTAATAAAAATGGTTTAAGAATAAAGGAAAAGAAATTGTATCGTAGTGATGAATTGTCTAGATTGAGTTATGAAGATGCTTTAACTTTATATGAAGATTATGATTTAAGAGTTATTATTGATTTAAGAAATCATAACGAAATTGTACAAAGAAAAGATATGGTTATTTTAGATCAAAAGTATGTGGAAAATACACTATTAGAAGAGGGTGCTGTTGGTATTTCTCAAGATGAAGAAACCTTAAGAAAGAAAGAGGAATATTGGCATAAAGTTAACACGTTTCCTCATTATGCCAAAAAAGGAATGGAGCATTTTTATCGCCAAATGGTTGATGATCATGGTAGTGCCATGATTGGAAATTTTTTAAAAGAGGTTTTAAATAACGACAAAGCAACTTTATGGCATTGTGCAGTTGGAAAAGATAGAGTTGGAGTAACAACAGCGGTTTTGTTGAAAGTACTTGATGTAGAAGATGAAATAATAAAAAGTGATTATTTATATAGCAATCATATTTATAGACCAGGTTATGTACCACAAGATACAGTTGATGACTGGTGTGATTTGGTGCATCTTGATTATTTAGAAGTTGCATTTAATGAAATAGATAACAGATATGGCAGTTTCGAAAATTTCTTAATCAATGGATGCAAATTTACCATTGAACAACAAGAAAAACTAAAAGATAAATATTTAGAAAAGTAGGTGTAGATTATGGATTTTACTAAATTGTTAGAAAAGTTAAAAGCAGATATATATTTAATTGTAAGTGATCTTTTGATAATTATAATTGTTTTTGCCATAGCGAGATTCTTTATTAGTCAGATTAGTAAATTTACTAGCAGGGCAATTGAAAAGAGTAAAGAATTAGAAGATAAAGAACAAGCAAAAAGTATTGTCACATCAATGACAATGTTAAGAAGCGTTATTAGATATGTTATATATTTTATTGCTATAGCAATCATTTTATATAAACTAGGTTTTGGTAATGTAATGAGCAATTTATTAGTAACTGCTGGTATTGGTTCGTTAGCTATTTCTTTTGGTGCACAAAGTGTTATTCAAGATGTAGTTACTGGATTATTTTTGATTTTTGAAAGACAATATGCAGTTGGAGATTTGGTCAAAATAGGCGAACACTTAGGAATTGTTACTTCAATTGCTATGCGTGTTACTTATTTGGATTGTAAAGGTACAAAAGTAATCATCCCTAACGGTAAAATATCTGAAGTGATAAATTATACTAATACACATTCTATGTTTGAACTGACTATACCAGTTTCCTATAAAGAAAATATCAGAGAAGCAATTGACTTTATAAAAGATATTTTAAATAAATATTATAATGAAAATAAAGAATTGTTTATTGAAGAACCAGTAGTGTTTGGAGCGACTAATTTTAATGTTAATGCTGTTGATATTTATATGCGTGGTAAAGTTGTTAATATGAAACATTGGCAAATTGAAAGAGAATTAAGAGTGATTATTAAAGAAGAAATGGACAAAAAAGGTTTATACATACCATTTACTCAAATTGTGGTACATAATGAAAAATAACTATTGAAATATTTTCAAAGGTATTGTAAAATACTAACAAGCAGAAGGAGAAGTTATGAAACACTTACATTCAACAGCTATGATGATGGACATGATGATGGACATGCGCATGCGTATGTGTTTTAAGTGTGATTAACGTCTGATTATCCTGATTGTTTTTAAAGTAGAAACGGGAAGTTGTTAGACGTCCCGTTTTTTTATTTGAAAGGAGATAAGGATATGAGTAGAATACTTCAATTACTAATAAAATCCAACTTTAATCTAAGGCGAATGTGAAGGGGAAAAGATTAATAATAAAGTTGAATTATGACATAAATATAAGAAAAGGAGAAAAAACATGAAAAAACTATTTATTACATTATTAATAATTACATTATTACTATTATCTACAGGATGCAATAAAAAACAACAAATTACAATTGCTATTCCAAATGATACAACTAATGAAGCTAGGGCATTATTATTATTGCAAAATTTAGGTTTAATTACTTTAAAAGAAGGTGCTTCAATTTTAGCAACAATTAACGATATTGTTGATAATCCTTATGACATCAAATTTAATGAAGTAGAGGCTGCACAACTACCAAATATATTACAGGATGTTGACTATGCAGTTATTAATTCAAACTATGCAATTAGTGCTGGTATAAATCCAGTAAATGATTCTTTAGGTATTGAAGGAGGTTCTTCTTTTTATGCAAATATTTTAGCTGTTAAAAAAGGAAATGAAAATTTACCAGAAGTAAAAGCTTTAATTGCTGCCTTACAATCACAAAAAGTAGTTGATTTTATCTTAGAACAATATGGTGGATCAGTAGTAAGTGCTGTGGATAATCCTGGTGATGGATATGATCCAACAATTGATTATGTAGCTTTAGAAGGTAAAACAGTTTCTGTGGCTTGTTCTCCAACTCCACATGCTGAGATTTTAGCCATTGTAAAAGAAATTCTAGCGCAAGTTGGTATTACAGTGGACATTCAAGAATACACTGACTATGTTGTTCCTAACAATGTTGTTGAAGATGGAACGGTTTTAGCTAACTATTTCCAACATCTACCATACTTGGATGATTTCAATAAGGAAAATGGGACTCATATTGTTTCTGTAGCTGCTATTCACGTTGAGCCACTTGGAATTTATGGTGGTAAACAAACTAGCTTAGATGCGATTTATGATTCGAATAAGTAATTTATCGAAAATCTATAACAACGAAATTGAAGCCATAAAAGATATCTCCTTAAATATTAATGATGGAGATATCTATGGCATCATTGGCCTATCTGGAGCAGGAAAGAGCACTTTAGTTAGATGCATCAATTTGCTTGAAAAACCAACAAGTGGAACAATTGAAATTGATGGCATAGATTTAACAAAACTAAATGAAAAACAATTAAGAGAAAAAAGAAAAGAAATCTCCATGATTTTTCAAAACTTTAATCTTTTAAATCAAAAAAATTGTCTAGACAATGTTTGTTTGCCATTGATTATTTCCAAAGTTAATAAGAAAGATGCTGAAAAAAGAGCTTTAGAATTACTTGATATTGTGGGAATTAAAGATAAAGCTTATGCATATCCAAGTCAATTATCAGGGGGACAGCAACAAAGAGTTGCTATTGCTAGAGCTTTAGCAACTAACCCAAAAGTATTATTATGTGATGAAGCTACTAGTGCTTTAGATCCAACAACAACAGCTCAGATACTACAATTATTAAAAGATATTAATCAAAAATTTAATATCACAATTATCATTATCACTCATCAAATGAGTGTGGTAGAAAGTATCTGTAAGCATGTAGCTATTTTGGATGATGGTATTGTAGCAGAAAAAGGAGAAGTAAGTAGTGTCTTTTCAAATCCACAATCTACTGCTGCTAAAAGACTGGTTTTCCCAGAAGGCTATGATGATAAACTAATTACTTCAAATGAGAATGTTAGATTTATCCGTGTTGTTTTTGATGGAGATATTGCGACAAGCAAACCGCTGGTTGCCTCTATGGCAGTAGAAGTAGATGTTGTAGCATCTATCGTTTATGCTTCAACTAAAAGTATTGGTGGAGTAACTTATGGTTCATTACTATTATCAGTAGAAAATGATGATGAAACTATAAAGAAAGCATTAGAATATTTTACTCAAAATGAAGTTAGTGCTAAGGAGGTGTTCTTGAATGTTTAGTATCGAAAAGATTAAGGAAGCCTTAGAAATTGTAATTACTCAATTTCCTTTAGCTTTATGGGAAACTATATATGTTACCTTAATAGCAACACTTTTTGCTACTATTATAGGTTTGCCTTTAGGAGTACTACTTGTTATAGGGAAAAAAGATGGTATTAAACCACTGCCAAGTTGGTTAAACCGTTTTCTGGATTTATTTATAAATGTATTAAGATCTATTCCATTTCTTATTGTAATGATTTTAGTATTTCCATTAACAAGATTAATTGTAAAAACCACTGTTGGTACAACAGCATCTATTGTGCCACTGGTAATTGCTTCATTTCCATTTATTGCTAGACTTGTTGAAAGCTCTTTAAAGGAAGTAGATCCAAACATTATTGAAATGGCTCAGTCAATTGGAGCAACACCGCTACAGATTGTTACAAAGGTAATGTTGCCAGAAGCTTTTCCATCATTACTTCAAAATTTAACTATTGCGACAACTACTATTTTAGGTTATTCAGCAATGAGCGGAATTATTGGTGGTGGAGGACTAGGAAAGATTGCTATAAACTATGGATATTATCGTTACAAATATTTAATTATGTTATTTGCGGTGATTGTCTTAGTCTTACTTGTTCAAATTTTTCAAAGTGTAGGAAGTTTTGTTGCAACAAAGAGTGATAAAAGATTAAAATAGTAGGGAGTTCCCTACTATTTTTAAAGGAGAGTTATTTTATGAGAATTATTGATATGCATTGTGATACCATCACAAAAATATTGCATGAGAAAAAACATTTGTTTGATAATGATTGCCATTTGTCGATTAAAAAGATGTTACAAGCTGGTTATATGATGCAATGTTTTGCTATGTTTGTTCATTTAAAAGATAATGAAAGCCCTTATCAGACATGTTTAAAATATATTAATCATTTTAAAAAAGAGATGGAAAACAATAAAGATTATATTAAACAAGTGTATTGCTATGAGGATTTAGTAAAAAATGTTGAAAATAATATGATGAGTGCGCTATTGACAATTGAAGAAGGAGCTACTATTGAAGGTGATTTAAAAAAGCTTCACCATTTCTATGAACTTGGTGTTAGAATGATGACTTTAACTTGGAATTTTAAAAACGAAATTGGTTATCCAAATAATATGAGCAACCCTGAAAGTTGGCATGAAATAACAGATAAAGGTTTAACAGATTTTGGAAAAGAAGTTGTTAAAGAAATGAATAAATTAGGAATGATTATTGATGTTTCACATGGCTCAGACAAATTATTTTATGATGTAATTAAAATTTCAACAAAACCAATAGTTGCATCACATTCTAATAGCAGGGAAGTGAATTATTGTCCAAGGAATCTAACAGATGATATGATTTTAAAACTTAAGGAAAATGGTGGAGTTATTGGTATTAATTATTGTCCAACATTTATAGGCAAAGAAACAGATAAAAATCAGATTCCAATGATAGTAGAACATATTAAACATATAGCAAAAATTGGTGGTATTGAAACCGTTGCTTTAGGCTCCGATTTTGATGGTATAAAAACTCCTAATGGTCTGTCAGATTGTTCAAAAATGAATTTATTGACTGAAGCATTAGAAAAAGAAGGATTTAATGAAGAAGATATTGATAAAATTTATTATAAGAATTTTATAAGAGTTTTTTCGAAAAATTGTGAAATATAAATTATTAATTACAGAAGTAGCATGCCTACTTCTTTTTAATTAACTTTCATCTATGATAAAATATAATTAAATAAAAAGGAGAAATAAATATGAAGTTAGGTTTTGGTTTAATGAGATTGCCTATCATTAATAATGATGAAAAACAGATAGACATGGAACAATTTCGTGCCATGGTTGATGATTTTATAGCTGCTGGAGGAACTTATTTTGATACTGCTTATATTTATCATGGCGGTAATAGTGAAACAGCATTTAAAGAGATAGTGGTTAACAGATATGATAGAGATAAATTTACTATTGCTAATAAAATGCCAATGATGATTGTTAGGGAAGAAAGTCAATTAGAACAAATTTTTAACGAGCAGCTTGAAAGATGTGGTGTTGATTATTTTGACTATTATTTGTTACACTCTTTAACTGAAAAATATATTGAAACTTGCGAAAGAATCAACGCTTTTGACTTTGTATTAAAAAAGAAAGAACAGGGTTTTATAAAAAAGGTTGGTTTTTCTTTCCATGATACTGCTCAAGTGCTGGATGATCTTTTAACCAAACATCCAGAGATGGAATTTGTTCAGTTGCAAATAAATTATTTAGATTATGAAAGTGAACAAATACAATCTAGAAAATGCTATGAAGTTGCTGTTAAACATAATAAACCGGTTGTTGTTATGGAACCGATTAAAGGTGGTGTTTTAGCTAGTCTACCAGAAAACTTTGAAAAGGTTTTAAAAGACAGAAATAAAGAAGCCTCATTGTCAAGTTGGGCTATTAGATTTGCGGCTAGTCTAGAAAATGTATTCATGGTTTTATCTGGCATGTCAGCACTGCAGCATATGGAAGATAACCTTTCTTATATGAAAGATTTTATTGCTTTAACAGAAGAAGAAAAAAATGTTGTCCTAGAAATTGGAGAAGCTATTAGAAACTATACAGTTATTGCCTGTACAAAATGTAAATACTGTGAAAACAACTGCCCAATGGGTATAGCTATTGCTCATTATTTTGAACTTTATAACGATTATCATCGTTATGGCAAAGCATTCTTGAATACAGCAATAAGAAGATATAATAGAGCATCAACCGATAAAGCTAAAGCTAGTGAATGCATCCACTGTGGTGCTTGTGAAGAGGTATGTCCTCAACATTTGCAAATCAGGGAATTACTTGAAAAAGTAGCAGAAAGCTTCGAATAATAAGAAAAACTGTAGAAAACTACAGTTTTTATAGGTTTACCATTTATTATGCTATTATTAATGTCGATTATTTCTTCTAGAAGAAACTATCGAAATATATCTTAGTAAAGTCAATATAACTGATAATAATGAAACAAAGTAAGTCAATGCTGCAGCATCTAACACTTTTTTTCCGGCTCTTTTTTCCTCATTAGTATAGATGCCTAATTCATCTACCAGTTTCAGAGCTCTTTTTGAAGCATCAATCTCTATTGGTAAAGTTATTAAATGAAATAAAACAATGACAGAAAATAATATAATTCCAAATTCAATTAAATTTAAAAATTCAAAAGTTAAACCTAAGAAAATAGCGACATATGAAAAGAAACTGACAAAATTAGCTACTGGAACCATCTTGGTTCTAATAATAACTGGCATGTATCCTTCAACGTGTTGAATAGCATGTCCACATTCGTGAGCAGCAATTGCCACTGAAGCAATAGAACTGACATTATAAACTTCTTCAGAAAGTGAAAGTGTTTTAGTAGATGGATTATAGTTATCAGTTAAGTTTCCTGGTATAGAAACAATTTTTACATCTGAAATATTTTGATTTCTTAAAATAGCATTAGCAGTAATTGTTCCATTGTAGTTGCTAGCAACGGCATGTTTTATATATTCATTATATCTTGATTTAATAAGAAAAGAAGAAAACAATGATATAGCTAATAATGCTAGGGCCGCGTAATAATACCACATATAATATATCTCCATTGTTATAATAACACTTTTTATAAAAAACTAAAATATAAGAGTTTATAGTCTTTGTAGGTAAACGCTTACAAGTGATTTTGTATGAAAAAATTTACAAAAAAATGAAAAAAATATGAAAATTGTGAAATATATGTGAAGAAATTCTTGAAATTTATTCATTAAAGCATTATTATATATACATTATCCTAGATTTAGGGAAGGAGAGAGATTTATGAAAAAATTTATTACTTTATTATTGGTATCATTATTAGCTCTTTCAACCTTAGCAGGTTGTAATAATGGTGGCAAAAAGGATGAACCCAAAACAATTAAAATAGGTGCATCAGGCCCATTGACAGGAGGCGCAGCAATTTATGGACAAGCAGTTAAAAATGGCGCAATGTTAGCTATTGCAGAAATAAATGCTAAAAATGGATTACAGCTTGATTTTAAAATGGAAGATGATGAAGCTGATTCAACAAAAGCTGACACAGCATATGATGTCTTATTAGACTGGGGTATGCAAGTTAGTTTATTTACTGTTACTTCTGGTGCAGGAACTGGTGTAGCTCCTAGATATGATGAAGACCATATCTTTGCTTTAACACCATCTGGAAGTGCAACTACTTTGGTATATAGTGATACTAAGGTTTATGAAACCACATTCCAAATGTGTTTCTCAGATCCTAACCAAGGTGTTGGTGCTGCTGATTATATTAAAGACCACAATCTTGGAACTAAAGTAGCAATCATCTACAAGAGTGATTGTGTATACTCAACTGGTATTATGCAAAAGTTTGTTGCTAGAGCAGATGAAATTGGTTTAGAGATTGTATTCCAAGGTGCGTTTGATGATTCAAGTGCTACTGATTTCACAACACAGTTGCAGGGTGCAAAAGCTGCTGGTGCAGATTTATTATTCTTACCTATTTATTATGAACCAGCATCTTCAATTTTAAAACAAGCATCTGATATGGGTTATGCTCCAATCTTCTTTGGAGTTGATGGCATGGATGGAATCTTAACTATGAAAGGTTTTGATACTTCATTAGCTGAAGGTGTATACTTATTAACACCATTTGCAGCTGATGCAACAGATGATTTAACTGTACATTTCGTTACAGAATATCAAAAAGCTTATGGCGAAATCCCTAACCAATTTGCAGCTGATGCTTATGATGCAGTTTATGCATTATATAAGGCTTTAGTAGCTGGTAATGTTACATATGATATGAATGCTAAGACAATCGCTGATATCATGATTGCTCAATTTACGACAATGACATTTGATGGTGTAACAGGAACTAATGTTACTTGGTCAGCTAATGGTGAAGTTAGTAAAGCACCAAAAGCTGTTGTTATCACAAATGGCGTTTATGTCAATGCTGAATAATTAATAAATTATTTTAATAAAAATTAAAGGTTGCCTGAAAGCATGGCAACCTTTAAATGTATTTGAAAATATTAGAAAAGGAGATGAGATTATGGCATTTCTATCATATTTAATTAGCGGAATGGGTTTAGGAAGTGTCTATGCAATTATTGCCTTAGGTTACACGATGGTATATGGAATTGCAAAGATGCTTAATTTTGCTCATGGAGATGTAATCATGATAGGTGCTTACACTGCATTTTATTGTTTAACAGTGTTTAAATTATCAACTTTTGCTAGTATTGTAATCACTGTTGTGTTGTGTACAGTTTTAGGTATCTTAATTGAAAGACTGGCTTATAGACCATTGAGAAAAGCTTCTTCTTTAGCGGTACTAATTACTGCAATAGGTGTAAGTTATTTCTTACAAAATTTAGCTCAGATTTTGTTTGGCACTGATCCTAAGGTTTTTCCAGAATTGATGAGAAACTCAACATTCGCATTGTTTGATGAACAATTAACACTGTCGTTTAAAACATTACTTACGATTATTGTTTGTATTTTAATTATGATATTTTTAATTGTTTTTGTTAATAAAACTAAAACAGGAAAAGCCATGAGAGCTTGTTCTCAGGATAAAGAAGCTGCTCAATTAATGGGAATTAATGTTGATAATACTATTTCAATTACTTTTGCAATTGGCTCAGGATTAGCAGCTATTGCAGCAATTTTATTATGTATAACATATTCAACATTTACTCCAACATTAGGTTCTATGCCAGGGATTAAAGCTTTTACTGCTGCAGTATTTGGTGGGATAGGTTCAATACCAGGTGCATTTATTGGTGGTCTATTATTAGGTATTATTGAAACACTTACAAAAGCCTATTTGTCTACGCAATTATCGGATGCGATTGTTTTTATGGTTTTAATTATTGTCTTATTAATTAAACCTAGTGGTTTATTAGGAAAACGTATTCATGAAAAAGTATAGGAGGTCATTATGAAAAAAATGTGCGAAAAAATATTCGATAAAAAACATATCTCCCGTACAATTTCATACTTAGTTGTTATTGCTGGATTTATTATTATCCAGTTAATGATGAATACGGTTGGTATAAAAAGTTTATTTAGATCATTATTAGTACCTACATGCTGTTATATAGTAGCAGCATTGTCACTTAACTTAGTTGTGGGTGTTTCAGGTGAACTATCGCTTGGTCATTCTGGTTTTATGTCAGTTGGAGCTTTTGTAGGCATTATCATTAGTGGTTTGTTAGAGCCTTATTTAGCAATAAATTGGCTGAGATTATTAATTGCAATGTTTGTTGGTGGTCTTGTTGCAGGTATAGTTGGTTTATTTATATCAGTACCAGTGTTAAAATTACAGGGTGATTATCTGGCAATTGTAACTTTAGCTTTTTGTCAAATTATCAAAAGTTTATTGAATAATATATATTTGGGTGTTGCCAACAATGGTTTACATTTCAGTTTTATTCAAAATAAGGTTGTTCTAAGTAATGGTGGAAGAATGTTATTATCTGGACCAATGGGAGCAACAGCAACTACGCGAATAGCAACATTTACAGCTGGATTTCTGTTGATTTTATTTTCTCTGTTAATAATATATAACTTGACATATTCTCGTTTTGGTCGAACTATTATGGCTGCTAGAGATAATAGAATTGCAGCTGAATCAGTTGGAATTCATATTAGAAATACCAAAATGTTGGCTTTTGTCATTTCAGCAATCTTAGCAGGAATGTCTGGCGCTTTGTTTGGTTTAAATTATTCTACTTTACAGCCAGCAAAATTTGATTTTAATTTATCTATTTTAATACTTGTCTATGTAGTTTTAGGTGGTCTTGGAAATATGACAGGTACAATTTTTGCTACGATTATTCTATATGTTTTACCAGAATTATTAAGAGGACTTCAAGATTATAGAATATTGATTTACTCTATAATTTTAATTTTGATTATGTTAGTTACTAATAATCAAAATTTAAAAGAAAAAGTTGAGACTTTAATTATGAAAATTAAAACTAGGTTTTTAAAGAAGGGAAGTGCTGCAAATGACTAAATTAGTGCAATATCCAAGTGGTGCTTATGTTTTAGAAAGAGATATATATAGCACACCTGTTTTAGAAACTTATCATCTAGGTATCGACTTTGGTGGACTAAGTGCAGTTAATAATTTTAATATTATAGTTGGTCCAACTGAAATTTCCGGTTTAATTGGGCCAAATGGAGCTGGTAAAACAACAGTCTTTAATCTTCTTACCAAAGTTTATCAACCATCAAAGGGAACAATTTTAGTAAATGGTCATGATACTAGTAAAATGACAACTGTTGATGTAAATAAAGCAGGAGTGGCTAGAACTTTTCAGAATATTAGATTATTTGAAAAGATGAGTGTGGTGGATAATGTTAAGGTGGCAATGAATAATTCAATGCACTACAATCCACTAAGCGCAATATTTAGAACTCCAAAATATTACAGAGAAGAAAAAAGAATTCATCAAGAAGCTTTAGAATTATTAGATATTTTTAATATGTCAGATTTAGCTGAAACTGAAGCTGGATCACTTCCTTATGGAGCACAAAGAAGGCTAGAAATTGTTCGAGCATTAGCCACAAAACCATCATTGTTACTATTAGATGAACCAGCAGCCGGAATGAATCCTAATGAAACTAAAGAACTAATGGAAACAATTCGAAATATTAGAGATAAATTTAATATTGCGATTATCTTAATTGAACATGATATGTCTTTGGTTATGAATATTTGTGAAGGTATTGCAGTATTGAATTATGGCAGAATTATAGCAAAGGGAACACCTAAAGACATTCAAAACAATCCAGTTGTTATTGAAGCTTATTTAGGTAAACCTGAACAGGAGGACTAAGTATGGCATTATTAGAAGTAAATGATATCAACGTTTATTATGGTTCTATCCATGCGATAAAATCAGTTTCTTTTGAAGTTAATGAAGGAGAAATTATTTCTTTAATTGGTGCCAATGGTGCTGGGAAATCGACGATTTTACAAACGATTTCTGGTCTATTGAAAAGCACTACGGGTAGTATAATCTTTGATGGCAAAGATATAACTCAAACACCAGCACATAAAATTGTTTATCTTGGTTTAGCTCAATGTTGTGAAGGCAGAAGAATATTTCAACAGATGACAGTTTTGGAAAATCTGGAAATGGGTGCTTATTCTCAACCTGATTCAACAATAAGGGAAAATTTGGAAAGAGTTTTTGAAAGATTTCCCCGTTTAAAAGAAAGAAGAAGACAAATAGCTGGAACATTGTCTGGTGGTGAACAACAGATGCTGGCAATGGGTAGAGCAATGATGAGTAATCCTAAAATACTACTTTTAGATGAACCATCAATGGGCTTGTCACCAATTTTAGTTGATGAGATATTTGATATTATCAAAACATTAAATCAGCATGGAACTACTATTCTTCTAGTTGAACAAAATGCTCAAAAAGCTTTGAAAATTACAGATAGAGGCTATGTGCTTGAAACAGGAAGAATTGTAAAAAGTGCGAAAGGGAAAGAACTTTTAGATGATGATGATGTCAAAAAAGCATATTTAGGCGGATAAATTTGTAAAAACCGAAATGTAAAAAAGATGAATTTTGTTGAATTCATTTTTTTATTAGATACAATGAAACAAATCCAGCAGGGTATTTTTATAATCATAAACTTGATATTTATGATGCTTTTACAAAAAATTATAATGTGTACTGTGATCCTATGAAAAATTGTTTGGTTATTAAGTATGCTGGAGAATTAGTTCAGTTTTATCAATATAAATAAAAAAATAAAGATGAATTGCTATTGTAATTCATCTTTTTTATTAGGTATAATTGAATAAAGACATGGAGGACAATAAATGAAACGAATAATAAGTTTATTTTTAGTTGTTTTATTACTAGTTATAGGTGTATCAGGATGTAATGTTGGAACTGATAAACCAAGTAAGAGTTTTAATCAACAGGAATTGTGGGAATATTTGGGTAAACATCCACGATATTTATCTAAGTATGGTGCTGATGATTGTGCACTTGTTTTTGATAATGGTGATGATTTAACATTCGATTATTCAGTTTACATGGGAGAAGAATATAATTTTTATTTCACTGAATTGAAAAGTTTTGAAGTAGAAAATGACAAATTATATAAGCTTGAGTATGAGAATCCTTATCCAGAACATTTTGAAAAAGCAATTTTCTATATTGACTGTAGTTCAGAAAATGAAAACGCATTCTATTTTGGAATGTACTATGGTGGTTCTTTGGATTATGTTGAAGTATTTGCAGATATAGGATTAACAGCAGATGAATTATTTAAGGCTCTTAATAAATATGAAAGATGGGTTGATGTAGATGCAGATATGTACGGAGGATATTTTGTTGCAGTATCTGATAAAGATCAATTTGCTTTTGGTATCATGAATAGTGGTTTTGGTATTATTGGAACTATTTCTAATGTTGCTTATCATGGATATATGCACTATACCTTAACAGTTGATTATCCAGGGTATGAAGGAGATGAAATGACAGATCCTTATGACCCTTATACCGAAGATTACTATATGTACTTTAATCCTCACTTTGAAGAATTGATTATAGAACTTTATGAGGAAGTAGTAGAGTTTGCTCCAGAAATAGGTTTAACAGATGATGAATTATTTGCAGCATTAAGCAAGTATGACATTTGGATAGAAGTAGGTGCTGATTTATATGGAGGATACTTTATAAAAGCGTATGAAAAGAATAAACTTGAATTAGGTCTTTTAAATAGTGGCTTCTGGATTCAAGGCACTATCTCTGATATTGAATATAATGGACAAATGACTTATACCTTAACAGTTGACTATCCAGGATATGAAGGAGATGAAATGACAGATCCTTATGACCCTTATACTGTAGATTATATTGTTTACTATAATCCAAATACTGAAATTTTAATAATTAATCTTTATGATGAGACGGTGGAGTTTGCTCCAGACGTGGGGTTAAATTTTGACCAAGTAGTAAATGAACTAAGCAAATATGTTACCTGGTTAGCAACTGAAGATTCGCCAAGGGAATATTTCATCAGAGTATATGATAAAGATACTTTTGAATTGGGTCTTTCACAAAGTGGTTTTTGGATTAAAGGAACTATCGCTGATATTAAGTATCATGGACAAATGACTTACACTTTAACAGTGGATTTCCCTGGTTATGAAGGTGATGAAATGACAGACCCTTATGATGCATATACAATGGAATACACTATGTATTTTTATCCAACTCATGATATATTAATTATGGAACTTTATGAGGAAATAATTGAATTTGCTCCTGATAAAAGTTAAATAAAAAGGGAAGAAAAAGATGTGATTAATGAACTGAACCTTTTTGTTGAACACTTCAGTTTAAGCATTTAATACTAAATTATTGGAATGATTCCTACACTGTAAGAGAGTCATTCCTTTTAATTTGATTTTGATTTCATGATTTTTTTGTGCAACTTTTGAGTTTTAACCCTTTTAAAATTCTTTTTAATCATAGTATACAAAAGTTGAATTAACATAGCTTTTAAGTTTTTCTTTTTCTAAAATTAAATATTTTCTTTTGTCTTTCTTTAAAATGCCTTTTTCACAAAAGGAGGAAATGACTCTTTGTAAGTGTCTATAACTTACACCAATTATCTCACTTGTTGAAATTAAACTATTATTAAAAATATTATCTTGTTGATTTTGTAGTATGAAAGAAGCTAAACGGTTTTCAGCATTGGTACTTAAATAAAAGGCATAACTCTTATTAGCATTTTTTAAACGATCAGATAAAATCTTGCACATATGTCTTAAAAAATCGATATCATTCATCAACAAATCCCGATAATTATTTAAATTTATTGCTAAACAATAGGTGGGAATTAAAGCTTTAACACTATTATCTGGTATTTCATTCCAAATTGCAGAAGCTTCTCCAAATACTTTAAAGGCATTGGTTGAACCAAAAATAATAGTATTTCCTGTTTCACTAATAGAAGAGTAGACAACTTTACCTTTAACCATAAATAAAATATAAGGTGAAAGTTCTCCTTCTTTGATTAAATATTCATTTTTGTCAAAATAAAGTAATTCGGTATATTTGACAAAATCATGTTTAAAATAATCCCGATAATTAGTTTTTTTGATATAATAGTCAATAATGCCTTTATCATATATTTTTATCATATTATTATTTTACCATAAATTTACTATAAATATGACATTTGTCATATAATTTTCTTCGTTTCAAAAGTATTATAAAGTTGAGTATGGTCTACAAGGAGGAGACATGATGAAAAAATTTATTATTTTATTAATTTCTGCAATGATGGTCTTATCATTAGCAGCTTGTGGCGACAAGACAGGTAAGGAAGACAACAATGATAATCCATATGCTGATTATAAGGTTGCTATGATATCTGACACTGTTGGAACAGATCAATTCATTTTGCAAGCGAAAAATCGTTTAGAAGCATTAGCTGCTGAATATGGTTTCCATCACACCATTATTGAATGTTCAAATACTGATGACTGGCAACAAAAATCACGTAATGCATGTGAAGCTGGTTATGATTTAATTGTTGGTGTAGGATGGGTTGCAGCTGCTCCATTATCTCAATTAGCTGATGAATTCCCAGATGTTGAATTTGGAGTCATTGATACAGTTGCAGCTAATGAACGAATTATGAGTATTAATTTTAATACTACTGATGGTTGTTATGTTCTTGGCGTAATGATTGCTACTGCATTTCCTGATGATACAGTATTTGGCTATATTGGCAACTTCCAACAACAATCTAACTTTGAATACAAATATGGTTTTATGGAAGGTGTTAAATCAGTTAATCCAGATGCTAAATTTATAACTGCTTATGCTGATACATATAGTGATACTCAAGCTACATACAATAAAGCGGTAGAAGTTGCAGCTGCTTTAGGTGATAATGGACATTTCATTATGGGTTCAGTCGCAAACAGTGCAAATGCTGGTATTTATCAATATGCATTAGAACGTGGTGAAACAGGAAATAAAATCTATACTTCAGGTTTATCTGTTGACCAAACTACTGCTGATAATCCTTACATTTTAACAGGATTAACTAAAAATACAGCGATTGCTATGGAAACAATCGTCAAAGACTTCTTAGAAGATGGTAAAATCACACCTGGCAAAACAACTTTAGGTGTTAATGAAGATGCATTCTGCGTTGTTGGTGTTAACTTTGAAGCTAACTATCTAAATGCTGAAATCATGACTAAAGAAGTAATTGATGCTGGCAAAAAAGCTGCTCAAGACTTAAAAGATGGTAAAGTTGAATTACCGTATGTAATGGAAGACGACTACAAAGAGTAATTTAAAAACAATAGATGTGTGAGTAATTCTCACACATCTATTTAAAGGGTTGATTATTGAAAAATAATCAATTTTTATTTAAGGGGTATAAGATGGAAAAAGTATTAGAAATGAAAAATATTGTCAAAACCTATGGTAGAGTAGTAGCAAATGATGATATTAGCATTGACTTAAGAAAAGGTGAGATATTAGCTATTGTTGGTGAAAATGGTGCTGGCAAATCAACACTTATGAAGATTTTGTATGGCTTAGAAAAAGCTGACAGTGGTGAAATTTTTTTGCATGGTAAACCAGTTAAAATTACCTCACCTTCAGTAGCTATGGATTTACAAATAGGAATGGTTCAGCAGCATTTTATGTTATTTGGGCCAATGACAGTTACAGAAAACATTGTTTATAATAATGAAATATCTAAATATAGCTTTTTTGACAAAAAGAAAAATGAAGAAAAAGTAGCAGAATTATCTGAAAGATATGGTTTGAAAGTTGATCCAACTGCAATTGTGGATAATTGTCCTGTAGGAACACAACAAAGAATCGAAATTTTAAAGACACTATATCAAAACGCTGATATTATCATTTTTGATGAACCTAGTGCGGTTTTAACACCAAATGAAGTTGATGATTTACTTGATACAATGAAAAACTTAGCTGCAGCAGGGAAAAGTTTAATAATCATTACTCATAAACTTAATGAGGTAATGTATGTTGCAGACAGAGTAGTTGTTTTAAGAGCTGGTAAATTAATTGATGTGGTTAATAAGAAAGACACTTCAATTGAGCAATTATCATATATGATGATAGGTAGACAAGTAGCAAACCTTGAAATCGTAGAACATGATTCAAGTGAAACTTTATTAAAAGTAGAAAACTTGACACTTGGATCAGAGTTAGGAAAGAAAGTTTTGGATAATGTCAATCTCTATGTTAATGCTGGAGAAATTGTTGGAATTGCTGGAGTAAGTGGCAATGGTCAAACTGAACTTGTTCGTTGTATTAGTGGACTTGAAAGAAACTATCAAGGAAAAGTAACAGTTAATGGCAGTGATGTGTCAAACTTTGATGTTGCTGAAATAAGAAAAGCAGGATTGTCACATATTCCAGAAGATCGATATATGTGGGGTAGTGCCAGAGAAGCTACTATCTCAGATAATATTTTAATGGGTGAAGAAGATTCTATTAGATTCAGCAAAAACGGTATCTTGAAACAAAAGGAGATTGATGGTTATGCTGATAAACTGATTGGAGAATACTCAATTAAAGTTGACAATAATAAGCAAAAAATAAAGGAACTATCAGGTGGTAATGCCCAAAAGGTAATTACTGCTAGAGAAGTAGAAAGAGATTGTCCATTTACTATAGCTTGTGAACCGACAAGAGGTATTGATATTGGTGCTATGGAATTTGTTCACGAAAGATTAGTCGCAAAACGTGATAAATTTGGTGGAATATTATTAGTCACATCTGAATTAAGTGAAATCATGAAACTATGTGACAGAATTTATGTTATGTACAACGGTTCAATCAATTATGAGTTTAAAAATGAAGATATTGATGACCATAAATTAGGAGTCTTAATGCTAGGAGGAAAAGTCGATGAAAACAAAGTTGTCAATTAAAAATTTCTTCCATCGTTTTGATGATATTTCTTATTCACTTATTGCGGTAGTGATAGGATTAATTGTTGGAGCGATTATTATGGCATTAACTGGTTTTGATCCAATTGAAGGTATAGTTGGGTTAATAAAAGGTGGTTTTTTATCGCCATATGCTATTGCCTCAACATTTACTAGAGCTACACCAATAATTTTTGCAGGCTTATCTGCTGCTTTAGCTTGGGGAAGCGGATATTCTTCAATGGGGGCTCAAGGTCAAATGATTATGGGAGCGATTACTGCAGCTATTGTTGCTCCATTAATAAAAGGACCAGCAATTTTAGTAGTAATTGTCACATTATTGGCGAGCATGCTGGCTGGAGCGTTATATTCACTATTATCAGCTTATATTTCAGCCAAATTTGATGCGTATTTATTGATCATCACATTGATGTTTAATTATGTTGCCGATTATTTTGCTTCTTATTTAACCAATTATGTTTTCTTAGATCCATATGCTTTAGATAAATTAGCAATTCAAACACAACTAATTGAAAATGGAACAATTCCGAGAATTTTCAGTAGATATACAACGCATTATGGTTTTATTATTGCGTTATTATGTGTGGCAATTGTTGCCTTTATAATCAATAAAACAAGCTTTGGCTATAAAGCGAGAATGAGTGGGTTAAATCCAAACTTTGCAGAATATGGTGGTATTCAATCTAGAAAGACAATGTATAAAGTATTGCTTTTATCAGGTGCTTTAGCAGGTCTTGGTGGAGCACTAGAAGTATTGGGAAGCAAGTTTAGATATGTTGATAAAATGATTACTTCACCTGGTTATTCATGGAGTGGTATTACTGCTTCGCTGATGAGTAACTATAGTGCAGTAGGTGTTTTAATCAGTTCAATTTTCTTAGCTGGTATTACTGTTGGTGGTTCAAGTATCGAATTATTAATGTCGATACCATCAGAAATTACTTTAATTATTCAAGGTATTATTACGATGTTAGTAACAGCTAAGTTTGTAATCAAATTGCCTAAATTTAAAAAGAAAGAAGGTGACAAAGATGATATTTAATTTTGAGTATATCAGTGCCATAATTTCTTCAACTTTAAGAATGGTATCTCCAATTTTACTTTGTTCACTAGCAGCAGCTTTATGCTCAAAAACTGGTGTATTTAATATCGCGATGGAAGGATGTATGATGATTAGTGCTTTCTTTGCCATAGTTGTTAACTACTTTTCAGGTGGAAGTATAATACTTTCAGTTTTAGCAGCAGTTGCTTCTTCAATGGTTGTTTCTGCTTTATTAGCTTTCTTTATTATTAAGTTAAAGGCTTCACCTGTTGTTGTAGGCATGTCCATAAATACTGCAAGTAGTGCTGTCACAACCTTCTTTATGTATATCTTTTTCAAAACTAAAGGCTTGTTCCAACATCCTGATTTAGTGGGTCTTAAAAAGATTACGCCATTTTTCGCTGAAGCTTTTCCAGAATTAGCCCAGATGTTTTTTGGCTTAACTTTTATTGATTATCTTTCTTGGATACTAGTAATAGTTATTTATATTTTCTTATATAAAACAGTTTTAGGTTATAGATTAAGAGCAATAGGTATCAATCAAGAAGCAGCTAAATCTTTAGGAACACCAGTAGAAAAATATCAATTTATAACAATGACTCTTTCAGGCGTTTTATGTGGTTTAGCAGGAGTTTTATTATCAATGGGTTCTGTTACCTTATTTATCCAAAATATCGCTAGTGGTAAGGGATATATTGCTATGACAGCGAATAATTTAGGTAAGTCTCACCCTATTGGTGTATTTTTAGCTTCACTATTCTTTGGAGTATCCCAGTCTGTGGGAAGTTTCTTGCAACAGACACAATTGAAAGGTCAAATTACAGCTTCTATTCCATATGTAGCGACAATTTTAGCAACTATCTTTGAATCAATCAGGTATAAACGATTAAAAGAAAAGAGAATAAAAGAATCTATGAAATTAGGTAATTAATATGAAATTTTTACATATTTCAGATTTACATTATTCAAATGATTATCAAAATAAAGGTGGTTCGTTTAATCAAGTTTATACTAAAATGACTAATCCGTTGATTCAACTAAAATCCGTAATCAACCAAAATGAGAAATATGATTTTATTCTTGTTACAGGTGATATCTGTGAGTATGGAACAGTCCAAGAGTATAAAGAAGTAAAAAGTTACTTAGAAAAATTATTTAATTGTCCAGTTATAGGAACTGCTGGAAATCATGATAATATTGATAACTTTGAAAAAGGTTTTAATGCTTTATTTTATGTAAAAGAAGTAGAAAAATTAAAGATTATTTCTTTTAATAGTGCAGATAAAGAAAACGATGATGGCATGATAAATGAAGAAACCATATTGAAACTTAAAAAAGAATTAGCAAAAGAAACAGATAAAAAAATACTTTTAATTACCCATCATCACTTATTGGAAGAGCAGTTTGTAATGAAAACAGCTATAAATTCTGATAAAGTAAAGGAAATAATAAAACAAAGTAATACGATAGCCATCTTTACAGGACATACCCATCATTTTTATGTAAATAGTTTAGATAACAAAGCATATTTTACCACAGGAAGTTTATCATTTGTAGTTGAAAACGAAAACGAAATACTAAATGTTTACCAACAACCATTGGTAAATGAGTACAAATTAACGGATAAAGCTATTATTTGTCGTCCTTTAAAACATAAAGAAAAATTATTATTAGTTTCTGATTTAAAAGTTTAAATTTATAAAGCGAGAATTTACTCGCTTTGTTTTTATTTAAGCATGAAAAAGACTAACTTTTGATGAAAGTTAGTCTTAATTTTATTACCAGCTATTTGCTTTCATGACATTGAAATATTTTATATTTATTTTGGAAGGGTAGTATTAACTAGATTGTTTTGTTGATACTAAACATAAAATATATATCATTAAAAGAAAGCAAATTATAACTTTAAGTTTTTCTTTAGATTAAGAAATTAATCTTGCGATTAATCCCATGACAATTCCCCATAATGAGAAGTCTTGGCCACCATACACTAACATCCAAGGTTGGATTGTATTGTTGAAGAAGTATGCGCCAAAACCTACTAAGAATACCATTACGATACCTGCAACTGCAGAACCAATGATACATCCTCTAACACCACCGGTAGCATTAGCAATAATTGCAGCAGTACCGATTTCAAAGAAACAAGTAAATGTTAATGGAATAACAACTGTTGGGAACATTCCAGCAGTTAATAAAATTGTAATTGTTGAAGTAATCATCGCAGTGATGAAACCGATAATTAATGCATTAGGTGCATATCCAAAGATAATTGGACAGTCAAGTGCAGGAATAGCTCCAGGAACAACCTTTTCAGCAATACCTTTAAATGCAGGAACGATTTCAGCAATTAACATACGAACACCTTGCATCATGATAGTTACACCAACACCAAATTTAATTGCATGTGTAAAGATATAAGTGAATATACCAGTTGCACCACCAGCATAACCCCAAACTTCACCAGGGTTTAAACCATTAACTTTTAAAATAATAGCCATAACAATGTAAGTTAGTGCCATAACAATTGTACCTGTGATAGAAACTTCTCTTAAGAATCCCAAACTTGCAGGAATATTTAATTCTTCAGTTGATTTAGATTTATCACCAACAAATTTTGCTAGATAACCAGCAATTAATGATAAAGCAGTAGTTGGATGCCCAATTGTAAATGAATCATCACCAGTAACTTCTTTAACTAATGGTCTCATTAAGTTTGGTGAAACAATCATATATACAGCTGTAAACACTGCAGCTAAACCAATTAGTTTACTTCCAGTTAGACCAGCATCTACCCCAGCAGCAATAAAGACAAATGGGAACCAATATAACATATGAGCTGTTAAGAAAACTGATTTCCATTTTGTAAATCTTGCAAATAATAAGTTAACAGCGAAAGCGACCAGCATAACGATACCAATTTGAGTACCGTATGTCCCACCAATATCGACTGTTGCTGGAGGAGCAGCAGCTTCTGGCATCAATACATTAAATGCAGCAGCAATACCACTGATAGATTCACCAGCAATAATACCAGTACCAGCATTTAATACAAAGAAACCGATAGCTGTCATAGCTGTACCACGAATGACTTCTGCCCAATCTTTCTTTTGAATAATTAACCCAATAGCGGCAACAAGTGCTAAGAAAATAGCTCCTTGGCCAAATATTTCGTTAATAATAAAATTAAAAATAGCCATAAATTATTTCCTTTCTATTTTTTTTACAGTTCTTGTAAATAAGCTAAAACTTTCTCTTCAACTTCTTTTTTGTTCATGAAATTGTTTAAGATAACCACTGGAACTTTAGCACGCTCAGTAATTCTAGCTCCTAATTCTTTTGAAGTAAAAATTACATTGCATTCATTTGCAGTACATGTTGTGATATCACCACAAAAAACATCTACTTCATATCCATGTTCCTTGGCAATCTTTTCAATGTTCATTTTCAACATCATTGAAGATCCAACTCCAAAACCACAAACGGCTTGAATTTTTGGTTTCATACTATCCCCCCCTTCTTTTTTATCCGTTAATTAAAACAGATATATCTTCCAATGTTTTACATTGAATGATTTTTTCAATTAAATGTTCATCTTCAAACATTTTTTCACCGATTTTTGATAAACGTTCAACGTGTTGATGATGATCAGTACAAGCAAGGCAAATAATGACTCTAACAGGGTCATTATCACTGCCAAATATTATATCATTATCAAAGACAACTAATGACATATCGCTTTTTATAACAGCTTCACTAGGTCTAGAATGTGCTAAAGCAAAACCAGGGCTTAAAACAATGTAAGGTCCATATTCTAAAACACTATCAATACACGCTTGGGTGTATTCGCTAGTAATTGAACCACTGTCTACCAAAACATTACAGGTGATTGTAAGTGCTTGCTGCCAGTCTTTGGCAGTTTGGTTCATTTTGATGTTTTTTATATTTATGTTTTCCATTGAGCCTCCTAAATTTTTTAGAGATTTAATAAATCTATTTTTGATTTATGTTGATTTAAATTTTCCTTCTTTGCCTTAATTATATGATAAGTTAGCCAAAAAGAAAATGGTGAGTTTTTTCAATTGTTATTTATGCCTCTTAATAAAAAATATGCAGTTAATAAATTTTAAGCTTATCACTTAATATTTAAAGAATCTTTTTTGTTTTTTATAATTAAAAATAAACAGATGAAAATTATAATAGAAACTATTAAAATTGCACAATTCATAAAAAATATTTCTGGTAAGATTACAATTATTTCATCATATCTAGGATCAAATAACCAATTGGTTTTACCAGGGAAAAAGATTTGATGAAAAATAGTGAAAGTTCTACTGAAATTTGGCAAAGTAAATAAAACAATAATGATAAATATTATTAGTAAAATTGTTGCAGCATAATAACTATTTTTATGTCCATTAAACCTGTAGGGGGTAATATTTCTTTTTTTAAGAAATCTTGGAATTATTATGATATTTAAAGTAGAGAATAATAGTAGTGTTAAATTTAAAATAAATAGGTTTTTTACATCAATAAAATGACTCATGCCTTCAGTAGAATATTTCAAAGTCCCAGTTGAAAAGGTATTGGTTAATCCAAGACAGAAGTTCATCATTTCATCATAGGCATTTTTAATTGTCTGATAATCAAGTCCAGTTTTATTTGTTAAATCTAAAATATCGATATGAAAATAATAGAATGGTCTAAATAAAATAGGTATGGATACAGAAAAAGTAATGATAAATATTATCATCATGATAATCATATAAATTGAAAGAGTTTTGCTTTTTTTCATACAACATACCTTCTACTAGTTAATTATAAACCATTATCTATTAAAAAAATAATGTATTTGTGTTAAAATTAAATAGTTATTAAAGAGAGGTAAAAAAAGAAATGGCTAAAGAAGTGTTTAGTATGGATTTCAACGGTAAAGAAATAACTGTTGAAACAGGGGAATTAGCCAAACAGGCAAGTGGTGCCGTATTAGTAAGATATGGAGATACAGTTGTTTTGTCTACAGCATGCGCATCTAATGTCGCAAAAGATACAGATTTCTTCCCATTGACGGTAAGTTTTGAAGAAAAATTGTATTCTGTTGGAAAGATTCCTGGAGGATTTTTAAGAAGAGAGGGTAGACCTAGCGAACACGCTACATTAACAGCACGTTTAATTGATAGACCAATTAGACCATTATTCGCTGAAGGTTTTAGAAATGAAGTTCAAGTGGTTAACACTGCAATGAGCTGTGATTATGACTATTCACCAGAAATGGCAGCTATGTTAGGAGCATCTTTAGCTCTATCAGTTTCTGATATTCCATTTGAAGGACCAATAGCTGGCGTTGTCGTTGGATATATTGATGGAGAATTTGTTATCAACCCAACTGTTGAAGAAACTGAAAAAAGTACATTATCTTTGACAATGGCCGGTAAAAAAGATGCCATTATGATGGTTGAGGCTGGAGCCAAAGAAGTAAGTGAACAACTGATGGTTGATGCTTTAGAATTTGGACAAATGCATATTGCCAAACTATGTGAGTTTCAAGAAGAAATTGTTGCTAAAGTTGGAAAAACAAAGATGGAAGTTGAATTATATGAAGTTCCTGCTGATTTGAAAAAAGAAATATACGATTATGTATATGACAGATTAAAAGCAGCTGTTTCAATTAAGGACAAACTAGAATGTTATCAAGCAATTGATGATTTAACAAATGAAACAGTGGAGTTTTTTGAAAATAAGGAATATGAAACTGAATCAATCAAGGATAAAACTTTAAAAATGGTTGGTGAAGTCTGTAATAATATTGTTTCTGATGAGGTTAGAAGATTAATCATTGAAGAAAAAATTAGACCAGATGGTAGAAGAGTAAATGAAATCAGACCATTAGATGCTCAAATTGATATTCTGCCAAGAGTACATGGTTCAGGTTTATTTACTAGGGGACAAACTCAAGTGTTATCAGCTACTACTTTAGGCGCATTGGGTGACAATCAAATTATTGATGATTTAACAGAAGTGGAAGAAAAACGTTTTATGCATCATTATAATTTCCCACCTTATTCAGTAGGTGAAGTAGGAAGAATGGGTAATCCAGGAAGAAGAGAAATTGGTCATGGTGCACTTGGTGAAAGAGCATTAAAACATGTTTTACCATCTGAAGAAGAGTTCCCATATGCAATTAGAACAGTAGCTGAAGTATTAGAGTCAAATGGTTCTTCTTCACAAGCATCTATTTGTGCTGGTTCATTATCATTGATGGCAGCTGGTGTTCCAATTAAAGCTCCAGTGGCTGGAATTGCCATGGGCTTAGTAGAAGATGGTAAAAACTATACAATTTTAACAGACATTCAAGGCATGGAAGACCACTTTGGTGATATGGACTTTAAAGTTGCAGGCACTAGAGAAGGTATTACAGCATTACAAATGGATATCAAAGTTCAAGGTTTAAGTAAAGAAGTCTTAGCAGAGTCTATGGCTCAAGCAAAAGAAGCGAGATTACAAATTTTAGATGTAATGGATAAAACTATTGCTAAACCAAGAGAAAATGTTTCTAAATATGCTTTAAAGATTGCAATGTTAGAGATTCCAGCAGACAAGATTAGAGATGTAATTGGTACTGGCGGAAAAACTATCAATCAAATTATTGAAGCTAGTAATGGCACGAAAATTGATATTTCTGATGAAGGCAGAGTATTAATTTACCATGCTGATCAAGAAAGTATTGATATAGCAGTCAGGATGATTGAAGAAATCACAAGAGTGGCTAAGGTAGGAGAAATTTTCGAAGAAGCTGTTATTAATAGAATAGAGTCATATGGTATCTTTGTTGAGCTGTTTGCTGGAACAGATGCTTTAGTTCACGTATCAGATTTAAGATGGGAAAGAGTAGATAAACCATCAAGTCTATATAAAATAGGTGATAAAGTGAAAGTTGTTGTTAAAACGGTTGATGAAAATGGTAAAGTTAGTGGTTCTATTAAAGATTTGCTAGAAAAACCTGAAAACTATCAAGAACCAATTAGAGATTATTCAAAGAATAAACTCTTTACTGGTAGAAGAACGGTCAAAAGACCTAAAAAAACAACTAAAAAAAGTGAATAACGAGATTTAAAGGACTGAAATTACAGTCCTTTACCATATTTATTGAATAAACATTGATTTTCACTTAAAATATAGATATAAATATAATCATTATAAATGATTACATTTATAAAATAGCGGAAAATATCTATTGAGAAAAATATGATACAATAGTCTAGGTGATACTTGATGAGAATGAGAAGAAAGCCATGGGCTAAAGAGATGATCAAACAAAGAACAGATTGTGTTATAAGTGATCCTACAACTTTAAAAAGTAACTGGAAAACTTTTGGATATGATACAATTGTTGTTGAAATAGGAGCTGGAAAAGGTGACTATTGGATTGGAATGGGTAAAAAAAATCCTAAAGAGTTATGGATTGCAATTGAAAAAAATATCGATGCTGCAGCAATGGCTTTAAAAAAGAGTATTGACTGTACAAAAGAAAATATGAAGTTTATTGTTGGAGATGCTGATAAAATCAATTTGTGGTTTGAAGATAATGAAGTGGATAGAATACATTTAAATTTTTCAGATCCATGGCCTAAAAAAGCTCATACAAAAAGAAGATTAACTTACGACACATTTTTAAATAGATATCAAAAAGTATTAAAAAAAGGTGGATGTATTATTATGAAAACAGACAACGCAAAACTTTTTGAGTATTCACTAGTTACTTTTTGTAAAAATAAATGGTCTTTAAAAGAAGTAAGTGTTGACTTTAGAAGAGAGACTAATGATGAAGATGTAATAACTGAATATGAAAATAACTTTATGCAATTAGGTCAACCAATTTATCGGGCAATCTTTCAAGTGCCAACTGGAGAAATTAATGATTAAGAAGATTTTCACATTATTTTTAGTTTTAATGGTTTTGTCAGGATGTGTAACTGATGAAGATGCTTTTTATAATGAATTAAATAGAGCGGTGAATAATGCTATTGATGAAAAAATTGATGATCACAGCTATAATAATTGTATAAAAAACTATTATTCATACTATTTGCCAAAAGGTATCGGAAAAGTTGATGGTGATGAAATTTCTAACAAATTTAATATTGATGGTAATATTGCTTCACTTTCACTAGATGTTACGGCTATAGTTAATGATGCAATTATTGTAACCGATGTATATTCTTTGCGCGATATAGGATCAGTAAAAAATCCTTTTTATACTAGAAGTGGTAGATTTTTAAATAGTTCTGGTGAAACAATTTTGTTTGATATATCAGTTTCAGAAACTAAAGATGGCTATTTTGTTTTAATTCAAACTTCAGAATTTATTTTTATTTCATTAATCAATAAAGGTGGATGTTCTAATACTATTCATGATATGCTGGTGCTACTTAGAAGTTGTAAAGTAGAAAAGAAAAAACTGATTTTAGATTATGCTTCAGACACATTAGTATCATATACTACAAGTATAATTACATTGTTTGAAAGTGTTGCTCCAGAAACTGGTTATTTTATTGATTATATTGATGACTGGAAAGATGATGGAACATTTATTATAATAGATTTAAATGAACAAGGTTCAATAGAACCAGATGAGGAAACGGTAGAAGAACAATCTGATTCAGATCAAATAAATTTAGAAGAGGGTGAGTAACTATGGCAGGTTTTTTTGAAAAATTAAAAAAGAGAGTTCGTGATTTTTTAATTGATGAAGTTGAAGTTGACGAACACGGAAATGAGAAAATTATTGAAAGTAGTATAGATGATAATTCTTCTTCAAGAATTGATGTAATTACTGGTAATTATATAGAAATTGAAGATAGTTTTGAAGATGATTTACTAGAAAAAGTCAAAAGTGAACCACTGACTAATGAACGACTATCTGAACAGACTGTGGAAAACCAAAAAGAAATAAAACAAGAGGAAAAAGAAATAAAAAAACACTCAATGTTTGTTGACTTAAATAATATGAAAAGTATTGAGTCGGAAAGAAAAGTTGAAGAAGGTAACGAAAAGCCTAAATCCTCATATATACCTCAGAGAGTTATTTCACCAATTTTTGGCAGTGATAAAGATAGTTATGCAATATCAATCAATAATCTTGAATATGATAGTGAAAAACCAAAAAGAAGTGTTATCGGCACAGTATTTTCACCAATTTTTGGCAGGGATAGAATTATAGAAGATACAATTGATGAAGTTGATGAAAAAATTGCTAATATGACAACGAGTGATTTTATTAGTGATTCTATTCAAAGCGAAAAAAAAGAAGAGGAAATTAATCCTGTATTTGATGAAGAAATGGAAGCACCTAAACCTTTATATACAAAACTAACGGTTGAAGAAAAATCTACAACTTATGTTGGAGAAAAACCAATTGATAATAGTACACTATTTGATACAGAAAGAGTAAATAAAGCATTAAATGAAGCTAAGGTAGCTTTTGATGAGATAGAAAAAGCTGCTAAACCAGTTGAAAACACTGCTTCATATGAAAATATAAGTTTATTTGATTAAAGAAAGAGTTAACAAGACTCTTTTTTATAAAATGTTTATGATAAGAAAACTTTTTGTTAAGGTTTAATATTATTAGTATTTAAGTAATTATAAATATCTTTTTTTGTGTTTAATAACTGGTTTTTTATTACCAAAGATAAAATTTTATTTAATTGAATTGAAATTTCTTCATCGATAAAACCAAATTTTTTAATATCATTACCATCAATAGCTAAATCTTTTAATTGATAAGGAAGATTATTTTCTTTGATATAATCCAGTGTTGAAAGACATAACTCATAATATGATTTATCGATATGTTCTACATAAAATTGAAATCTTAAAAGTTTAGCAAACATAGTTTTCCCCATTTTGTTTAAATTAAAGCGCATATCAATGTTGTCTAATGCAATTAGATGATAGTAATGTTCAATTAGAAAAGATGTTTCTTGATAGGTTTTGTTATCAGTTTTTAATCTTTTTAAGATGCTTTTATATTCTTCAACTGGTTGAAGAAAAATAGCCAAGATAATTGATTTATCTTTTTTTTCTTTAGAAAGATGTTTTAAGTTTTCAATAAATTTATATTCAGCAACATATTTAAACTCAGGAATAAAAATTTCTATAATTTCTTTATATAATGGAAGTACATTGTAGACATATTCTCCCATAAGTGTTTTTAGTAACTCAATGTATATTCTTTCGATTGATATATTTGAAAGTAAATGTTTTTTATCAAATATGGCCTTTTGTGTGTCTTTTTCGATTTTAAATCCTAAAGCACTTGCGAATCTGATTGCTCTTAATATTCTTAAAGCATCTTCTTCAAAACGGATATAAGGGTTACCAACACACCTTATCAGTTTGTTTTTTAAATCATTTTGACCATTATTAAAATCAATTAGTCCATCTTTATTATTGTATGCTAAAGCATTGATTGTAAAATCTCTTCGATTTAAATCATCTTTTAAATTTAAGGAGAATTTTACAGTTTCTGGTCTACGATAATCGATATAGTTTCCATCGATTCGATAGGTGGTTATTTCAAAATTTTCATTATCCAGCACTAAAGTAACAGTCCCATGCTTTAAACCTGTCTTAAATATTTTATGATTTTTAAATACTTCTAATACCTGATTAGGCGTTGCATTTGTATTGATGTCAAAATCACTTGGTTCACGACTTAAAAGAATGTCTCTGACACATCCTCCTACAATATTTGCCTCAAAACCTTGATTATTTAATGTTTTGATTATATATGTCAATTTCTCATTAAGTTGGTAATTCATACTTAAATTATATATGAAATATATTATTTATGTAAAAAAAAGAGAGAATTCTTTTCTCTCCTTCAGTTTAAATCTTAACATCAAAATCTTTTTTGCATTTAGGGCAACTAACAGTATGTTTGCCTTTAATATTTTTAATTCTTAAATTCTGTTTGCAATTAGGGCAAACTTTAAATCGATATTCTTTTCTTTCTTCAAATTTCCTTTTTTGCAGATTAATCCAACTTTTGAATTTTCTTTGATATTTTAAATAAATTTGATTTTCTTTATGTCTAGCTTGATGATTTTTAGAAAAAACTCGGTACATATTATAAAATAAAAGAATCGTTGTAAATAAATAAAGATATTTTGGTCTAAAAAATATTTGTATTATTAATAAAAAGTAAATAACGCTAGTCAAAAATCTATAAAAATGGTCAATACCATACCTTCCAGCTAATAATTTATGCATAAGACTAGAAAGATTGTATTTAAGTTTATGCCAATAATATTTTAAGTTGTCCATTTAAATCCTCCCATTAACAAAAGAAACATGGTAAAAAGTAACAGAATCGACTTCCACCACAGAAAACACAAAATAACTGCATTAATATATATGATATACACAACCTGTTACCTGAATATGGTTGTGAGAAACTCGAATATGAACTTCTATAACCACTTCTACTAGATTTAATTGCTTCTCTAGTTTGTTGATAGGTCATGTTAGTAGGTTCAAATTGGCAGGCTTTCTCAATATGTTCAGTGGCAGTTATTTTATTCCCAACATTATATTGAGCGATAGCACTGAGATAATACCATCTGGCGGTTTTAACAGAAATATCTTTTAAAACATTAAGAGCTTGTTGATATGCTCCATTTCTAATAAAGTTTTCTGCTACATCATAATCATCATAAGCAGTATTTTGCTGACGATTAAAGAAATCAGAAAAATCATAAAATGTAAAAGGTCCGTACTGTTGATAAGTACGATTATGATAATTAGAAGATGATTGTTGATATTGGTAGGCTTTACCACTTTTAATGGTATCGTATGCAACGTTTATTTCTTTAATTTTTTCTGCTGCATATGGATCATTAGGGTTTAAATCAGGATGATACTTTTTAGCTAAAGCGCGATAAGCTTTATTAATTTCATCATCACTAGCATTTCTACTAATACCTAATACTTGGTATGGATCTTTCATCTTTTCGCTCCTTTTTCTTGTCTTTTTTTATGTAACTGATATTGAGACCAGATTCCTGAATAGATGATGTTGTCTAGGATGCTTTTATTTTCATTTAATAGTAATTTACTATAATAACTATCACAATCATCCATTATAGATAATAACATTTCATAATGGTCGTAGTTTTCAAGCGCTACAAGTGGATTATATAATTCATTTTTTAAATCCTTTTTAAAGTCTATGACTGCATCAACAATATAGATAAACCTTCCTAGATGATAACCACAACCTTTCAAGTTTGCATTATTATTTTCTTTATCTAATAGACAAGCCATAATATTGCCAAAAGCATTACTTCCCAAATCAGGATTTAAAATATTTTCTTTTTCAATATTACTGATATAATTTAAATTCTCTTTTATTACTTCAGTCTGAATTGGATATTTTTCTTCAATTTCCTTTAAAAAAACATGTAATTTATCAGCTTTGATTTTAGCCCTTAAAGAATTATCATCATTAATGTCATCAAGATGTTTGTAGTAACTTAAGTAGATATTCATACTAGCAGCATAATCGGTATATTCATTAAAGAGTGCTAGATGTTTTTTAATTGGACGAGCAATGCATCTTTCTTCAATTGATTTATTAACTGGTTTATAAACATCAGTCAATAACATAGCTACGAAGGTTAAGTCATGAGTTAGGGTAGAAGCACCAATTAAACCATATTTATTTCTAAGCCTATTACAAAGACCACAATAAAAACTTCTATACTGTTGTTTTTCTTTTTTATCCAAAATGTCAATGTTAGCTATTAGATATCCGAACATAAAACTCCTTTATATAACGGTTAAAATATAAGATATTATTTCTTTTCAGTCAATGTTTGGCAATAATTTCTTTTTGAAAAAGAGAGAACTAATTCTCTCTTTATCATTAGTTGAATTGAAACAATAAATTTAAGGTTTTCTGCTTAATCTGTTACTAGTACAACATCCTTGACTTCACTAATTTGTTGCATTATGTTGGCTTTAATCCCATTATTGAAAGTCATTTTTCTCATTGGGCAGCCAGCACAGGCGCCTAGCATGCGAATATAAACTATTCCATCAACATAATCAACAAACTCTAAGTCACCGCCATCAGCCATAATATATGGTCTGATAAGATTAATAACATGTTTAATATTTTCAACTGTATTCATTAGATTGCACCTCCAAACCAAATGTAAAAAATGAATGATACAAATAAACCTAATAAAACACCACCAGTAACTTCGAAATAAGTGTGACCTAAAACACCTTTCATTTTATCCATATAAATTTTATCATTTAAAACAATATCGGAACCAAATAAATCTTTTAAATCATCGATAAGTCTTTGAGTTACTGTGATATTTTTTCCTGCATAAAATCTAACGTTAGCAGCATCATAGCAGATAATAACTGAAAAACATAGTGAAATATAGAAAGCATTGGTATCAAAACCTTCAGTTAGGCCAATCGCTAAAGTTAAAGCTGACACTAATGCTGAATGGCTTGAGGGCATATCACCACTTGAAAAGACAAGTCTTGGATTCCAATCTCTATGAATTAGAAAATGGCCTACTGGTTTTAAAAGTTGTGCTAGTATGCAAGCTGTTGAAGCTGCAATTGGTACATAGAATTTATTCATAAAATCACCGTATTTATTATATTATTTTAATATACAAATTTCAAACATTGTTAATTAATTGCGCGGAATTAAAAAGTTAATTCTGTTTTTTTTCGCGAGCGGAAATAAGTCTTGATAATTAAGGTTATAATAAATAATAAGTGTTCTCGCAAATAAGGAAGGAGGAAAAGTATTATGAAAAAGTTTGA
>Ga0208195_1000644_pt1 | contig 44138 bp, 34 predicted proteins | sample AD_UKC077_MetaG_FD_184441 | JGI IMG/M metagenome (GOLD analysis project Ga0208195, IMG submission 184441) | Active sludge microbial communities of municipal wastewater-treating anaerobic digesters from USA - AD_UKC077_MetaG (SPAdes) (version 2) | ecosystem: Engineered > Bioreactor > Anaerobic >... | reverse complement strand
GTAGTTACACCATGATCGTCATCGCGCCCCTGAACGCGCCGCAGGTTTACGTGCCGCCGCTGAACGGCGTCGAGCACCCGTTGGCCCCGGAGGTCATGAACGCCATGCTCCGATACGGCAGCAGGCCGGTTAGTCTCTGGAAGGTCATCAACGGCCTTGCCAAAGCCCAAAACCCGGATTCCCGCGCCCAACGACGAAGTTGGCGGCTCAGGTACCTCTGCGCCTTGCGTGAGCTTCTACGGTTCAAAGTCCTGTACCGCCACGGCAGCCAGATCGCCACGGTACAATTCGCACCCCGGCCAAGGGCGAAATCGCCGAAGCATCTGTCGCCGTTTGTCGTCAGATCGGCCAGTGAAAACGGCGGCAGCAACCCGGTGGCGACGGTGGTGAAAAAGGAACCGAATCCACCGCAAGCGCCTCAGCCTAAACTTGTTGTTGTAAACCAGAGCACTCCGCCCGCTGCGCCGGAGCCGAAAAGCGCTGCACCGACGCCAGCCGAGATTTCTCAGGCGGCGCGGGCGTTGGCCCAGCAGCCGCGCAGGCGCAAGGAGTTGACGGGCTGGCTCCACGGGCGGCGCATCACCCGCTTTACCCCGGTAATCGTGCCGGGTGGTCACGTGCTCCCAGTTTACCTCGTTCGGCGCGGTTTTGTTTATGCGGTGGCACCGGACACGCCGGAGTACGAAGGGTGCATCCTTCTCCGCTACCGCGCCGCTGACGTTTGCCTATTCCGCTCACCGCACGCGGCGCTGCTCGGTCGCCTGCCGCCAAGACCGGGACGACGGCGTGGGCGACCAACGTCGGCGCAGGGTGACAAACAGTGGACGGCGACTGGACGAGCGCACGGAGCAACAAGCCCAGAGGGTTAGCGGGATTGTCGTTCACTTCGTCAATTTCGTATACGGCGAATTCGACTACATCACGCAGAGCCGGGGAGTCAACCTCCTGCCTCAATGAACAGATTGAGAAGGTGGTGGACGAACTAGACGAAGTCCACGATTGAGTTCTCGATCCACCTGATTGACAGGATGTTGGATCATCGTCCACCAAAATGCCCCTTGCATCACGTATGGACGTGGGTTGACGATTATGCGTCCTGCCCAAAGACATAAACGCAGGATCGGTTCCGACTCGGTGACCATTCGCGCGTGCGTGTTATTGCGAAACCTTCGATGTTCAGCACCTGCCCCTTGGCCGCGCAGTCGTCAATGTCGGCCAGCGCCTCATCTTCAGTGTCCTTGAACAGCCTTTTCATAATGATGCCGATCTGCTTGGCATCGGCATCTTCCACCGTACTTCTCAGGCCCGGAATCCTGATGTCTCTGTCGGAGCAGATGCCGGCAAGCTCTGCGGCGCGGACTTCTTTGCCAAACTGTCCTTCGGCCTTCACGGCTAAACATAATTGCCGTGCGAAACTCCAGTACTCGCTCACCATCCGGCGCTGGATTTCCTCGAAACCGTCCAGCAAGGGTGGCAGTCCAAACAAGTTTTGGACGATCCAATCCAACGACTGCGACCACGCCCAAAAATCGTGGCGAGCCTCATCGGTCGTGGGCATTCCCCGGCGGTGCCACTCCGTAAGCACAGACCACACAGAACCCAGATACCGATCATGCCGTTCTCGCACGTGGGGGAGCAGTCGTTGCCCTCGCTTGTCGCGCCAATAGTGGTAACCGGGAGCCTGCTTCTGAAAGCGAATCAGATTAAACCGCTTCACGATGTCGGCGGTGACCGACACACCGTTACTCGTCATGAAGATCACGTAGCGGCTGGGATTGACCTCGATGTAGTCCTTGTGGAAGCCTCGTGCAGGGTAAATATCCTCCGTCGCGAAACTTTCTAGGCAAGGCAGATCGAGGCGGCCACGAATATTGTCGAAGCTGATGAACGGGCGTCCTCTGAGCAGCGCAGAATCGAATGAATCTTGGAGTGACCCAAGTCCTCCACCCTTCTTCTGGACGACTCGTTGCGGTGATTCTCCGTATACACTGCCGATCAGTTTTGTGGCGTAACCCTTTCCCGTTTGGCTTTCGTCTGCCTCAAAAACTGTAAGCGGTACGCGCTCGTCTCGGAGAAACTGCCCCATTACTAGTGCAGGGGTTAGGACTGCGGCGATGAAGCGGGCGAGGTCACCATCAGACGGGAACTTGTAATCATACGCGAGGCCAAGAAGACGATCCCTCCCTTTCGACCACTCCGACACCGGCGTTACTTCCGTGCGCCCGGTCACATAGACCCCAGATTGCGGGTCGTACCCCGGCCCGATAATGCGAAGGGTGTTGTCCTTGCCCAGAAGCAGCACCGGCGCACTGGTCAGACCTCGGATCACCGGCAACCTGCGCATCGGGGCTGCCGCCATGATTATTGCCGCGACTTTCTGGTCTATGTTGGTGCGCTGAACATTGCCTTTGGCATCGAGCCTGACCAGCGCAGCAAACCGGCTGATGAGGGAGGCAAACTCGACGGGCCGCACGTCCGACAATCTGGGCTTGCCGTCATGGCTGTCATCCGTGGTGCTCTTGGTGATGACCTCCACCATGTGTTTCCCGCAGTCATCACGCAGGAAGACCGTCGGCACGTCCACTTCGGTGATTCGTGCGACTGCGTCGGCGGCAATGAGGTTCCAGTCGCGACCGTGCGACACATTCAGGTATGGCAGTGGAGGATGCTCGGTGTCGTTCAGCCCCTGAGCTAAATCACGGTGGCGCTCATCCTTCCCTTCCTTCCCGCCCAAACGGTCAAGGGCGTCAGGGTGATTGTCTACAGCGGTCTGTGCCTCCAGATCGTCGGCAAGACTACGCTTGGCCCGCTTGGTTGATTGGGAGGCAGACGCCGGTTTCGGTTCTGTATTTATGTTGTGATCGGTTGTGTGACGGCGCGATGTCATACTTCAATGGTCGTTGGAGGAACCGTCCGTGGCCCCACCACGGGCGGTTCCCTTTTTAGATTTTCGTCGCCACCCCCGGCGGAGGCCCGCCAAGGCAAATATTTCTCCGGTGTCGCAATCTCTGATGCAGTGGAAAGCGCCGGATGGCCAGATCTTGAGGTTGTCGCAACTCGTGTCCTTTCCTTCGCGTTTGCAGACCGGGCAGCGCCCCTCCAGCGAACCGGGGTCAGTCGGGTGGTCGTGTAGGCCGTCGATCTTGGACAGGTCTAGGCGAATTTCGCCGGGCGTGTCATTGTAGACACTGACTTTTCGGACTGGTTTCTTGTGAAGACGTACCCCTTCGGGCAAGCCCACATCCTTGGTTGCCACGAGCGGCAGCGAACCGGCATTGCGAATCCTGTAAAGCACACCTGACGGATGCGCCCCAGAAACAGTTGTCAGGCAGTCGCCCGCCCTGAATTCACCGACCTGCTTGACCGTCCCATGACCATCGTCGCGCTCCAGTGTCCAACAATGCTCCTGAGAGGCCGGCAGCATCATCCGACACCAAACATTCCCGCCTCTTGATCCAAACGTCTGTTGCGCCCTCTGCGCCCAGTCGTTGATGCGCACGAACTCTCGGAACATCTCGTCGCTATCCCAGTCGAACGAGCGAATGGCTGCTGACCCCATCCTTACCGCGAGGTTCCCTCTGTCAGCTCGTTCGGTTCCGTATTCCGCGAACTCCTTCTCCGTCCATAGCGTCTTCCAGTAAACGCATGGCTTCTTGCTCGCGAAGTGGCAGGGCACTAGCACTGTTCCCTTTGGGAACCAGCCCAAGACCTTGGCCGTTCGCCCCCGCTCTGGGCTGTGGTGGCAGTTGGCCTCGGCTACTTTAATAGCCTCCGTTGTCGTCGCCTCGGTTGGTAGTCGAATGCCGGGTGCTGGCAAGTTACGGCGCAACCAACGGAGGTCACGTTCCGACCATCCTCGGATTTTGGGATCACGCTCCATTGTCCAGCCCCAATCGGCCTGCCGCACCAACCGCAGTCCCTCGTCCAAGTAAGTGCAGTCGATCAACTTGCGCAGCAGGTTATGGTCGATGTCCAACCACTTCATGCCGGAGAACTCGGCATTCTTGAACCAGCGCCAATCATCGCCGTGCGTCGCGGCGTAAATCTGGCATGGAATCAACCAGCGAATCCGGAGGTACATGGCCTGACTCGCAAAGAAACTTGAGCACACCGGACAGGACTGGCCGTCTGAGAGCAGTTCGTCGGATTTCGCGCCGCATACGATGTTGAACCCGTAGCCGACGTGCTCGGTGACTCGAAGGAGGACTGCGGGATCAAGAAGGCAGATAACCCCACCACCGGGGTACAGCCTAACGGGCAGGCGTGCAGGCACAATGTCGAGCAATGCCATGTCTTTGACCATGCGGAGCGTCTCGCGTAGGTGATCGTGAACCGTTGCAGATGACAACCAGTCCTTGGCGTTCTCCTGCGCCATGTATTCTTCAGGGTTCGAATCCGAGAAGGAAATGGAGTTCATAGAGTGTATACCATGCCGGTGTGATTGACTTCCAAGGATGGCACCGGGTGCGCAAAAAACCTGTTTCTCACGCGCCCACGGTTCAGTTGGATGTCGGGCGCTTAATCCGGTAGTTGCGGACAATGTGCTGTTCGACATCCGACCATCGGAACAACACACAGCGGTCTGGTTTGTAGTAGGGCAAGATGCCTCGCCGCATCCACGTATCGACGGTGCGCACAGTCTTTCCCAACCGGCGGGCCAGCTCAGGCTTCCCGATGAATCCTTCGATTTTTGTCTCTTCGCTCATAACACGTGTTTCGTGTGGCACGTATCGCCACCGCAGTAACTACGCGTCTAAGAACGGAATTTCGCGCCGGTGGGACAAGGAATCTACGCAACCATGTGTTGGGTCGCGCACAAGAAGCAAAACAGCCAAAAAGCCCCGTAAAGTGGGCTTTGGGACGCTTACGAGATGTATACAGCGAACAAGGCATCCGAAAGGGGGGTGGCCTTGTGCGTATACAGTTGCACGCGGGAAAGGATGCTATGTGTCCGCCAGAACCTGTTCGATCATCGCGGTGAGAAGGCGCTGCGTCGGACTTGTTCGCCGAGACGTATGATCTTCTGCGCTGAGGGAGGTTTGATCGAAAACCAGCGGCGGCCCTGAGCGCCCGTCACCATTTTCAAGTAGTTCGACCGGATCACGGCTGACGAATTGCCGGCTTCAAGCGCCACCTTCTCGACGTTCTCAGTCTTGGCCACTCGGTACGAGATGAACGAATGGCGCAGCCCATTCTTGCGCCAAGGAGTGTTTACAGCCTTGGCTAACTTGGCGAACTGGATCGCGAGATTGCTGAATGTATACACCCGCCCTGTGCTCCTGCGATAGGGCAGCAACCAGCGACACAAGTTGTCCGACATGGGCACGATTCGGCGAACCCGGTTCTTTGCGATATCAGCTCCAACCTCAATGAACCGCTCTCCAAAGTGGACGCCAGTCCATTCAAGGCGTTTGATTTCCTCACTCCGCAATCCGGCGAAAGCCCCAATTGCAAGCACGGGGACAAGCTCTTGCCGAGCGTTGTTCAGGAGCGTTTCAATTTCCGCAACGGAGAAGATCTCGATCTTGGCAGTGCCGGCGGATTTGAATTCAACCCTACTGATGCCCGGATGCATTTCATGGACGTAGCCCCGGTTCTTGGCGAATGAGAACAGCGTCCCAATCGTCGTCAGGAAGTTCTTCTTCGTCCTCTGCTTGCACTTGAGTCCGTCCAGAAACCTTTGAATGTCCCCGGTGGTGATGGAGGATATCGGCACCCTGAAAGCCACAGCGAACCGGTTTTCAAGGCGCACACGAAGATCACGCAGGTAAAGCTGGGATGCACCGTTTGATCGTCGGTTCTCGATAAGCTCGGTGATGACCTCCGATACCATTTTGTGTACGACGCCCCGCCGCTGAGACTGGTAGAGCCGAGCCGCCTCAATCAAGTGGTCAGGGCCACCGATGATGTTCGCGGCTTCAACAGCTCTTGAAACCAATACGTCCAGATCCATTTTGGTGGTGCCTGCCAACTCAACCGCCCGTTCGTATACGAAGCGTTCCCTCCCTTCCAGAGTGAGGACATTCAACGCACCATCCGCCATTTTGAGTGCGATCTCCTTGGCCAGAGCAAACGCATCCTCGAAGTTCCTTCGCATCTTCCGCTGCCTGCGCCCGTCGAACGGGTAAGCGACGGTGTACATCATCGTGCCACGATTCGGGCTTTCGTACAGCGTCACGCTCGCCGCCTTCTTATGGCGGACTTCCATCGGGAACTCGCGTTCCTCCGGCGGTGGCGGAGGTTCTTTCGCCGAGTAGGTCTTGCCCATTGCTCGGTTAGAACAGATTTTTCCTGTTTCTGAACCGAGCCGTCATGCAGGCGTCATGCAGCCGTTGTATACAGCAGCAAGACCCAGCTAAGTGGTTGATAGTTAAGGGGAAGGAATGGAGCGAGCGAAGGGATTCGAACCCTCGACATTCACGTTGGCAACGTGATGCTCTACCAACTGAGCTACGCTCGCTTCCCAGCAGACAGCTCTACCCTACAAAAATCGGCGCCGGTTGCAAGCCCTCATTTTATTTCCTTTCATTTTTCCGTTTGTCCGGCGCGCAGCGGCATCGAGTGCGGATGCTGCTGAGAGGCCTGGTTCAGTACCAACAGCCAGGCGCCTCGCTCGACAAATGGTTGGTGGCGAGAATTGGTGAAAAGTGGTGGATGCTTGAGAATACAAGCGGAGTGCTACTGGCGGAGGGCCGGAGGTGAGTGCGCGGCGAACGCTGTTCTGGCCGTATTGTCGGGACGCTCTCTTGAGGCGGTTGCGCGCAGTAAAGGCCGTCAAACGGGTCGGCGCCCGTCGTAGGCAAAGCCTGCTGCTAATGCCTGAGCAACCCGGGCTGCGACATTTCATTTCCCGTTGCGGGAAACGTCGTCCGGTGGCCTTGGATGGTACGTCGTTACCCCTTGCGCCAACGGAGCGACACCGTTTGTTGGTGGGCGGGATGCTCGGGATCCACGCAGCGCAACTGGAGTTTCATTCCGCGCCGCTCCAATTCAGCCTGGACCCAGCCGTTGGGATGGCTCGGGTGCGAAACGTAAGACACCGGCGGCAGGTTGATCAGATGGATGCCGCTCTCGTCTTCTTTGATTCCCCAGACGTGGGTGTGGCCAAAGATGCAGGCTTTCACCTGACGGCGGGGGCGCAGCACTTCCAGCAACGCCTGTGTGTCTTTCAAAGCGCCGCCTTGTTTGGTGCTGAGGTGATGATGCAGAACCACGAGGGCGGGCCGGTTTTGGTGGGCGTCCAAAGCGCGTTCCAACCAAGCCAATTGGGCGGCGCCCAGCAAGCCCGGCGTGGCGAGGGTTTGCTCCAATGAATCCAGGATAAACCAGTTGGCGCGCAGGGCGCGCACGATGCCGACGAGATGCGGGGTTAGCGGACGTTCCCGAACGAGCGTTTCGGGGAAGGCCGTCAGGAAATTTTCGCGATGATCGTGGTTGCCCATCGCCAAATGCGCGGAGACCTGTTCCGCCCGCAAGGGCTGCAGTAATTCCAGCAACGTGGCGTAATCCCCGCGTTCGCCCCGGTTCAAGGCGAGATCCCCCGCAACGATCACTCCGGCGGGCACCCGGGGGCCAGCGAGCAATTCCGAGATGGCCTGCTCCAGGTGCCAAGCCATGACAATACCCCGGCGTAGTTCGGTGCGTTTGGCCGCAATATGGATGTCGGCCATCAATGCCCAGGTATGCGGGTCGGGGGCACGCGGAGCCGCCCAGGGAGCAGTGGCGGTCAGAAATCCCGCGCCGGCCAGCAGGGACCGGCGCAGGAACTCGCGCCGCGTAACCGGAGGTAAATGCACAGGCATGACCCCAATTTGCGCCGCTTTCCAGCGCATTCAAGAAATTTGCCGGCCGCACGCGGATCGCATCGCCACGCGGGCCAAAGGGACGCCGATGGCCGGGCCCGCCGTTATTTCTTCTTCTCGTCCTCCCTGGAGGCGGCCGCGGAACCGGGCGCACGACCAAACTCCGCCGGCGCCGTCGCGTTCAGTTGCTCGAGCAGGGCATCCGTCAGGTCGTTTTCATTGTTGGTGTAAAGCACCACCGGGGTCCCCGCCACCGAATCCGCCGCCACATCCAGCACGAGAGAAAAACCGCCCGCCCGGGCGCGCTGATTGAGTATCTGCTTGATCTCCTCGAGCAATTTGCCGCGCATGCGCGCGCGTTGCTCGTCCAGCGTGGTCCGGGCCTGACGTTCAAACTGGCCGATGTTCTCCTCCATCTCCTTCAAATCCTTCAGGCGGGTTTCGGCATCGCGCTTCCGCTTGTCCCGCTCCTCGGCGGACACCGCCGGGTCATTAGCGGAGCCCAGCAGGTTTTGATAATCCTCCCGGCCCTTTTTCCAATCCTCGACCATGGCCTTGTGATCGCGTTCCAGTTCCGCCGCCCGGTCTTTGAGGGCGGCATCGGCCTGTTTGGTTTTCCAGTAACCATCGAACAACTTCCGCAAATCCACCGTGGCAATGCGCCCCTGGGCAAAGGCCTCGCCGCCGACGGCAAACAGCAAGAGCGCCACGAGCAACAATCGTTGAAAACATTTGTTCATGCGCACAGGAAAGCAGAACGGACCCGGCGCGCCAACTCCTATTTGCGTCTTCAAAACGACGGGGAAATGCCCGAAAAACCGATCACGCGGGAGAGGCGGAAACAGGAAAATATTGTGGTGTCACTGCCTGCAGCGGCAATGCGCTTTCCGGCGGTGAGGGGCCGAATGGTTCTGTGCAACCTTGACTGGGAACAGCCATTGCCATCCCCGGCCCGGCGGAATCCGTTTAGAATTCGCGGGTGTATCCGACGCCGAACTGGAAGTTGCGGACTCTGTCGCCTTGATCCTTATATTTGTGAATCGGCATCGCGTAATCCAGCCGCAGCGGCCCGATGGGCAGATCCAAGCGGAGGCCCACCCCCCAGTTATCCCGGAACTGGTTGACTTCCCAATCATACGCATCGGCATTGATCCGGCCAATGTCGTAGAACAAGCCGAGGCGGACGCCGAATTTCTTTTCCTGCTGGACCAACGGCACGCTGTATTCCGCTGAACCAAACCAATAGGTATTGCCGCCGATCGGTTCCTTGAACCCGGGTTCCCGCGGGCTGACGCTGCGATACTTGAAACCGCGCAGGGTGTTCAGTCCGCCGAGATAATAGCGGTCGTAAAACGGGACGTCGTCGCCATCCAGCCCTTCGGTTACGCCCGTCCGCCCGGCGACCTCCAGGATGTGTCCTTTCCAGAGTCCCCGGAAATACCAGACGGTGTGCAATTCGAGACTGTAATAATCGCGCTCGCTGCCCACATATCCACTGGATAGTTCCCCGGAGAGACGGGTGCGTTGTCCGGCGTCGGGCAGTTGCGTGCTGTTGCGCGTGTCATACGCCACAAACGCGCCCAACTTCGAAAGCAGCGTATCGCCCCGTTCGTGCAGAATGTCGTTAGGGACCGGGCCGCGGAGAAATTGGGGGGTGCCGGAGGAATCCTCCACATACCGGGGCAGCAATCTTTTGCTGATATCAATCCCCACCCGCTCAAGCGTGTAAGAGACGCCGCCGATGAAAAAATCGCTCCACAAGGTCCGGCGCAGGCTCAGATTCACCCCCGTGCGCGTTTCGTCGTACAGATCGTCCAAGCTCTGGAAGTACATTTCCCGATGGTACAACTCGACGCCAAGCTCCAGCTTGCGTCCCAGGAACCACGGTTCAATGAACGTAATCACAAAGTCCTGCCGCTTGGTGCCCATTTGGACGCGCAACCGGAACTTCTGCCCGCCGCCCTGGAAAAGCGGCGGCTTCATCAGGTCGAAGTTGGCCTGACTGAATTCCACAAAACCGACGAGCGCATCCACCGAACTGAAGCCCGCCCCCAGTTGAATCCGGCCGGTTTGTTTTTCTTCCACCGCCACCAGCAAATCACGGCGCGTCGGAATCTCGGTGGGCTCGGGGCGCAATTCCACCTTGTCGAAATACTGCAGACCTTTGAGCCGCGCTTCACTGAGTTTGACCCGCACCATGTCAAAGGGCTCGCCCGGCGTGACCGCCAACTCGCGCCGGATCACCTTGTCCTTGGTCCGGGTGTTACCCCGGATCTCAATCTTTTCGATGAACGACTGTTGCCCTTCCTCGACCAGGTATTCCAGGTCCATGGTGTTGCGTTCGACATTGGGAATGCGCCGGGTGCGCAACCCGCCGGCGGTGGGACTAACGTCAATATGACCGCGCGCGCCGTAAAAATTTTCGATGGCGACGGCGTTGTTGGACAATCCCGCCGGGGTGAAGGTGTCCCCCGGCTTCATCTTGAACGCGCGATGGAACTGTTGCTCGCTCGCCCACGCCCGCCGGTCGGCTCCCGGGGGTGGTTTGCTGGCCGCTTTGAAATCGGGTTGGATGGCGTTGGTGGGCAGCATGGTGGTGCCCGTGAAGGTGATCGAGCCCACCTCGTAGGGTTTCCCCTCGAAGACTTCAAAGCGAATAATCATGGATTCGGGGGTCGGATGTTCGAATTGAACATTCTTCACCTCGAAATCAATGTAACCCTTCGTTCGGTAAAACTCGGCCAGCCGCTCCCGGTCGTCTTCAAATTCCTCGTCCTTGAAATAACCGCTGCCCGTCAGCCACGAAAACATCCAGCGTTTGCGCGTCTTTTTAGGAATCTTACGCAGCTCTTTTTGGGAGAAGGCGGTGGCGCCCACAAACTCCACCCGCTCGATTTTGACCTTGCGGCTTTCCGCAATTTCAATGGTCGCCGAACCGCGCCCGGCCGCCTCGTCAATGTTGAGGACATATTTGACCTGCGTGTTGGGATAGCCCTTCTTCTGGTAGAATTTCTGAATCTCCTGGCAATCGGTGAACAGCTTGCGTTCATCCAGCGGTTCGCCGGTTTTGGAGGTGGTCTTTTTCCGCAGTTTGGCGTCGCTGAATTTCTGGTTGCCTTGAAATCTCAGGTCGGTCAGGCGCGGTTTTCCCTGGACGATGTATGTAAGCACCACCCCTTCGGGCGTGTCTTCGCGGTCCACGCGGATGTTGTAAAACTGACCGGTGGCGTACAGGGTGCGGACGTCTTCATCCACGCTGGCGGGGAGGTATTCGTCACCGGCGCGGACCCGGATGTTGTTGCGCACGACGGCGTCGCTGACGGCGGCCGGACCCACGTGTTTAACATCCACCCGGACCACCTTCACCTCCGCCAGTTGGGCGTAAGCGATGGACAGTCCGGCGAGCAGGAGCAAGGTCGCGCAAAGGCGAATCAAGGCATTCATGGTTCGTCGTGAGGGGGAATGTCTTCCTCGCCGATCTTTGCGGCGCTCTCGAAGCGGGTAAAGGATTTCAAGAACGTCAAGTTGAGTTCCCCGGTGGGGCCGTTGCGTTGTTTGGCGATGTATAGTTTTACGGGCATGGCGTCTTCGTCAAAATCGCGGCCGGCGTCCTCGTCATCCTTGCCCTTGCTGTCGCGATAAAGCAGGCCCACCAGGTCCGCATCCTGTTCAATGGCGCCGGATTCGCGCAGGTCGGACAACCGCGGGGCCTCGCCCGCCCCGCGTTTTTCCACGTCGCGGTTCAACTGACTGAGCACGACCACGGGCACGCGCAATTCCTTGGCCAGGGCTTTGAGGCCATTGGAAATGTCCGCAATCTCCTGCTGACGATTGTCCACTCGGCGCGCAGTAGAATGGAGCAATTGGAGGTAGTCAACCACAAACAATTTGATCCCATGCTGCTGCGCCAGCCGCCGGGCCTTGGCGCGCAATTGAAGGATGGACAGCCCCGAAGTATCGTCAATAAACAGCGGGGCGCCGGACAGCCGGCCCGCCGCGCCGGTCAGTTTGGGGAAATCCCGCGTGGCGAGAAATCCCTCGCGGACGGCACGTAGATTCACCCGCGCCAAGGAACACAACAAACGCATGACCAGTGATTCCGCCGTCATTTCCAGACTGAATACCCCCACCGGCTGCCGCAACTCCACCGCCACGTGCTCGGCAATGTTCATGGCCAGCGAGGTCTTGCCCACACTAGGCCGCGCCGCAATTACGACCATTTCGCCCGCATGCAAGCCACTGGTCAGCCGGTCCAAGTCCGTAAAGCCGGTTGACAACCCGACCAGCAATCCCGGCGTCGTATGTCGCGCCTCAATCTGGCTGATGGCGGTGTGAATCAATTCCCGCATCGGCGCGATGCCGCCCTCAACGCGATCCTCGCTGATGCGCAAAATGTCCCGCTCCACCTCGTCCATCAAGATGTCCACCTCGCCCTCGTGCTCGTACAGCCGCCCGATGACGCCGGTGCAGGTTTGGATCAAGCGCCGGAGAAGAAACTTCTCGTAAACGATGTTGGCGTAATAACCGAGGTTGGCGGCGGAGGGGACCGTCTCCGGCAGGGTTGTAAGATACGGGAGGCCGCCGACCTGATCCAGTTGATTGCCCGGCTGCGGACGTTGCCGCTCATCCCGGGGTTGGGTATCCCGCAGCCGCTGCTGCAGGGTGATGAGGTCAATCGGCTGCTGTTGATCAAACATCTCAACCAGCATCCGGTAAATTGTTTGATGCCGCAGATCGTAAAACACCTCCGGATTGCCGTGGAGCAGTTCCAGGCTCTCGCCCATGCCGGGGTTGGGCGCCAACAAGATGCACCCCAGCACGCCTTGCTCGGCTTCCAGCGAGTGTGGCGGCAGGCGATCCAGGCGCAGGGATTCGAGAGCGGTCGCCTGGCGCCGCCGGGCGCGCTTCAAATCGGCGGAAACGCCAGCGCTTTCGACCACGGAATTTATCATGCGTTGAGCAGACAAAATTTTCGGTCGAAACTCAAACTTGAATTGCGGAAGGTTGTTGCCGGCTTATTCACCAACCAAGAGCAGCGTCTGTCATTTGATCTAAAACGGCCGTTGGCTTGGCCCGCATATCCCGCGGATCACGTAAAAACACAGAGGCAAAAGCAATTTCTCTGCGCCTCAAAAATCTTCCTCACCAGGCGAAGGACAAGTTTTTCTCAAGTCCTTGTCCATTCGTGGGTTTCGTGTGTTTCGGGGTTTTTAACTGTGAAATTTAGATTGGCCGGATCACCCCCCTTGTGCCGGGAATCCCCGCGGACGTCTCCCGCCCGCCTGCCGTTCGGAGTTTTCCGAAGGGCTTCCATGTCTTTGGGCCGCTCAGTCGTGCGGATCCACCTTGACCCAGCCTTTGGTGACGGCGAACCGGGTTAGCCCCGCCACACTGCGAATCTGGAGTTTGGCCATGATGTGTTCCCGGTGCGTTTCCACAGTGCGCACGCCCACCCCGAGGCGGTCGGCGATTTCTTTGTTGCTGAACCCCTCGGCAATGCCCACCAGCACCTCGCGTTCGCGCGCGCTTAATTCCGCGGCGCCGTCGCCGGCCGTGCGGACGAATTGGTTTAGGGCCACCCGGGCCGCATCGGGACTGAAAAAGGCGTCGCCCCGGCGCACCGCTTCAATGGCCTGCAACAGCTCCGCCGTGTTGGCCTCTTTGATCACGTAACCCTTGGCGCCGCTCTGAATGATCCGGAGCACATACTCGCTGTTGGCATACATCGAAAGAATGATTACCCGGATGTCCGGCAGCTCGCGCCGCAAGGTCTCCGTCAAGGCCAGGCCGTCCATCCGCGGCATGTCTATGTCGGTCAAGACCAGGTCGGGCTGACATTCGTGCGCCAGCCGCAGACCCTCCACCCCGTCCGCCGCTTCACCGACAATCTCGATATGGGATTGACGCGAAAGCGAATCCCGAATTCCCCAACGGACAATCGGATGATCATCCACCAGCAGCACGCGTATCCGGGCCGGCCCGGACGCATCCTCCGTTTGGGGCGGCTGATTCTGGTTTGTCTTCATCTGGTTCTTGCTCTTGGTCTTCATGATCTGCAATGCCGCAACAGTCCGGGAACGCGGCTCGCCGGTTCTCCGAATCCTCACCCGCGCCGGCTGTTTGCCGTGCCGTCACCGGTTGAGCGTAATGCATGGCTCACGCCGGATTTCCTCGTTGCACCCAAGCCGTCGCGTGTTGGGTCAGTTCCGCCGCGCTTTTGAGATTGAGCTTTCGTTTGATCTGTTCGCGGTAATACTCAATGGTCTTGACGCTGAGGTGAAGCTCCTGCGCAATCTGCCGGGTCGTTTTCCATTCGCCGGTGAGTTGAAAAACTTCCAACTCCCGGTCACTCAGCAAATCGGCCGGCGATGCCTGGCTCTCCTCCATCTGGCCGCGAACCTGACGTTGGAGCAGCCGGGCGGCCAGGGTGTCGCTCATGTAAACCGTCCCGGACAAAACGCGGCGGATCGCGATCAACACCCGATCCAACGCCTCTTCTTTCATCAAGTAACCAAGGGCGCCAGCACGAAACGCCACCTCGGCGTAAACCAACTCGTCGTGAATACTCAAAACCAACACCGGCAGACGCGGGTGGCTCGCCTTGATGTTGCGCATCAATTCCAGGCCGCTGCTCTCTTTGAGCGAAATATCCGCAATGACCAAGTCCGGTTTCAGCCGCTCGATGGCGGTCATGGCTTGGGACGCATTTTCCTCCTCGGCGCAAACCTCCAAGTCAGGCTGGCGGTTAATGAGTTGGGCAATGCCAAACCGGACCACCGCATGATCGTCCACCAGGAGAATGCGCGCCTTCCTGTTTCCGGTTGTGTTGTGTGTTGTTTGTGCCACGACTCGTCTGATCCGCCGGACCCGACCACGGCAAGGCGGTCGCGTCAACCGCATTGTGCAACAAGATGCCGTGCGACGCAATTACGGACCCCCTCTGGGAATCCGACGCCAACGGCAATTGGGAAAGACTGGGGCCATCGTGCCCCTCGGTGGTAAAGCTCAAGATAATGCGCACATGGCACAGAATGGAACTACGGCACGCCGGCAAGGCTGACGTGGTTCTGGAACGAGTCGCATTCGCACGCATGAATCAGGGTTCTAAGTCTTGGCGGAGCGGGCCTAACAGCGCCGCTCTGACCGGCGATTTCTGGGAGAGGATATTCAACCTCTCCGTCGTGGTCTTGTTAGCCCTGGCCGCCACGGCAAAGTTCCTCGCCACGGGGAGCAACGCCCAGTTTTGGCGATGCCCGACCCGGTGCTGCTCGCGCCGGCCGACTGGCCGCGTTGTACGCCCGCCGGGAGACCCGAATTTTCGGTGCGTAACTCCAGGCGCCCGCAGAACGGTTATGCGGATGAGGCAGGATCGGCGGGGTCGTCGTAATCCGTTGCGCCGACGGGGCGAAGGTTGGTGTAACCACCTACGAAGCGTTGGCTAAAAGCAACACAGTGCCAAACGACAAAACTTCCGTGACGCCGATCTGGCCGGCTTTTTGTTCGGGATCATACTCCAAAGGACTCAGCACAAACCGGATCACCCCGCCGACTTACGAAAACGTGTTCTTGGGCGATCCGATCATCCGATCCGGCCACGTCTTCCAGAGCACAGCCCACCAGCCGTCGCCGACAAAAAGCGGCAGAGGACGGCTGCACTCCACGATGCTCCGCGTCCCTCCGCGCATCGGGTCCGTGCGCCCGCTTTTGGACTGCGCCAGTCCTCTGGCGCTTTCGCCCCATCCGGGACCCCGCCCTTCCGCTTTTCGAGATTCTCAATCTGTCGCGTGGATTCCCTTCCCCGGCATGAACACGAGTCCGCACGATTGGTTCGGCCACGCTCGGGTCCGACTATACAGACTTTGGCCGTCGGTTTTCGATACTTCCTCTGCAAAGCGGGTTTCATCACGAAGTATCCACCATTCGGAGATCAGACTGCCGATAAGGAGATTCGCCACGATGAGAGCGGCCAGACAAAATGCGGGGCGAATTTTTCCGCCCGACCAAATTGGCTTGAAGAAGATTACCGGCAAAATGATGAAAAGGGGAAGACCAACCCCAGTCAGCAACCCCCAGACAGAGGCCCTTACATCAAAGCCCACGGTTTCACACAGGGTTCTCCCGCCGCCGTAGGACCAAAACCCCAAGGCCAGACCGACGCCGCACGCAAACGGATTTTTTGCCTTCATGGTCATATTCTTCCGGATCGAGTTGCCGGCGAGAGATCATCAGCCGTTGGCTCTTGGTAAAGTAAAGAGGTCTGGTTTTGGTATTGTCCGCTCAACACAATTGTCCCTCACGCCAGTGACACAAACAATGGGCCAGATCACACACCGTGTCTATTCCCAGTCGCGCGGCAATCTACGGCATCGCAACCTGTGGTTTCTCCTGCCGGTTGCCGCGATTTATTACAGAATCAATCGCAAGGAAATCTCCTTTGCGTAATTGCTGCGCCATGCTGGTGGAAAGCGGCAGAGGGCTGCCGCACTCCACGAGGCTTCGCGTCCCCCCGCGCGCCGGGTCAGTGCGCCAGTTTTTGGACTGCGCCAGTCTTCTGGCGCTTTTGACAACCAAGACCGCCGCCCTTTCCGTCGCCGGGAGGTCTGTATTTCCGGCGAGTTGACTCGAATTAATTGTTACCGGTCCGGCTTGGTGGCCACGAATTTCCCCGGATTCAAAATCCCCCGGGGATCGAGTGCGTGCTTGAGGCGCTGATGCAGCGATCGCACCTCCGCGCTAACGGCCAGCGGCCACCAACGTTGTTTCGCGATGCCGATGCCGTGCTCCCCGGTGATGGCGCCGCCCCAGGCAATGACTTGGCGGAACAGTTCGTCCAGCGCGGCTTCCGCGCGTTGCTTCGCCCCGGGCTGGTTGAAGTCCACCATGACGTTTGTGTGGATGTTGCCATCCCCGGCGTGACCGAAACAGGCGACCGCCAGACCATGCCGCCGTTGCAGGCGGGCCGCGAAATCGAACAAATCCTCCAACCGGCTGCGCGGCACCACCACGTCCTCGTTGAGCTTGGTTAAGCCGGTGTCCCGCAAGGCATACGAGAACTCCCGCCGGATTTTCCAAACCGCCTCGCATTGCGCCGCGCCCAATCCAACCTCGACAAACCGCGGTTTTTGCCGGGCCACAATCCGCCGCACCTCCCGCACCTCCCCGCGCACGGAGCGTTCCTGCCCGTCCAGTTCTACGATCAGATGGGCACGGCACCCCTGCAGCCGCGCGCTCCCGGTGCGTTGGTAAGCCGCGGCCAGGGTGAAAGCATCCGCCAGTTCCAAGGCCGCCGGGAGAAATCCGGCTTCGAGGATGGCGTGCAGGGAACACACGGCCTGGCGCATGGAACTGAATCCGATGGCCAGATTGGCGCGGAACGGCGGCAACGGCAGCAGTTTCAGCGTGGCGGCGGTCACGATTCCGAGCAGGCCTTCCGATCCCACGAAGAGTCGGTGCAGTTCAAAGCCGGTTTTGTTCTTGTGCGTACGACCGCCCAGTTGCAGCACGGTGCCGTCCGCCAACACCACTTCGAGTCCCAGCACGTAATCCCGGGTCACGCCATACTTCAGACAGCGCGGGCCGCCGGCGTTGGTGACGATGTTGCCGCCCAGGGTGTTGTCCGCCCGGCTCGCCGGGTCGGGGGGATAGAACAGGCCACGTTGCTCCAAGGTTTCCTGTAATCGTGCGGTGACGACTCCGGCTTCCACCACCGCCACAAAATCCCGCGGATTGATTTCTTTGATCCGGTTCATCCGCGCCAGCGAAAGCACGATTCCCCCTTGCAACGGGACGCATCCACCCACGTAACCGTGGCCCGCGCCGCGCGCCGTGACCGGAATGCCGTGCCGCTGGGCAAAGCGCAAGACGGTGGCGACCGTCCGGACGCTGCGGGCGCGCACCACCGCCTCCGGTAAATGCGCCGCAAACCACTTGTCGCCCGCATGGGCGCGGAGCGTGGCGGCGTCAAGACGGAGTTCGGTGGACGGCAGGAGGCGGGCCAGGCGGCGGACCCAGTCAGGGGGTGGTGGATTCATCAGGGAGTGTTTCGGAGGCGTCGAGAAATTGACGGGCTTCGGCGGCCTCAATTTCCGGCACCTGCACCTGGATGCCGCCGGCCGCCATGGCATACCCGTCCATGCTCAGGGCGGCGGTTTCGTGCATGACTACGGGATGAAATCCGGCGGCTTCCAGCCGGGCACGCGCGAGGTGCGCGTCCGCGGGGTTAAAAGCAGTGACGATCGTAATGAGTGACACGATTTAATCAGTTGGGATTGCTTCCGGCGCGGGCGGCGTCGAGGCGGATTTCAAATCGGCAAAAACAATGACGCCGGCCCCCGTCTGCAGCATGCTTTGGACCTGCGCCTCCACCTGTTGCCCCACGAGATGCCGCGCGGAGTTGACCACCACCATGGTGCCGTCGGGCAGATAGCCCACCCCCTGCCCCTTGTCCTTGCCCTCGCGGACAATGCGCAGGCTGAGCGGTTCGCCGGGCAGCAGGACCACCCGCAAGGACCGGGCCATCTCGTGGAGGTTGACGTGGTTGACGTTTTGCAGTTCGGCAATGCGGCTGAGGTTGTAGTCGTTGGTGAATAATTTGGCGTTCAGGTTGCGGCCCAGCCGGATGAGCTTGGCGTCCACCTCTTTCTCCTCGGGAAAGTCGCCGTCGTGGATTTTCACCTCGTTGCGCTGGTTGCGCTGGATGCGGTTCAGCATTTCCAGACCGCGCCGGCCGCGCGCGCGTTTGATGGCGTCGGCGGAATCGGCAATTTGTTGCAGTTCCCTGAGCACAAACCGCGGCACCACGATGATGCCTTCCAGAAAATTGGCCTCGATCAAGTCGGCAATGCGCCCGTCAATGATCACGCTGGTGTCCAGCAACAACAGATTGTCCGGCTTGTTGCGGGGCGCGAACCGCACATAGGGGATGATCAGCGAAAAATCCTCCTTGTTGCTGCGCATGGCGAGGATGATGCCGATGTAACTGAAGCTCAGGAACAGGCTCAGCCGGATCAGCCAGCGCGTGGACTCCTCCCCCACGGTGTCGAACAATCCGGACCGGTCAATCAGCGCGGCGACCACCGTGCCGAGCAGCAAACCGAAAGTGGTCGCGGAGAAGGCGCGGAGGGAAAATCCTTTGAGCATTTCATCCACGGCAATGAACAACCCGCCAAAGCCGAAGCCAATGACCAACCCCAGGAGGGGATGCGCCGTCCATTCCGGCCGCACTTGACTGATGGCGTAGCCGGCCATGGTGCACATGCCCAAAAACAAAATACGAATGACCCAGATTGCCATAACGCGCGCTTTTCTAAAACGGATCCTTGGGCGCCCGCAACCGGCCGTCCGCGGGCTCACGCGGAGTCGCCGTCGGGCGTTTCCAAAGCATCCGCCACAGGCCGAATTGGTTCAGGTTGCTGGTGGTGATGCTCAGATTATGGGCGATCTGACCCAAATCCTCCGCCAGTTGTTCGTCCGCCAGCAGGCGGCCCGCCGCGCCTTTGCCCGCCCGCAGATCCACCAATAGGTGATTCAATAATTCCGCGGCAGATTCAATGCTTTTCAAGGTGTTGGTGATTTCGCCCGACTGTGTTTCCAGCAGGACGTTCAAGTGTTCCGAGAACCCCCGCAATTCCCGGGAAAAGAAGGCAATGTTGCTCACGGATTCCGACACCAGAGGCGTTTGAGTGGTCACGAGATCGTCCACGTGCACGACCGCGTTCTCCGCGCGCTGGGAGATCGCCTGCAGACTGCTCAACGTATTCGAAACCTGCACCAGGGTCTCCTCATTCAGCACCAGCCGCCGGATATCCTCAATCGCTCCATCCAGTTTCTTGGCGGTCTGGTCAATCCGCCGAATGAACCCGCTGGCTTCGCGGGCGGTTTGCTGCAGATTGAACGGCGGCGGGCAAACGGCCTCCTCGCCCGGCTGGAAAAAACGGACATCAAGATTCGCCCCGGGATAAATGGCGACGAATTGATCCCCCAGAAAACCGCTTTGTTCGATGACGAACAACGCGTTCGTGCGGACGAAGAATTCTTTTTTAATCTGCAACGTCAGGCGCACCGACTCGCCCCGGGACGAGAGCGACAGGTCGGTGACGTTGCCGATGGGATAGCCGGCCATGAGCACCGGCGCGCCCCGCTTGATGCCGCCCATGTCGGTGGTGCGCAGGTATAATTCGTAAGTGCCGGCAAACCGGGTCACTCCCTTGCTAAAATTGACGAGCAACAGCGCGACCAGCACCAGGCCCACCGCCACAAACAGGCCCACTCGGATTTCCAAACGCGCTTTGTCCATGTCAGAACTCGTGTGCTTGGGGATCAGCCACGCCATCAATGAAACGCCGGACCACCGGGTCTGGCGAGGCAAAAATCGCTTCCGCGGCGCCGCTGGCGTACACCCGTTTGTCGTGCAGCAGCACAATCCGCTGGCCCACCCGCCGCGCACTGCGCAGGTCGTGCGTGACCACCACGCTGGTGACTTTCAACTCGTCCCGCACCCGGACGATGAGCTGGTCAATGCTATCCGCCATGATGGGATCCAGGCCGGTGGTCGGTTCATCGTACAGGACGATTTGCGGTTGATACACAATGGCCCGCGCCAACCCCACCCGCTTCCGCATGCCGCCGGAGAGTTCGGACGGTTTTTTCGGCCCCGTGCCCGGCAGCCCCACCATCTCCAACGCCGTCGCCACTTTGCGGGCGATCTCTCCCGCGGTCAGATCCCGCCGTTGACGAAAGGCGAACGCCACGTTTTCCGCCACCGTCATCGAGTCGAACAAGGCCGCGCTTTGAAACAACATGCCGAACTTCCGCCGTACCCGTAACAGGGCCCGCTCCCGCAACGGGACCAGATTTTCCCCGTCAATCCACACCTCGCCGGCGTCCGGTTTCAGCAAGCCAATGAGATGCTTCAGCAACACGCTTTTGCCGCCGCCGCTGCGCCCGAGGATCACCACCGATTCGCCCGTTTCAATACGCAAATCTACGCCCGCCAGGATGGTTTGCGCGCCGAAACGTTTTTGCAGTTGCCGGGTCTCGATCATGAGGTCAGCCACTCAAAAAACGGGGTGAGCGACAGCGTCAGGAAGAAATTCGCCATCAGAATGCCAATGGACGAAACCACCACCGCTTCCGTGGTGGCCCGCCCCACGCCTTCCGCGCCTTCGCCGCAGAACAACCCCTTGTAACAACCGACCAGCGCGACGATGCCACCGTAAATGAACGCCTTGATGATGCCGATGCATACATCCGTCGCCCCGGTGTACCGCAGCATGTTGTGCCAGGAATACGCCGGATCAATGCCCAACAAATACACCCCCACCACGTAAGCCGCGCCGATGCCCATGGCGATGCTTTCCGCCGTCAGTAACGGCAACGCGATGTGCGCCGCCACCAGCCGCGGCGTGACCAGGTAATCCACCGGATGCGTGGCCAGCGTACGCAGGGCGTCAATCTGTTCCGTGACCCGCATGGTGCCCAGTTCCGCGGCGATGGCCGCGCCCACCCGTCCGGCCACCATCAAGCCGGTCAACACCGGCCCCAGTTCACTGCACATTGAGACACTGACCACCGCCAGGGTCGCGGTGTCCATTTTCACCTTGTGAAACTGGAAAAAGGTCTGCGCGCACAACACCATCCCCGTGAAGGCGCCGGTGATGAGCACCACCGACTGCGACTTCACCCCCATGAAATAAATTTGGTAGAGCAGATCGCGCCAGGCGAGTTTACCGCGCACCACCGATCCTACGGCCTCCCCTCCGAGCAACGCCATCCGGCCCAGGCCGCTGATGGCCTGGACAAACGGCAGTCTGCGTCGGACGTTCATGCCCGCAGTGTAAGCCATCCCGCCCGGACCCCAAAGAAAAACGATCCCGCCACGCCGGGGGGGCGCGCCTCTCCACGGGCAAACTTGAATCAGCACCGCCCGCGTCAGCGGATCACCAGGGGCACGAACCAATAAACGGTCGCCACGACCACCACCAGACTTATGCTGTCCAGGACAAAACCGTGCCGGACCATTTTGAGCAGCGGCACACAGCCCGAACCATACACCACGGCATTGGGCGGCGTGGAGACGGGCAGCATGAAAGCCAGCGACGCCGCCAGACAAACCGCCAGCGCGGGTTGCAGCGGCGATACCCCGGCCGCTTGGGCCACGGCAATCGCCACCGGCACCACCATGTTCGCCGCCGCGGTGTTGGAAGTCGTCTCGGTCAGCAGCAGACTTACGAAGGTGAAGAGGATGATCAATCCCAGGTTGGTGTGGGTCTGCAGCGCGCCGGCCACTCCTTCGCCCAGCCATCGGGCCAAGCCCGTGCTGAACATCGCGTCGCCCAGCGCCAGCCCACCGCCAAATAACAACACGGTGCCCCAGTCAATCCGTTTCGCTTCCCGCCAGGAGAGGGTGAATTCGCCGCGCCGCCAGTCCACCGGAAGAACGAAGAGCAGGGCCGCCCCCAGCAACGCACAGACCCCCTCGGGCAGATGACGGTTCAACCACTGATAACCCGGGGATTCCACGCCCGCCACCAAGGCCAGCGCCCCGGGCAACAACCACAGGGTTACGGTCAGCCCAAACGCCAGCAGCACGTTGCGTTCGCCGCGGGACAATGCGCGCAACTGCTGTTTTTGCTGCCGCACCCACGCCTGACTTTCCCCGAGCAATCCGGCTTCCGCGGGACAGACCCAATTCAGATAAACCACCAGAATCGTGATCAAGACCGCCGCCAAGGGCAGCCCCATCGTCATCCACTGAAAAAAAGTGATTTCCCGGCCCAGAGTGCGTTCAATGAAGCCGATCCCGATCAGATTGGGCGGGGTGCCGACCGGGGTGGCCATCCCGCCAATGGAAGCGGCAAAAGCGGCGGTCAACATCAAGCCCGTGCCATATTGCAACTCGGTGAATTTGACCCCCCGCCCGGTTTGCTCGCTTTTACGGCGGGCCATCTCGGACAGAATGGCCACGGCGATGGGAAACATCATGGCGGCCGCCGTCGTGTTGGAAATCCACATGGAAAGCGCCCCCGTGATCAGGCCAAAGGCCGCCAGGATGCGTGCCGGACTGCGGGCCACCCAGCCCAAACTGAGAATCTGAAACGCGATGCGGCGGTTCAATCCGTGATGCAGCATGGCCTCCGCCAGCATGAAACTGCCCATGAACAGGAAGAGGATCGGGTTGCCAAAGCTCTTGAAAATTTCGCGCTCGGAACCCACCCCACAAACGACGCACAAGGCCGGCCCCAACAACGCCGTTACCGGCAACGGAATCGCCTCGGTAATCCAAAGGGTGATGACCAAACCAAATACCGCAAACAACCGGTGCGCCGCCTCGCTTAAATCCGTCAGCGGGAGCCACCAGAGAATCACGAAGACCAGCGGCGCCAGAACGAAACCGCCCCGGCGGCGCCAGCGTTCGAACCGCTCCTCGGCGGGGGAAAGTCTGCCGGTCGGATCATTCATGGACGCCGCCGGTCTTAAACGAGCGGGTCCGGAAAGGCGAGCGCAAAAAACCTACGACTCCGGGACGGGAATTTCTTCCACGCCAAGGGCAGAAAAAAGGTGAACGCGGCGAGCGCCTACTGCGGCGGACTGAACAGCGGAGGCGGCAAGGGCGGCATTTCGCCGCGCGCCACCGCGTCCCGCGTCCGCAAACGCTCAACTTCCATGACGGCGGCTTGTTCTTCCAGCGACAGCGCCGGCCGATTACCGACAGACGGAGTAGCGCCTATCGTCGGGCGGCCCGCCGTGGGGGTACGCATGGGACGGGTGATATTGGCGGTGGGCGTGGATGCCTGCATATGGGAAATCGTCCCCGCCGGTTGCGGAAACGCGGTTGCGGGAAGCGCGGGAGCAATTCCCGCCTGCGGTTGCAGTCCCGGGCGGACCTGGCCCGGCCCCGGAACGGCGGGCCGGGGTAATCCGGGCACTGCCGTCCCGGGCGCGCCCCCGGGCGCCGGGGTGGCGGCCTGCGGCGGCGCGGTGGTGCGCATGATGAAATCCGCCAACAGGAGATTGGTCACCGTACCGTTGTTGTTCAGTTTGACCGAACGCGCCACTGGGTCAATGGCGAGCACTTCGATGTTTCCCCGGGCCTCGCCTTCATCCATAATCACTGCGCGTTCCTTCGCCGGTTCACCGGGTTTGGCCGGCGGCTCCATGATTTTCATCAAGACCTGCCGTTTGCCTCCCAGAAGGCCTTCGGTAATCCCCTGCAATTTCACCTGCAGCGGCGGGGTGGGCGGGGGCGGCTGAACGACATCCTCCGGACGCGGGGCGGGTTTCAAACCAAAGACATTGCGCTCGACCACCACCTGATAAGGATTGGCGGCGTCGTCGGTGGTCAGGGCGGCCGCGGACGTGACCAGCGCCCCGAGTACCAGCCCGCTCCACAGCCGATTCATGGTCGGTGTCATATCTTACAGTAGTCTAAGCCCTGTTTTTCAAAACACCAGCCCCCCTTTTTAGTTGCGGCGAATTATCCCCTCAGCGTGACCAAGCGCCCGCCCTGCATCCGGCCCGCAACGAAACAAAACGCCGTCGCCTGCCAAAGCTCGCGACGGCGGGTACGGAGTTGATTAAAGCCCCATCAGTTGGCGGCGCGACCGCTGATGCCTTTCACATCCTTGAGCAGCGTTTTGCCAGACTCTTTCGGACGCAAGGCGCGCACGGCCTTGCCGGCCTGCCACATTTCGGAATCACGAATTTTTGTGAGTTCTTTCTGGAGCTGGGCCTGGTAGTTCTTGCCGCCGCAGGCTTTCAGCACCCGGGCGCATTCCTTGCCCGTTTTGACCCGTTGATATAATTCCTTGAAGACCGGCAGGACGGCTTTCTTGAACTTCGGCTTCCAGTCCAGCGCGCCGCGTTGCGCGGTCGCGGAACAATTGGAATACATCCAGTCCATGCCGTTTTCATCCACCAACCGGATGAGCGATTGCGTGAGTTCCTCGACGGTTTCATTGAAGGCTTCGCTCGGCGTATGGCCCTGGGCGCGCAAGACGTCGTATTGCGCCTCCATGATGCCCGCCAAAGCGCCCATGAGCACGCCGCGTTCCCCGGTCAAATCGCTGAACACTTCGTGCTCAAAAGTCGTCGGGAACAAATAACCCGAGCCGATCCCGATACCCACCGCGAGGCAGCGTTCCTCCGCGCGGCCGGTGTAATCCTGCTCGACGGCGTAGCTGGAATTGATGCCGGCGCCGGTCAGGAAATTGCGGCGCACGTTCAAGCCCGATCCCTTGGGCGCGACCATGATCACGTCCACGTTCTTGGGCGGAATGACGCCGGTTTGTTTCTTGTAGGCGATGGAAAAACCATGCGAAAAATACAACGCGTCCCCCGCCTTCAGATTGGCCTTAATGGTCGGCCAGACGGCGCGTTGCGCGGCATCGGAGACCAGCAATTGGATGATCGTGGCGCGCTGCACGGCTTCCGCGATGGGGAACAGCGTTTTGCCGGGCACCCAGCCATCAGCCACCGCGCGCTTCCAATCCCGCTGGAACTCCGGCGCCTGACCGACGATGACTTTGAACCCGTTGTCGCGGAGGTTCAATCCCTGGGCCGGGCCTTGCACGCCGTATCCGATGATCGCAATGACCTCGTTCTTGAGGGTCTTGCGGGCTTTGGCCATGGAGAATTCCTTGCGGGTGACCACCGTTTCCACGGTGCCGCCAAAATTAATTTTTGCCATATTTCTGCTTCTTTGTTGGTTGTGGCGCGCCGTGCCGGGACGCGCCTGGGTTTTTTCATTTACGGGCTCCACCGCGGCAAACCACCGCGGCGGATGCCTTACTTGCGGGGGAGCGCAACCTTGCCGGTGCGGGTCAGGTCGAGCACGCCGAAGGGTTTCATCAACTCGATGAATTTCTCCACTTTGTCCTCCGCGCCGGTGATTTCAATGGTGAGGTTCTTCGGCTGCACATCCACAATTTTGGCGCGGAAAATATCAGTCACCTGCATGACCTCGGCGCGGGTCGCGGAAGTCACCTTGACTTTGACCAGGACCAGTTCGCGATCCACGTATTCGCCGTCGCGGAAATCCCGCACCTCGATGACCTCGGGCAGTTTGTTGAACTGCTTGACGATCTGTTCCAGGGTCGCATCGTCACCGCGTGTGACGATGGTCATCCGGGACGCCGTCATATCCTGCGTCGGGGCCACGTTGAGCGAGTCAATGTTGTAACCGCGGCCGCTGAACAGCCCGGCCACACGCGTGAGCACGCCGAATTTGTTTTCCACCAGCACCGAGATTGTGTGTCGCATAATTGTTCCTGTCATTCGGGAGACGCACCCTAGCAGTTCCCCCGGGGTGGGTCAATTTGGGATTTTACCCACCGGGGATCCCCGACCTTTCAGCCAAGTGTTGAAACCATGGAACAGAGGGCGGAGGGGCAAAGGTTTTCGCTCGCAACCAAATGACACAATCGAAGCGCGCCCGAATTCGAACCCAATCAGCTGCTTTGACTGGCGAGCTGGGCCGGAACAAAAAAAGAGCCGGATTTTACAATCCGGCTCTGACTCGATTTCACTGGGAATTCGGCGGCGTGCTATTCGCTCTGAATCCGGTAGAACGCCTTCGGGTCCGACCCGACCGGGATGGAGAACGACCCGGTGGCGGCCGTGTTGGTGGCGACCCGTTCCCAGTTGCCGGCGGGCGTGGTGATCTCAAAGGCGCGCAACAGCACGAACTGCGCCCCCGTGCCGCCGGAGTAGTTGATGGTCGTCGTCCCGGCGCTGACCCCGACAATTTCCATGTCGGTAACCGGCTGCGGGATCACTCCGCCGCTCGTCACGTTGAGCATGCCGGTGCCGGTAAAGAACGCGCTTTCATTGGCGGCCCCGGAACCAACCGCCCCCCAAGTGCCGGCCGCTTGCGGCACGCCGTTGAAAGAGAGGGCTTTGATGGTATTGGGCGCGCCGGTGAAATCGAGGTTCACGACCGGCGCGGCGCCGTTCAACGTCAAGGTCGCCTGGGAATTGATATAGGCATTCGCCGCGCCTTGACTCAACTTCAAGGTGGCCCCGCTGGCCACCGTGACATCGCCCGTGCCCAAGCCGCCATCCACGCGAACGTCGGTGACGCCCGCGGCGATCAGGGTGCCCCCCGAGTAGGTATTGTTACCACTCAGCACAAACACCGGAGTGGCGTCCACCGATACTCCCAAGGTGAGCGGACCCGAGCCCGAAATTGGGCCCGGAATCTCGAAGGTGCCCGCCCCGGTGTTCCCGGCGTAGGAGCGGAAGGTGGCGCCATTGACCAGGGTAATGCCTTGGTTCGGATCCAACGCCATGTTGTTGCCTCCCGCTTTACGGATTTGTGCGCCGTTCATGATCGTGATGGCGTCCGGGGTGGGCGTCGCCGGCACCGCGCCAAAGCCGGTGTTGTAGGCCGTGAAAGTGGAGTGGCCAACCGTGTACAATCCTTCCGCCACCACCAGCTTGTTGAACGAATGCTCCACATTGTAAGTGCGCAGCTCGCCGGGACCAGTTTTGGTGAGGATTCCGGAGCCGGAAATGGTGCTGTTATCCCCGACAAAGAGAATGGCGCCGTCGGTCGGCAGGTCCAGTGTGCCTCCCCCCGCGCCGATGGTCATCGTTTTGTTGGGTTGGATGAAGTTGCCCCCAACATCCGGTGCGGTGTTGCGCAGCGTCGCATTGTTGTTGAGGGTGACCGAATACGAACTTCCCAACCGGCTGGCGTTGGCAATGGAAACCGTTCCATTGTCAATGGTCAGCTCATCCAGGATGGTGCCCGTCTCCAGGGCCGTCGTCCCCGTGCCCACTTTAATCACCGGATACATGTTATTGATTTCGCCGTTCCAAGTGGTGTTGTCGTTGTTCGCCCCGAACGTCAAAATGCCTCCATAGCTGACAAGCTTGGCACCGGCCACTCCGGCCAGCGCACCAATGGTTTCATCGTAACTTTGGAGGTTGAGGGTGCCTTCGGCGCCAATTTTAACGGTGGACTCGTCAGGGATGCAGTCAGCGTCCCCCAACTGCAAGGTGCCGTCGCGAATTTCGGTCGTCCCGCTGTACGTGTTGTTACCCCCCAAATCCAATGTGCCCGGGCCGTCGTAAACCAAGCCGGCCGTGCCGTCCAGTACGGAGTTGATCGCCGCCATCATAGTTACCTTCGTCCCTTCGGCGTTGCCGAGGTTGATCGTTCCGCCGCTCAAAGTGACGTTGCCGTCTTTGAAGAAGATGAAATCTGCGGTTTGCGTGCCACTGACGGTAACCGTGAAGGTGCCATACCCATTGTAGCCGGCGGAGAACACGGCGGCCGCACCCGGCGTCCAAGCAACGACGGGGCCAGTGCCGTTCGGGTCAGAGTTCCACGTGTTTCCCACCCCCCAAGTGCCTTCAGCCGCGCCGCTCCAATCGTCGGTGGCCCCCTCAGAAGTGCCGTTCACGTCCCAGTAGAGCATGGCACCATCATTATCCAAAAGGGTGACGACGGCAGAATTCGGATTGCCCAAGAAATAGGCGCTGCTTTCCGCCAAACTGAGAATCACGGTTTCCGTGGCTTCGCGGATATTGTCGTCAATCGGGGTGATGATGATGTTGGTGCTCGCCATTCCCGCTTGGAAGACAAACGGACTGGTCACCGAAACCGTGTAATCCACGTTGCTGGTTGCCGTGCCGCCCAAGGTGAAATACACCATTAAATCTTCGTCCAGATTCCGGGAGCGCGTGATGGTAAAGACGGCGGGATCGTTTCCTTCTTCCGCAGCCTCGGCATCTTCATCCGCGCTCACGGTGAGTGTGCTGGGGAGGTACAGTTCAAACGTTCCGTCCGATTTGGTGGTGGCGACGGAGTAACCGCCCGGCGACCAGAAGCGGGCGTATTCGGTCGAGTTATCCACGCTCACCATGTTGCCGGCGATATCGAAGGCAACGTCGCGCGTGTAACTGCCGACCTTCAAGTCGCCCAGGTACACCCCTGTTTCCAAGTCATAGAAGTAAACGCGACCATCCCCGGAAAGGTGGCGGCCAACGGCCACCGTCCCGCCCGCTTCATTGACCCCCACACAACGGGTGTAGGTGAGCGAACGATCGCTTTCCCAAGCGGCGGTGTTGATTGGCCACGGTTGGGTGCCGTCGAATTTGACTAATTGCGCGGCCTGTCCGGCGGTGGCCCGGTATTGCGTCAGATACCAGTTTCCCTGGCTGTCGCGGTCCACGTCGCCGGGATAGTAAGTGAAGTATGAGGGGCCAATCACTTGTTCGCCAGGATCCCCGCTGGTGGCGGCCGGATTTGCGCCGAGGGTATAGGCGATGACTCCGACTCGTGCGTTTAGATAATCCGAATTAACTGTGTAAATTCGCAAATCTCCGGTGGCGCGAGAGCCCGTGGCGTAGATGCTTTCAACATATTCATTGTTGGGTTTATTGGAATCGTCAATCAATTGCGTCGCCACGCTGAGATCTTCGTTGAAGCCGAAAGGGGTGTCATTATAGTAACTGGTGTAGTACACGCAATCATCATCGGGATTAATGTTAATTTTGTACGGATTGCTGTAATAATTCCCATCGAACACCATATCCTGTCCGCCGGTGTGCGGGCCGCTGATGGCTTGACCGCTGGCGCTCAGCACGTAGATCCCGTCGGTGGTCAACCGGCCGCCGCCAGTCATGCCGGGGGTCGCCAAGTTGTTGTTGGCCACGTAGACTTTCCCAAAGTTGGTGCTCGCGGGATTTTTATTGATCGCCACACTGTCCGGGTGCCAGAAGTTTCGATCGGTCCCATCGGGCACGTATTGCGCCCACCCGCGCGCGGTGTTGCCGGTGACAATGATCGAATAGGTGCTGAAACCGGTCATGTCGAACGATTTGGTCCCGGCGGTGGTGGCATCTAGGGCCGGGGTTACGGGGTTGCCGCCGTCCCGCAACACGGTGATGCCCGCAGCCGGATGATTGAGCACAAAGGAGACGGTATTTCCGTTTTTGATTACCTGCGAGGCGTACGGCACCGCCAGTGCCGAGGAGACCATCAGGGCCGCCCCCCAAGAGAGGAACAGCCCGCGAACACAACAAAGGTAGGAACGAGGATTCGTTTTCATTTTTTGACTCTGTTTTGTTTTACGGATTTACGTTGACGGCTTCGATTCTAATGAATTTTTATAAATGGACAATAGAAATTTTTATTTTGGATGGGAAAGACTGGGGACATCACAACCTCCTGAGCGGGTCGAGCGAACCCTGGTTAAATTGAAAGTGATGAGTCACCATCATTTCCAGGAACTTAAGCACATCCTGCGTGAAGCCCGCATGAATCAAGGCGAGGCTCGCGCTGGCCCCAAGCGCCGCCCCAGACCCCCCTGAAACCCACCCAACATTTTGCCCGACCAAAAAACCAAGGCGAAGGGGGAGGGCGCGATGCACCCACCTTTCCTTTTGTCAAACCCGGCTTTTGCCGGATTCGTCGAAGATTCTGGCGGCAGCGAGGAATCAGCGCAACGGCAGGACGGCGGGGCTGAGGGAGGGACACGTTCCACCGTGTCCTTGACACAATCACTGCCGAAACGCGGAGGGGGTGCTCAGATCAAGCCAACACTCACGAACGCAGAAAGTATTTTACCCTGTGGTTGCGCACGATCATGCCGTACGGTGTTTATCCAATCTTGTCATCCGGTCAACTGCCTCCGGGGTGGTTCAGGGACGCGGTGGAACGCGTCCCTCCCAGGGAAATACCGGTGTCCATCGCCTGCCCAAATTATTTTGGCAACCTCCATCGCGGCTGGAAAGCGCGGCGCGGGACGCCCAAGGCGATCACGGCGATGACGCACACTGAAGCGGCTGGGGAAGCCGCGAAAGGAATTCGCCAGAGGCGAAGGCCCGCAGGGCCGCGTGCGCGGGAGCGAACGAGTCCACTTGGCGTACATTCTCTGGCACCTGCCCAAGTATCGAGAAGCGTTCAACCCGGAAGTGTTCCAGCAAGAGGAGGAAAATGCAACGCAAGCAGCGCGCCCGCCTACGCCATACCGCCTCTGCCCTCAGCCTCAAACTCGTCCCCGCTCAACGACTGGCACCGCCAGCTTATCGGGAGACATCACAGTCATAACTGTGTGAGGATGTAAGCCAACTCATGCTCTGTAACGTCACATGCCCATCCGCAATTGGCGGTGCATCCAGCCTTAAAACCCATAGGGGCTGTCACTGGCATGTGGCACTTCGGGCAGAATGCCGCCCACTGTCCCCGCGTGCGTTTGCCGCGTCGAAACTCAATGGCACTATGAATAACAACCTCCTCCGCGTGCGCATCCTTGAGCCGCTGCAACTCCTCGCGTGCCTTGTCGCGGTCGAGTGTTACAAACTCAAGCTGCGCCTGAAGCTTGCCAAGCTCCGTCTGCAAGGCCGCTACCTGTCGTTCAAAACCCGCCGACTGGTCAAGAGCCAGCGAAAGACGCTCGCGGAGTATGGCCGCCATCGGAATCTCTTTCAGGGTATCTCTGGCAACGTCAATCAGGCTCATATTAGTGGCGCGTAGTGATGTCTAACAGTTAAGTGAGCGACAGCTGCCAAGGGTTGATTGTCGCTTGATCATGGTGTCCACAAAATGATGTTGCCTAAACTACTTGTCAACCGGTGAATTCCCCAAAGGGGCGAGAATGGGTTTGCGGCAGGGCGGGAGGGGGCGTAGTTTGGCCGCCGTTGAAAACCAAGCTCAGGCATGCGCATGAAAAAGAAGACATCCACGCGCAAAACCGCACGGCGTAAGACGGCCCGTTCCGTCAAGCCGTCCGCGGCCGCCACCGCCGTCCCCGCGGCGGCGGGGTCCCGGCGGCAATCGGCCCCGGCCAAACGCAAAGCCCCGGCACGGCGCGCTGCGACGGCGAAGGCTGCGGCGGCGCCCGCGGCGCCGGCCCCGGCGGCGCGCAAACGAGTGCCGCGCAAGACGGCGGCCCGGCCGCGGCGCGTGACGGTGCCGCCGATTTTGCTGGAAGGTGATTATCCCGCGCCGCCGTCCGCCAGCGGGCCGGGCGGGCGTTACGTATTGGGCCCCACGCCGCCCGCCGAACATTTCGTCAGCGCAGCCGCGGTGTTGCCGGAGGCCTACGGCACCAAACGCCTGTTTTTGGCCGCGCGTGATCCGCAATGGCTGTACGCGCACTGGGATCTCACCCGTGAACAGCAACAGCAATACAACAACCGTTCCGTGGACGGGCACCTGGTGTTGCGGGTGTATGTGGACCGCGTGGCGGGCGCGCCGTTTGTGGAAATGCACGTTCACCCGGAATCGCGGCATTGGTTTGTGCATGTCGGGCGGGGCGGCACGAAATACCTGGCGGAACTGGGCTATTACCGGCGGCGCGGCGCGTGGACGCGGGTGTCGGTCAGTGAAGCGACCTTGACGCCGCACGATACGCTGGCGGAAGAGATGGAGGTGGCGTTTGCCACGCTCCCGGTGGATCTGCCCTTGCCGCGGCTGCTGGAGCTGGTGCGGCAGGCGGCGCTCACGCACGCGCCGTTGGCGGTGGCCCTCAAGCAGTTGCGGGCCCAAGGGCATCCGGCTTTGCCGCGTTTCTCCCCATCCCCGCCCGTCCCGTGGACTCCGGAGCAGGAACGGGCGCTGGCGGAGATCGTCAACATGGACGCCGTCCGCCGCGTGTGGGTCGGTTCGCTGGAAATCACCGAACTGATTCGGCGGCAGCATCTGCAACAACTGGCGTCGCCCGCCGGGGGCATGGGGGAACGGCCCACTTCCCCGGGCGGCCCCGGCAGTGTCACCAGTCCGTTTGGCGGAGCGCCCGCCGGGCCCAAGGGGTTTTGGTTCAACATCAACGCGGAATTGATTATTTACGGCGCCACCGAACCGGACGCCACGGTGAACCTGGGCGGGCGGCCCATCAAATTGCGCCCGGACGGCTCGTTCAGCTACCGGTTTGCCTTGCCGGACGGGCATTACGAACTGCCCGCGGTGGCGGTGAGCGCCGACCAGACCGATGGCCGCGCCGTGGAACTGACCTTCAGCCGGATGTCCGCCTGTTACGGCGACGTGGGCACGCACCCGCAAGACCCGGCGTTGCGCCCGCCGACGGTGGACGCACTTTGATCCGAACCTTCGCGTCACATGAATCCCTATGGCAAAGGCGCGGCACTGTTGCTGCGGCTCGTGGCGTTGGGCCTGCTGGCTTTCGGGAGCTTGAGTCTCTGGCTGGAGTTTATGCGCCAACGAATCGGCAAAGAGGTGAGCACAGGCCGCTGCGTCCTCTACGGGGTGGCGGGGCTGGTGGGATTGGGGTTGTTGTTCGGTAGCGCGGCGGTGGCCCGGCGCCTGACCCGTTTTTTTGATGAATAAAACCGCGCCAGCCCGGTCCGCGTCCAGCGCGAGTCATTCCGGCGGGACCGGACGGGGCGGCGGCTGATTCTCTGATTATTCTCATGCAAGGTTATCTCGCCCTGGTTTTGCACGCGCACCTGCCGTTCGTGCGCCATCCGGAACACGAAAAGTTTCTCGAAGAAAGCTGGCTGTTTGAAGCCATCACCGAAACCTATGTGCCGTTGCTGCACGTCTTGGAAGGATGGCGGCGCGACGGCCTGCCCGGACGGCTCACACTGTCCCTCTCGCCCACGCTCTGTGCCATGCTCCTGGACCCGGTGCTCCAGGACCGTTACACGCGGCATCTGGAGAGTCTCATCGAACTGGCGGAAAAAGAGCTGCACCGGACCTACTGGGACCGGCCGTTGCATGAACTGGCGCAACTCTACCATCGCCGGTTCATTGCCGTACGGGATACGTACCGTGAATCCGGACGCAACTTGGTGGAGGCGTTTGGCCGTTTCCAAGCGGCGGGATTGCTGGAAATCATCACCTGCGCCGCGACCCATGCCCTGCTGCCGCTGCTCAACCATCCGCCCTCGGTGCGCGCGCAAATCCTGACCGCCCGCGCTTTTCACCGTCGTTGTTTCGGGCAGGACCCGCGCGGCATCTGGCTGCCGGAATGCGCGTACAGTGTGGGGGTGGAAACCGTGTTGCAGGAGGCGGACCTCCGTTGGTTCCTGTTGGATACGCACGGCGTGTTGAACGCGCGGCCCCGGCCCCGGTACGGCGTCTATGCCCCGCTCTTCACTCCCAACGGCATCGCCGCCTTTGGACGGGATTTGGATTCTTCGCGACAGGTGTGGAGTCAGCACGAGGGCTATCCCGGCGACCCGAATTACCGTGATTTTTATCGCGACGTGGGCTTTGACCTGGACTTCGATTACGTGCGGCCGCACCTGCCCGCGCCGGATCAACGGGGATTCACGGGCGTCAAATACTACCGCATCACCGGTCCCACCGCGGACAAACAGGTGTATCACCGCGGCGTGGCGCTGCACATCGCGGGGGAACACGCGGCCCATTTCTTGGGCGCGCGGCTGGAGCAGGTCCGCAAGCTCGCGGCGCTCATGGATCGGCCGCCGTTGATTGTGGCGCCGTATGACGCCGAGTTGTTCGGGCATTGGTGGTATGAGGGGCCGGAGTTTCTGGATTATCTCGTGCGCAAAGTGTGTTGCGACCAGAAAACCATCACGCTCATCACCCCGCAGGAATACCTCGCCCGTTGGCCGACCCATCAGGTCGCCGCGCCGGCGGAATCCAGTTGGGGCGAGGAAGGCTACTGGCGCGTATGGTTGAACGAAACCAACGCCTGGATTTATCCGCACCTGCGCGTGGCCCAGGAACGGATGACCCAACTGGCCCGGCGCTACGGCAAGGCGGCGGGCGTCAAACGCCGGGCGCTGCGCCAGGCCGCCCGCGAACTGTTGCTCGCCCAGGCCAGCGACTGGCCGTTCATCCTGCGCACCGGCACCAGCCCGGGATACGCCACCCAGCGGATCAAGGATCACGTGTTACGGTTCAACACGCTCTACCACCAGATGGTCCACGGCCCGCTCGATGAACCCTGGCTGCGGCAATTGGAACAACGGGACAATTTGTTTCCAGACGTAAATCCCGCGCACTGGGTGTGACCCACCCGGCAAATTGAGAATTCGATCTGGTGCGGCGACGCAGCCTTGACCCGGGCGGCCGCCCCTGCGGTGCTGATTGCCAAAGGGAAAAGTGCCTGCGGCTCCGGGCCAGAGCGGGCGGGGAATAATTATTTGATACTTTGGCGTTGGTCTGAACGCGGCAATGATGTAGCTTGGCGCCGTAACCGCCTGTTTGCTGATAACCCTATGAAAGCACTGCCGGCCACAGAAGCCCTCAGACACCGAGGGAAAGGAGGCGGATCTTTGCATCACCCCGCATTGGCCCAGCACGCGGGGACTGTTTCCAGGATTGGATTTCGTTGGCCTCAACTCGACGGGAATATGCATCACCCCAACCATCCCTCCACGCGCCCGCCGGGATTTACGCTGATTGAATTGCTCGTGGTCATTGCCATCATCGCGATCCTGGCGGCGATGCTGCTGCCCGCGCTGAGCAAAGCCAAGGACCGGGCCCGGCGGATCGCCTGTTTGAACAACGTCAAGCAGTGGACGCTGGCCATCCAGATGTACGCGGATGACAACCAGGACAAGCTGCCGCGATCCTCCCGTACCGGGCGGCAACCCAATGCCTATTGGGTGGATCAAAAGAATTTTCGTGATCATTTCGTGCGGGTTTACGGTCTGCAGCGCGAACAGTTTTATTGCCCCGCCAATCCCGGATGGAATCGCGATGATTTCTGGAATTGGGGCGGCGGGGAGGTGGACACCGTCATGGGATATCATTATTTCACCGGGGAACCGGAATACTTCACGAACCCGGGTCTGGTGCGCGTGGTGCCGGACGGCAAAAACGCCTTCGCGCTCAAAACCACGGACCGGCCCTATTACACGGTGGTCTTCGCCGATTTGGTGCGCTCGTTGAACGGCTCCTGGGGACGCCCCGGAGATTCCGACCCGAACATGCGCGGAGTGAATCATTACGAGAAAAATGTCCCCGCCGGCGCCAACCAGGGTTTTCTGGATGGCCACAGTCAGTGGATCAAAGCAAAAGAGCCTTGGATTCGCTTCCCCAAAATGGTTTTCAGCACCGTCCAAATTTTCATGGAAGGCGGCGATGTAAATCCGTAAACCCGTCTTGCGTCCTTCCAGCAGCAACTCCTTTACTCCCGAGAAATCTGTTTAACCCCAACAAACCCACCCCATGAAACCCACGATGACACACCCTGGTTTTTCCGTTTTTCGAACCGGCGCCGCGCTGCTGCTCGCATTCGGTTTGGGAGGCAGTCTGGTTGCCCCGGCCCAGGTGCTCGAATACGAAGGCTTTGACTACTCCGGCACGGCGCTGGACGGCCAAAACGGCGGCGACGGCTGGGACGCGAACGCCTGGACCAACCCCGATGGCAGCGCCGTCCTGTCCAACGACGGAGTCAGCCTGAGTTACCCCGACAATGTTACCTACGCACCACGCGGGAGCCGGCTGACTTTTGCCATCGCCGGCCAAGCCGAGCGCCGCTTGGGCGCGCCCATCTCGATGAAGGCGGAGGGCGACACTTATTACTGCACGGCACTCGTGAAGCGGCAGGGGGATGTGTGGTTTGAGTTTATTGATGATGGCACCAATGTGCGCTGGCGTTTTGGCGGCACCGGGGATGCCAACGCCAATACCGGCTTCGTCGGTGTCAGCGCCAACGTGTCAGCCAATGACATTTTTCCCGTCGGCGAAACGGTCTATCTCGTGGCAAAATTGATCACCCATACCGCCACCTCTCCCGGCGATGAATTTTTTCTCAATGTTTACCGCGCGGGCGAATCGGTGCCGTTGGACGAACCGACCACCTGGCAGATTTCCGGGGCGCAAAACAGCGGCGTCACCCTGACCCGGTTCCGAATCCGGAACGCGTCGTATCTGCCGCTGGAAGTGGATGAAATCCGTGTTGGCACCCGCTATGCCGATGTTGTTACGGGCGCGGTGGGGGATGTGCCGGTGATCCTGCAGGACCCCTCGCCCACTGCGGAATATGTAGGGGGCCGCGCCCAGTTCACCGTGGAAGCCACCGGCGCGCCACCCCTCTACTACCAGTGGAATTATGAGGGCACACCGTTGCCCGGCCAGACCACGCCCACTCTCTCCCTGATCAACCTGCAACTGGCGCAGGCCGGCAATTACTCCTGCACCGTCAGCAATGCGATCGGCGTGACGCACAGCCAGCCGGCGCGGCTGGACGTGACGGCCATCACCGATATCACGACCGGCTTGCAGGCGCTGTGGCATTTCGATGAAAAAACCGGGCTGATTGCCCATGACGCCACCCCCAACCACAACGACGGCGCGCTCATTAACTTCACCGGGGATGACTCCCAATGGATTCCGAGTGATTACAATGGCGCGATCAACTTCAACCGTTCCCTCCAGCAATATGTGGAGGTGCCCCATGCCCCTTCCCTGGGCGTCAACCTGGCCAATCACTTCAGCGTGACGGCTTGGTTCCGGTCGCGCGCGCCGCTTCCCCTAGAAGAGAAGACCTACCGTTTGCTGGAAAAGGAGAACACCTTTTTCTTCCTGCAAGGCACGCCCAACAACACACCGTTCGGGACCGGCGGCATGAATTTGCTCGTGAAAAAGAACGGCGGCAACGTCATGGCCGGCATTGGCGAATCCTTGCTCGCCAATCGTTGGTACCACCTCGCGGGCACGTTCGACGGCGCCACCTTGCGGGTGTATTTGGATGGCGTTCTGAAGGACAGCGTTCCTTTGGACGGTCCGATTGACACGACCACCGCCCCGTTGCGCATCGGTTCCGATTACGTCGTCAATGGTCCGGGATCGTTGTTTGACGGCGCGGTGGATGAAGTCGGCATCTGGGAACGCCCGTTGTCGGCGGCGGAAATCCTCGAACTCGCCGGCAAGGCGGGACCGCCCGAGGTGCTCGAGCATCCCCAGTCCGTCACGCGGTATGCGGGCGGCAGCGCCGTTCTGCGGGTGCGGGTGCGCGGCCAAGAACCGATGCGCTATTTGTGGTACCACGGGACCAGTGAAATCCGGGCCGCCACCACGGCCACGCTCTCGCTCGTCAACCTTCAGCTTGAGGACGCCGGGGAGTATCACTGCCTGGTTTCCAACGATCTCGGAGAGGCGGCCAGCGAATCCGCCCAAGTGACCGTGACGGCGGTCACCGATCTGGCCGATGGTCTGGAATTGCAGTTCAAATTCGACGACACAACCGGACTCATCGCGACGGATTCCTCCGGCCAGGGGCGTCCGGGACAATTGGAGAACTATCCGGATGCCACGAGTCATTGGGTCAGCGGCCAGGTCGGCAACGCCCTGAGTTTCGACGGCCTGGCCAACCGGGTGCTGGTGTCGAACAGCGCCGACCTGGCTCTCGGGACCGACGCGACGTTTGCTTTCTGGATCAAACCCACCAGCTACGGATCGGCCTACGACATGGGCAGCTACGTTCGGCATGTGGGTCGCGTTCTGCGCAAGGGAAGCTACCTGGACTTGGAAACCGTGGATGATCCCGGTTCCGTGCGCGCCACCCTCCGCGCGAACGGCGTTTCCGCGCCCCAGTATTCGCTCGCGTTGAACGAATGGCAGCATTTCGTTGTGGTCTATCAGGCCGGCACCGTCAGCTTCTATAAAAACGGATTTCGACTGGGCGACCCGATCCCCGGATCGCTGGGCGCCAGCAACGCCAACGCGCTGGTGCTGGGGAATTACGATGACTCACCCGCCGGCGCTAATTACTTCGCCGGCAGCATGGACGAGGTGGGCATCTGGGCGCGGCCCTTGAGCGAGGTGGAGATTCTTTCCCTCGCCGGCCGGGACGCCAGCGGGGTCCCCGTGATTGTCACCACTCCCCAATCGGCCACCCGTTACGTCGGCGGCACGGTGAGTTTTCTGGTTGAGGCGACCGGGAAACGTCCGGTCGTTTATACGTGGCGCCACAACGGGCAGCCGCTTCCCGATACGAATACGAACCGGTTGGTGTTGAAGAACCTCACGCTGGCTGAGGCGGGCGACTATACGGTCACCGTTCAAAATGACTTGGGCACGGCCGACAGCACGCCGCCGGCGGTGCTGACCGTGCTCCAAGTGACCAACGTGGCCACCGGCTTGATCGGTTACTGGACCTTTGACGAGACGGAAGGCACGGTCTTCGCCGATTCCAGCGGCCGGGGCCACCACGCCACGCTCCAGAACGCCACCATCATCCCCGGCACCGCAGGCGTGGTGGGCGGCGCGTTTGACTTTGACGGGATGGACGATTTCGCCGTCGTGCCGCATGCCGCCGAGTTGAACCTGACGGATCAGGCCACCGTTTCCATCTGGATTAATCCCCGTTCCCTCGGCGATGTCGGCGGGCATGATCGGATGGTGCGCAAGGACATCAACCTGGACTTCTCGCTGGTCAAGGCCGGCTCGACCTTCCGCATTTCGGGGGGCGCGAACAAGGTGCCGTACGAGGCGCCGGCCAATTCCGTGGAACTCAACCGCTGGCAACACCTGGCGGTTGTCGCCAAGAATGACACGCTCCAGTTTTTCAAGAACGGACGCAGCCTCGGTCCGCCTTTCCCCGGCGCCTTTGGCCCGGCCAACCTGAGCGATCTTGTGATTGGCAACTTCGGCCCCGATCTCTCCATCGTGCGCCTGTTCAACGGTTACATGGACGAATTGGGACTGTGGAACCGGGCCTTGAGCGCCAGCGAGATTGACGGCATCTACCAGAACGGCCTCGTCGGGCAGGGACTCAATGCGCCGTACATCCCATTCGCCATCGAAGCCATTGATTTTCCGTCCGCCCAGCAGGTGCGCTTGGTTTACTTCTCGCCGTACACCGACCGCCAACACGTTGTGCAGATAAAATCCGACCTGAACCCGGCGGGCTGGGCGGATGTCGCCGCCACCACCTTCACGCCCCTCGGGAACGGGCGGGTGCAGGCTGTTTTCAACAAACCGGCGGGCGACGCCTTCTTCCGGATCGCGGCGTTGCCGAAACCGCTGCTGTTTGCGGATGACTTTGAAACCGGCGGCCCGGGCTGGACCCACGGCGGGGCGGGAGACAATTGGGAACTCGGCACTCCGGTCAACGGCCCCGGCGCGGCGTTCAGCGGCGTGAACGTCTATGCCACCAGTCTCACCGGCAACCTCCTGCCGTTCAGTGACAATTACCTGCGCTCGCCGGCCATCAACCTCGCGGGCGTCAGCCGCGCGACGCTCACCTTCCGGGAGTGGCGCAACATGGACCCGGACCCCATTTTCCACGGCACCATCGTCAACGTCCTCGAGGCCGCCACCGGGAGTCTCATCGTGCAACTGGACACCCAAAGTGGCGCCACGTCGGGGTGGCAGCTCCGCACTCTGCCGTTGCCGATGCCGGCCCTCGGCCAGAGCGTCATCCTCGAGTTCAAAGTGTATTGCGACAACTTCAACCTGCGGGAGGGTTGGTATCTGGACGATGTGCAGGTGATCCCGGAGTAATGGGATGGGCTTGTTGCCGCTGAGGCATCCCCCTGTCCGCAGCGACACCGTTCCCGATGCAAAACCGGATGACGATGCAAATCTCGCAGCCACGATGGATGCCGGTCAAACTGGGATGCGCGACGGAATGAACGGGGTGCCGCAACAAGCCCTCGATCTCCGGTATAACAGTGGGGGATTTCTGCCGGATGTTGGCGTCTATCGGCACGGTGATATTTTTCGCCAATCCCTGTCCCGGTCACATTATTGGTTGTGCGGCAGCCTGGGCTTGGCCGGCATCGTGGTGGCCCTGCTCCCTTGGCACACCCGGGCGGTTGTGGGCCCGCTGAAATTCTGGGTTGCCGGCATATTTTGGGTTGCCGGAGTTTGTGATCTGCTGGGCAGTTGGCTGCGAAGCACGTTCGAGCCGCAGATTCCCATTGACCCGAAAAATCGGATCATCGCGATTGTCGGCGACGGATTCAGCCGCCGGATTCCCTGGGCACAAATTATCGGACTCCAGATTTGCCGGCAAACCGTCCCCGGGAATTCCGGGATGAACGGATATCAACTGAACCTGGTTTGGCGGGAGGCTGATGGCGCCGTGTCCCGGCGTTGTTTACACAAACATGTCATCAAGTGATTTATCGCCCGGTTGGGACGACGGTACGCGTCGCTCTTCGGATTCGCCATTCTAGATCACACGGGAAAGGTCCAACCAGGCGCGCCCGCCAACGGCAATGCCTCGTGATGGATTCAAAGACAAGGGCAGCCTCATCGGCGGCCGGCTCCGGTGGCTGACTTGACCATGAACCTCCGGCGCATACGGCGGTGGTTGCCGGCGCTTTGGCTGCTGGTTGCCGGTTGCGCCACCGTCCCGAGTGATTTTCGGTCGGTGTGGACGGACGTCACGCCGCCGCCAACCGGGCTGCCCGCGCCGGCGGGCTTTGCGGTCACCCCCGCGGAAGCCTATGCGGTTGTCTTCGATTCCCGGAGGCTTTCCTTGAAACATGTCTGGCACATTTATGCCGATTCCCACGATTACTACGTTCACGACGCTTTCCTGGGCGCAAGTCCCCGCCGCGCGTTTACGCAGGGGGTGCGTGTTGACGGGCGAACCGCAGAGGTCGTGCCACGATGAGTGCCGGGTCCGGCGCCGCCGAGCCGCCCGAAGATTCTCCGATCAACCAGGCCACGGCAGTCGGGGAGTTGGGTTTGGGCGCTTCGGGGAGGGAGCGGACGGACGGGCCGCGTATGCTTTGCCGCCGGGTTCCAGCGGATCCCGGGTGTGGTTGTCGGTAAAGGGGGCGGTCAATCGTATCGTGCTATTGTTCATCCCACCTTCGCTGCCTCAATCCCTCCGGCAGGAGGAAAGGGACTGGGGACAAGGTGGCACCTGTCCCTCCCAAAGGGGCGGGAAGGGAAGATGGCGCGCGGAGGAATTGACGAGGGTCGTACTGGCCCGCAGATGGAGTTGAGGGGCGCACCCGTCTCGGGTGCAGCCGTTGGCATCCCGACCACGGCATTGGCCGGCGCCAAAGCCCCGTCAGGGGCGACATCGTTGTAGAATCCAATGGAAACAATTGCCCAAGCTCCGTCAGGAGCGGCATCGTCCGGAGGCACAACCCAATCGCCGTGACCTCCAATCTTCGCCTCTGGGCAAAAGGAGGGAAGATGCCGCCCCGGACGGAGCTGGTGGGGAGATGGCCGGCGGTTTCTACCAAGATGCCACGCCGATGGCGCTCCCGCTGCCCAAGGCGCCGCTCCGCGCCCTGGTGAACAACCTTGGAAACGGTATCAGGCGAGCCAGATTCTTTCACACCTTTTGTGCGGGACAGCCGGTGGATTACCAGTGGCGAACCCGTTGCAGTTTCAGCTCACTGTACTCGACTAGTACTTTGGTTCCATCCAATGGATATCCGAATCAGGATACTCGACCAGCAGGAAGCGATCTTTACCCTTCGTAATTAGACGCGATCTCAAGGGCTTTCTCGATGGCCACTCGTCGTTATCGCCGATGGCGAGGTACTGGGCAACGTCACCATTACTGTTCATGCTGAAATAGCCAAAGAGCGGCATGCGACCTAACGCCTGCAGGTTATTTGTGCTGTTCCACTCCTGGGAGAAATCGTACTGGGAATAACGTTCTATGAAGGAGCGGGACGTGTGGGGCACCAGCAGGACGCGCCAGCTATGAATTGGCCCTCCGGGTTCGGGTTGGTACTTGGTTGGTGGGAAAGCCCCATGTTCTTCATGATACAGATGTAGCATCACTTCCAATTGGTAAAATCTCGCTTGTGACCTCCCGTCCTTGCCACGGATTGCAGCGTCAAGGAACAGCCCTCCCAGCCAAAACGCGACGGCGGGAAAACCTACCAGACAGGCCGATAGCAATACGATTTTGAATGCACGAAGAGTTGTCATAGCAGCGTTCCTTTCAGTGTACCATAAACAATCAGTTACCCCACTGCCACCAGTTCCCGTCAGCATCCACACCGCAGCCCGAGTTTCCCGACACGCCCACGACATTCAACCCAGCCGCATTCGCAGCAGACTTCACATCTTTACGACGACAATTCGTGTCGCCGTCGTCGTTAAAGCCGCACATAATGGAACTGCACCCAGACGGCCATGAGAACCTGCGCAGCGTTCCCCCTGGGGAATCCCCTGACGTGAAATGAAAGACAGCGACAAACTCCGGACACTTTACAACCAAGATGATGCATGGTCCCGCGCCAGCGCTGCCAACAGCGGAAGGAGGAGTGGTTGGAAATGGATAAATCCCGTAAGTGCCGGCGTTTGGGCCGCATCCTTGAATGGGGAGGTTTGGTGGCGTCGAAACGCCGGGGATGGGACTCAAATGATCTTTCTTGGATCCGCAGCGGCTCGTGCAAAAATATGCGTAGCCACCAAATCTCTTCGCATTCTCTCCCTCACTGCCGGGCGTGGGCGCAGGAAGGGACAGAGGCGCACAACCACAAGAGCCATTGAGCAGATTTACGGATTGGCCACACCTTGGACAAATTGTTGGTATTTCTATATCCGCTCGCCCATCCGAATCAATGCGAGAGATGGGACCGTTGCGCACAAATCCGTAGAGGTTTTGACTGCCTTTTTCACCAAGTGGATCTCTACTGGGCCACCCACCGGTGCTCGCGTTGTAATACCGATACCCGTAGTAAAGCAGGTCAGACTCATCATCCTGATATTTCGTTGAGAACCGGAAGGGGTTGGCCTTGGCCATCGGGCCGGTGGCGCGGAGGAGTTCGCCAAACGGGCCATATTCGTATTGAGCGGTCAGCCCGGAGCCATCCGCTTTCACCAAGGCACTCACATTGCCATTCCCATCATACGCGCAGAAGTGCGAACCCTGGCTGGCATCGGTGATGGCCAGCAACCCGCCCACACCACCCGCATCTTGCAGCGTTCCGCTCAAATCCAAGCCCCACATAAATGAATAGAGGATGGAGGATTGCAGATCGAGGATGGCGAGCAAGTTCCAGCCGTCATACACGAAGCGATTCGTGTATTGGGCCACGTAAATCGAGCCGTTATTCGTGGACACCAGCTTCTGGATGCGCCGACCCTGGGAATCATACTGAAATTCCAGCTTCAACTTCGATGCCGTCGGCGCCCCACCCAGGCTTTCCTGTTTCACCAACCGGTTCTCCCCGTCCCAGGTGTACGTCCACCGGCCATCGCTGGTCAGATTCCCATCGGCATCGTAGATGAAGGTTTCCGGATTCTGCGCCAGCAACAGACTGCCCGCGATGTTGGTCACGATGTCCGCCCCGGTGTAGTTGCTCAGCGCGGCCACGTTGGTGATGGTCAACCACACCGCGCCCGTGTTGTTGTTGACCAACATTTCCCCCCGGAAATAATCCCCCTGGCGCGTCGTGGGCGTGTAGAGCGCAAGATTGTCCTGGCTCCACAAGCTGACGGTGGCGGTGTTCGTGGCCGTGCCC
>Ga0208195_1000617_pt1 | contig 45411 bp, 50 predicted proteins | sample AD_UKC077_MetaG_FD_184441 | JGI IMG/M metagenome (GOLD analysis project Ga0208195, IMG submission 184441) | Active sludge microbial communities of municipal wastewater-treating anaerobic digesters from USA - AD_UKC077_MetaG (SPAdes) (version 2) | ecosystem: Engineered > Bioreactor > Anaerobic >... | reverse complement strand
CAATAAATAGATTTGATAAAGTACCATTCACATTTAAAGTAGTATATATTATAGTACCAATTGCTAATTCATTATTAAAATATATTGTGTTATTTAAGTCTGCTACACATATTGGACCGTTTGTTATATTTGAATCATAACCTTGACTTGATATATTAAATGTTTTAACATTAGAAGAACATTCTACATGTGACTCAATCATACCTAATGTATTTATTAGACATTTATAACTTATGTTATTAAATAATATTCTCCAAAACTGGCTTTGTCCATTGAATGTACTATTATCAGTATTTTTGACAAAAGTTAAATCATCTACTATTGTATTAGCAGTTACATTATTATTTTTAAGTAATATAGGATTTATAGGATTTAATGTATTTGAAGTACATACTAAATTGTTTCCAAATGCAACACCTTGACTTGAAATTAATATAGTTGAAGTATCAACAGGTACTTCAACTGTTTTATATGCACTAAATTGACCTACACTATCTATTATTCTTATTCTAAATGTATGGTCACGTAATTGAGTTATAGTATGACTATAACTACCACCTCCACTTGTTGGTGTATTTCCTGGTGAATTGGGATTATGATTAACTAAAATAGGTTGAGACCAAGGTGATGTTGTTAATGTTCTCCATTGGATTTGATAACCTGATATACCATTGTCATCAGTTGCACCATTCCAAGTTAAGTTTATTATATTTGACATATTATATTTTATTTTATTTTTATGTACTTTAGTTAAAACAAATCTCACCTACAGGAGTCAAATTCAAAATTTCACCTGAAACCAACTCAAAAATTATTAATCCTGTCTCTAATTTTATTGTTGTTACATTTGTAAGTATTGTAAGATTTGGATTTGTATATAAGATTGTATTATATGTTAATGTAGGTGAATCAGAATATAAAGTTTCTGTAAACTGAGTTGAAAATACTGTTTGACCCACAAAATTTGAATACTGACATGATTTGACTCCTACTGAAACTAAAAATGAGTATGATTGTTTTGTGTATTTTAAAACATTAGAATATATTGTACTTATTGATAATCCAGTGGTTATTGTATCCTCAATTCTGAAATAGTTATCACCTATAGGCATTTGTGTAAATATATTTTCAACTGCAATAGTTACAGGACTTGAAGACCAATTTGTACCATCTGAACTTAGTTGCCATTCTGCATTTATTAAATTATTAAGTACACTTGTTAATAAAATTTTCATAGAAGTATTTGAACCAATTCTATTCTCAGTAGTAAGTGGTTCTGGTAATAAATCAAACTCAGGATCTGCAGGATCCCAAGTTATAGTAATTGAAGAAGTTGTAGGTATTGTACCAACTTCTCCAAAACTACTATTTGAACTCCAAGCAGGTGGACTATCATCATTAGTATTGGCTGAAAATACAAATCCTGTTGTATTAGATTGTGTATAATCACTTAATGATTCATTATGAAATATATTCCAAACATGTAAAGATGATGATGTAACACCAAGTGGCATGCCATTGTTTAGAACTTGTAATGCATAATTATCAATAACTGAACCTGTTTTAGTTAAGTTAAAATAAGAACCATTCCAGTTACCATTTCTCCATAAACCATCTTCCCAGAATACATTATATGCATTCATATAATTAACAATACCATTTTTCCAATTCATACCTACTGCAGTTCCTGAAACAAATGTTCCATTTTCCCAAGTAGAAATATTAAACTCACCACCATCAAATATACCATTCTTCCAAGAACAAGTATCACTAAAATTAAATCTATTAACACCATTTCTTGTTACATAAGGATTAAATGAACTTGATAAAAATCTACCACTTTCAAATGTACCATCCAACCAAACTGAGTTAATCATCTCACCACCTGGGTGTGAAAATATACCTTTTTCCCAAAGCATATTTTTTAAAATAGCTTTATTGACAACTTTAGTAGTATCACTTGACCTTTTAATATCAGTATATAATTTTTTATCTGTAATATACTTATCTTTAATATCAGTTACATAACCATTTCTCCATAGACCATAGTATCTTCTTATAGATCCAAATGGTGGGAAATTATATGAGTTTACAAATTTACCTGGATTAGATTGTAATACAATTGATGATGTTCCACCAATTGCAATACCACCACTTCCTAAAAATTCTCCAAATGAGAATATACCATTATTCCAAACTCTTCCCTTAAACTGCCCTCCATTAAACTCACCATCAAACCAATTTGAGTTAGTTATAGTGTTTGCATTACCAAACTCACCTCCATTAAATATACCATACTCCCAAGAATAGTCTTCTTTAGGTTGTAAACTATTGTCAGGTAAATTTAATCCATAGTTAGATAAGAATTTACCACCATTAAATATACCATCTTTCCATTTTGCTTTATTTCTAAACTCACCACCATTAAATATACCATAACTCCAAGTAGCAGTATTAACTACAAAACTGGTTGTGGTGCCTCCACCTGGGTTAGTCAAAGTCACCATTTGTGTATCATTTGTACCAAAAACACCTGAATTAAATATACCATTGTTCCAAGTAATAACAGAATTTGAAATACCATTATACTTCTGAGAAACAATTTTGGAATTTTCCACAACTGCATAATTTATAGTTCCATTATAGAACCAAGTATCATCTATAGGAATTGATCTATCACCTATAACACCATTATTAAATATTCCATTATAAAATTTAGAATAGTAAAACTTACCACCATTAAATACTCCATTTTCCCAATCACTTTTATAAAATTCACCATTTAAAAATGTACCATTTTGCCATGAAAATCTTGCATTAGATTCAGTACCACTTTTATAATATCTGGTTTTTACATTTTCATTATAGTCAACACCTAATAAGTCATTATTAAAACTTCTTGAGTTATAAAATAGACCATCACTAAATATACCATCTACCCAAATTGATTCTTTTACTAATCCATTTTTAAAGTTTCCTCCATTCCAAATAGAATCATAAACTATACCATTATCCCATATATCAGTACCACCTACAAAAGATGAATTCATATAAGTTGCCTTAGATAAAATATTAGAGTTATTTGAGAATATAGTATCTATAAATATTAAATTTTTTAACTTTTTAATATTATTAAAGTCTTTATCACTAACATCAAAAGATTCATCTCTCAATAATGAATTAGTAATATAAGCTCTTTTAAATATACCTGTAATTAATCTAGATCTATTGAATTTAGTTTTATGTAAATAACCATACTTATTCTCAGCATTTGTTGTTAAAAATAATCCATTATCTAATAATGTAGGTAGACCAGTTAATGATATTAATTCAAGTTGTTGTGTTGTACCATTTATAGTTCTTTTAATTTTATATGCATCTGGTAATCTTGTTAATGTTCCTTCAACACTATTTATTTCTATAATTGATGGTACAACACCACCAACCAATGTAACTAAGTCACCAACTTGATAACCTAAACCTTGATATGATTGTGTAGAAGTATTTAAAACCCCACCATTTAATATGGAAGTAATTGTAAATTTTGTTGTTCCAGGTGGTTCATTACTATTAACATGTTGAACTTCTAATTCATCTCCTATATTATAACCATAACCTGCACTAGATACTGATATAGATGTTATAAAATATGGGGCTAAGTTACTAACTGTTATTAATACTTCCAATCCTACACCAGTAGTTGGACCATTCTGAGTTACAACATTTGTAAATCTTGTAGTATAACCTAAGGTAGCATCATAATAATTATTATTATTATCTGGAACAAACAGAATTCCATTAACAGAACCAATTGTTGATGCTTGTACATCAATAGTTAATCCTGTTCCAGAACCTCCTGATGTTGTTAATATAGAACTTGTATAACCAGCACCTTGATTTACTATTGTGAAACCAGTAACCTTACCTCTTGTATCATAATCTACTGCATTTAAAAATACAATACTATCATCTTCAAAGTAATCCAATTCAACTTCACTATCAACACCTAAATTAGATATTGTATTTTCTATAAATAAACTATTTGTAGCAGAACTTGATAATGTAAAGTTATATAAACCTCCACCACTTATTAAACCTTTAGTTATGTTATTATCATTACTATAATTTATATGATTACCACTATTCCAGTTTGAGTTTTCAAATACCCCACTTTCAAAATCAGAGTTAACAATATAAGCTTCTGAAAAATCTAGTATACCAGTTCCCATAAAAGTATCATTAAAATCCTTTGCTGGTTTGTCATTAATATTTATAAGTGGTAACAAATCAAAATCTTTTTTTACAAAAATATCAACTGAGTAATAATCTTTACCTTTTATATCTTGTAAAAAATTTCCACCATTAACTGAATATCTATACTCATTTTCTTTAGGTGTGGAAACAAATGCATTATATGTAAGTGAAAATTTTTGAAATCCATATTCATTAGCATCTACTAAGTTATAATCATAATACTCTTTCCAAGGACCTACTTTAAACTTAGTATCAAAGAAGTTTATTAAATTACTAGTATTATCATTTATTTTAATTCCTTTAATATAAAAACTATCTTTTAATTTAAACTTTTCATAACTTCTCTTATTTATATAAAACTTATAAACTTTATGAGTTTCTGTTGCATTATTAAAACTACTATATGTAAACTCATCATAATCAAGAACTTTAATTATATTATCACTAATATAATTTGAATTTAAAAATAATGAAGATTTATAATGTGAGTTAACTGATTTAACTTTATTAAATCTTGAATTTACAGCTCTTGAATTTCTAATCTCTGTATTTTCAATATTTGCATTTATAAATTTACAATTATCAAAAAGAGCTTTATTTACAGTAAGTCCACTTGCTGTACCAAAATTATTAATATCAAATGTACCATCTAAATATTTTTCAACAACAAGATATGAACTTGCACTTGCACCTAATTTTGAATTGGTTACATTACCATTATTTATAACAGCATTTTGAATATCTGAATTAATAACAAAGTTATAACCATAACCATTATTATCAGGGTTATTAACTTTTTGATAAGGTAAACCATAAGGTGCGGAAGAAGTTGCAAAAGAGTAATCAAACTCTGCAAAGTAACTATCTGGTTGACTATAAAATGAATTCATTATACCAGTCTGCCATATTGTATTTAATAAAGTTCCTGAATTCCATGTTGCAGTTGAACTATTCCAAATTATTCTTTCATCACTTGTTCCATAAAGTCCACCATTCCATTGACCATCAAATTTACCTCTTCTAAAATTAGACTTAGTAATTATTGGTGGATTGTTATTCTCATGTTTAACATTAACTACCCAAGTTAATAAGGTAGAATCCCATTTATAAACAGAGTCTTCTTTAAATTCAAATCCATTAATTGCAAATCCACCATTTAATATAAGTATTTTATTATTTGAATATGTATCTACCAAAGAATATGAACCTGACATAAAATCAGTAGTTATATTTATCCAACTATAAGTTCCATTTTTTATAAAGAAACCTGGACCACCAGTTAAACCTGCATTTTCACCCCAACCATCAACACTTTCAAAAGTATTTACATCAGTAAATATAAGATTATTTTGATATGGATTAAATTTAAAATCAAAATTATAATTTCTTGTAGTAATTTGTCTATTTACATGAATAAAATCATTTTGGTCATTAATATAATAAACTTTAATAAAATCATCAAAAACATCTTGATTTTCAGATGTCTCACTTGAAGGCAACCATCCAATAAATTCTATATCTAATACAATTATACATTCATCTACAAAAAGAACTTTGTAACCATCTCTACCTTTCTTATATTTATCCTGTTGAATTAATAAATTACTATCATAGGCACCATTAATAATAAACACCTTATCACCTACTTTTAAACCTGAATTTACTTCTGTGTAAAATAAAGTATATTTAACTCCTGCAATGGTATAATCTTCAACCCAGTTCAATAGTCTTGGACTACTTGGGTTACCATATCTAAAGTTTACAATAGTTTCATCTATTGGTGTAGGTAATGTTTTTAGAAAGTCATAACCTACTAAATTAATACCAGAACCTATTTGATTTAATTCTTCTGTTGTTAGAAGATAAGGTTTGGTGATTATGTTTTTTTGTATTATATTTGCTGATGAAAATGTACTCATTTAACTATGATTGACTTTTTAGTATATATAAAAAAATTAATAGTCTAAACTATTTTTATTAATTTAGACCTTATATAGTATGGGAGAAGTATATATTTTATATATACATTATGATAATAGATAAAGAAATAGAAGTTAAAATACATAGAGCCAATATACGCTTCTACAAAGAGAAGTATAATTGTAAGGTCAATGATTTTATATTAGTAAATATAAGTGATTTACCAATTGGTGTTACAATACCATTATTAGTCAAATGTGATTTATGTGACAATGAAAAAAAATTAAGTTATAAAAAATATATTAAAAATATAAAAAATGGTGGTTATTATTCTTGTTCATCAAAATGCTCAAAAGAAAAGAGAGAAAAAACATATTTTAAAAGAACAGGTTTTCAACATCAATTACAAAATCCAATAATTTTAGATAAGATTAAAAGTACTTGTATTAATAGATATGGATTTGATAATCCAAATAAATCAGAGTTAGTAAAAGATAAGACAAGAAAGACTTGTATGATTAAATATAATTCTAGTAATTATGTAAACTCAATTACATATAAACAAAGTATGATTGAGAAATATGGAGTTGAAAATCCTATGCAGTCTAATGAAATAAATGATAAAAGAATAAAATCATCATTTTTAATAAATGATTTTGAAAGTATTAAGTATCAAGGTAAATATGAGTTGAATTTTTTACATTTCTGTAAAAATAGTAATATACCTATATCAAAACCAAAATTTACAATAGATTATTATGAAGATGGTAAAAAAAGAAAATACTTACCTGATTTTTATATTGAAAGTATTAATTTAATAATAGAAATTAAATCAACATACTACTATAATTTACATAAAAATAAAAACATTCTTAAAAAAGAATATACAATTAAAGAAGGATATACATATATTATGATAACAGATAAATCATATGATGTATTTGAAAAATTATACAATGAATTAACTAAACAACTATAAATTATGAATGAAAAGTGGGATATTTTTGATAAAAATTATTACAAAACAGACAAGTACTCTTCCTATGATAAATTATTAAAGGAATTAGGATCTTCTTATAGTATTGATGATCTCTTAGGTGATTATATGAAGAATAGTTATTGGAATACTTATAAAACTAAAAGAGAAGAAACACCTCAAGAAAGAGAAGCAAGACTACTAAGAGAAAAGGCATCAGCAAGAGAAGCTAAAATTGATTTAATATTAAAGAAGTAATATGAGAAATATAGATTTTGATTTTGTCTGGAAGAACTTCAACAAACATATTAATATTGCAGCAAAAGCAAATAAGAGAAAAACTAAAATAGTAAAGTTATTATCTAGTATAGATATTAAACCATCAATATATTAATATATACTTTTATAAAAATAATAAATAATATGAATTTACAAGAATTATTAAACAAATGGAACATTAAATGTGATGTTAACACAGTTTTAGCAATGTGGAATGAATCACATCGTTCTTATCATACACTTAATCACTTAAATGATTTGATTGACCAAATAAATGAAAACACTCATGCTTTCTCTGAAAAAGAATATGAAAAGTTATTAATCACTGCACTTTTTCATGATTGTGTTTATGATCCAATGAAACAGGACAATGAAGAAAAATCAGCACAATTCTTTTTAGAATGTTGTCAAGAATTGAATAAAGATATTCAAGATATTAATCAAATGATTTTAGATACTAAAACTCATGAACCAAGTAACAGACTATCAAGTAATTTTATTCAATTTGATATGAATGTTATTACTAATGGAAACTATGACCAGTTACTTGATTGGGAAAAAGGAATTCATGAAGAATATAAATCTTATGGTAATGATGCCTATAAAGAAGGTAGAGTTAAGTTTTTAGAATCTTTATTAGACAAACATCCTTATATTTATAATTCAGATAATCTTTCTGATTTAATAGAATATGTAAAAACTAATTACTAAAATAAAACCACTCAAATGAGTGGTTTTTTGTCAGATAGATAATCTGAAAATATATTAAATTTCCTATCTAGATAAACACTTGAATTGGAATATAGATAGTTGTGTATTTTTTCCATATAGTCATTACATGTGTTACACACTCTATATGTAACACCAGACCTTTCAAACCTACATATTATATTATTATTTTCTAATATTTTATAAATTTGATCTATTATTATTTTGGATGCTGAACATATACCAAAATTTGGATATATACCATTTTTTATTTTTCTAATAAAAAACCATCCATCTCCATCAAAAAATCCTCTTATGAAGTGTCTTTCTAATGATTTATCAATATTTGGAAATTCTACTATAAATGATTTTTTACTAACACATCCATGTTTAATTAAATCATTGACTAATTTTGTGTTATAAATTGATACAAATGATGCAAAACTATCTACTCCTTTTACATTTGTTGTAATATCTTTAATATTATAATCAGAACCTATGTGTTTATTAAACAATTCAATATGCTTCCTATCACCAGTCTTTAATTTTAATCTTAACTCTCCAGATCTACCATCCTTTATCCTTACATATCCATCTGCATATAAAAATCCTAACCAATAAGCCTTTTCCTCAGTATCAATATTTTCAAAATATTCATCATTCAGATTATATTTTTTATTTGGTATTTTAGATTCTATATTTTCAGACTTTTTAATATTATATACTGTTGATAGGCAAATTTTATATTTTTTTGAAATTTCAATTGGTTCCAAAAATAATGTATCATTTTTAATAGACTCTCTAATTATATTTGATATTTTCATAAACAGATTTTTTTATTATTATATATAAAATTAATGGGTCTATCTATAATTTCTTTTTTACAAAAATTAATAATTCATAATTATCCATTCTGTTCCCATTATAGTCTTCTTAGAGTCAAATCTACAATTAGGATATAATTCTCTCAATCCATCAAACATGTAATAACTTAGTATGAATCTACCCTTTATATTATTTAGAATATTTGATAGTTCTACATGTGATTTATTCTTGAATGTGTTATTTATGTAGTAGTGTTCTCTATTTTTGTATGGTGGATCAACATAGAAAAATGTTTCAGGAGAATCATATTTATCAATAATATCCTTATAATCAGTACTATAAATACTTGTAATTCTATCTATCTTTGGTTTATAAGCTCTATATTTCATTTTGAATATTTCAAACTCTTTATCACTTCTCCAACTATCTTGACCAATTTGATAAGGGTTAGAACAAGTTAAAACTACCAACCATTGTAATGCCAATAAAGCATCATCTTTTGTAGTAATAATTCCCTTCAATGAAAATCTATAAAATTCTTCATCTACTTTAGTTGATTTAACTAAGTCAATAAAATCTTTATTACTCTGTAATTGATTGAATAGATTATAGTTTAGATTATTAATATCATTATAGATAAAGTCAACATGAGCATATTTGTCATAGTCTAAAGAAAAGAAAACACCAAACATGCCTCCAAATGGTTCTACATAAGTAGATATATCTGTTGGTATATTGGGTGTTATAAATTGTGAAAACTTTGTCTTCTCACCAATATATGGAATTAACATATATTATTTTTTGAATTCTTTTTTGTCAGATGATATATAAAATTTATCAAAGTCATAATACTTATCATAAACCTCTCTAACTTTTTTCAAAGTCACTTCATCTAAGATGTCATATACAGACCAACCTTTTGGATTAATCCATTGATTAACAGAACCATATCTATTAATATCATCTTTCTGTTTTCTAACACCGTAGTATTCTTTAACAAGATTAAATCTTTCTTTAGTTAAATACTTGTCAGGGTTAGTGATTACTGTTTTTACAGCTTCAACAACTTCTTTAAAGTTTTTATTTGAAGTTAGTGTTGAGATAGTATTTATACCTTTATCATTAACTCTTGACTGGTAACAATGAACATAGTAAACTAATCCTTTTTTCTCTCTAACTTCTTGGTATAAAGGAGATTTTAATCCTAAAGATAACATTGCATTAATAAAGTGAACATAAGCAAAATCTTCTTCAATTACAGGAGATAGAATTGCAATAGATGTTTTATCTTTAAACTCATTGTTTAATTCCATTGTAGTTTCATGATTTCCAAAATTAACATCACTTACAATAACCCTTTCTTGAAACTCAATACTTTTATCTTTGAAGTCTTTATGTTTAGACACATTGATAATTTTTGTTGGTTTTGCATATTGTAATTCAAAGAAGTTAAGACAATCCATAAATTTAAGGTTCTCTAAATCTTTTCTTAAACCAATTGGTGAATAATCATTAAATAATTTTCTTGAAAGATTTAACATATGAGATTGGGTTTGGTCATTAAATGAATCCATATACTCTTCTAATACAATTTTTCTTTCATTTTCAAATTGTTCTTTAGTAATATTAAAAGTTGTTAATAAATCTACAAATTTCTTTTTCCATTTATTAACTTTTTCATCAAGACCAGTTAAATAGAAAACAATTTCATTGGAAGAAGTATAGGCATTCCAATCAATACCATCTTTGTCAAAATCTTCTTGTAAGTGATCAAATGATTTACAAACCAAGTGTTCCATTAAGTGTGATATTCCATACCATCCTGGTTTTTCTAAGTTTGTTGAACCTTCATAAACTACATAGAACCCCGAAAGGTCAGTTTGACTTTTTAAATTTATTATCATATTAAGATTGTTTTAGTAAATTATATTAATAAAAACTAAAATGTTTGGTATTTCTCATAGGAAAGAACATAATTTTTAATATATATAATATGAGAAAAGAATTATTTAATTATTTTACTACTGATAATGCATCAGGTAAAAAATGTACAGAAAAATGGTATTTCATATAAATTTATATTTCCATATAAAGCCTTTTGCAGTATTTCCCTTACCAACACATACTTTTCTTATATTTTCTAGAATACATCCAAATTCATTTGCAGCATCTAAACAACTATCATATTCCTTTATAAAATTACCTTCTATATCATATTGCAAAACAGGTCTGGCTTTTTTATTACCTGTTAATTTATAACCTTTTTTATTCTTATTCCAAGAGATATGATTTTTTTTAAATTGTGTTTTTATACTATTTTCAGATTTTCCTCTAGTTTCTTTAATTTCTTTTGGTTTAGCAGTACCATTATTCCAAGGTATATTACCTTTTTTAAAAGATGTTATATTACCAAATTGTGAACCTTCACCACCATAAGTATGATTAACTAAATTAAATCCCCAAGTTATAAATTGAGAAATCCAATATATTTCCCAAAATTTCCATTCATTATCATCAACTACATCAAGTATTTTTATAATTGGTTTTAATCCATCTTTTTTGAGACCATTGATCCAATTAGTTCTATGAGATTTATTTCTTTTATTTGAATAATTTTCTGTATGTGAATAATATCTTTGTTTAAGACTTCTTGTTTTCCCAATGTATCTTATCTCTCCAGTGAGAGGATGTTCAAGTGAGTAAATATATGTCATAAATAATCTTTATTTTTATATATTAATTTTACCACACTCTCCTACTATTATTATAAAAAAAAATAGATAAATAATAGATAAATAATAAATAAAGTTATATCTTTGTAAAAAATATAAACATAGTATGATTAAGATCGGATTAAGTGGTAGTAGATACTCTGGTAAAACTAGAGTGGCTAATTTATTTAAACAAATAGGTATTCCTGTATTTGATGCAGATACTGTACTACGTTTTATATTAAACTACAATTGGGAATTATTAGGTGAGATTAAAGATGAATTAGGAAGTGAAATTTTCCAAGGTGACTACTTAAATTTCAGAGAAATTAAAAACCCAGAAGTATTCAACAACATACTAAATATGGTTGAACCTGATATTTTCAGAGCTTATGAAAGGTTCAACAAAAAACAAACTTCAATATACACTATTTTCCATTCATCAATCTTGTTTGAAACAGGTTGGGATAAAAATATGGATAAAAGTATTAGTATATTTGCCTCACATACAGATAGAATTAGTAGATGTAAAAATCTTACTAAAATGGGATTATTACAAATCAATGATTTATCAAAGACTGAAATGGATCAACTTGAAAAAAATAGACTATCTGACTTCACTATACACAATTATAATGATGAAACATCCGCTTTTGGTGATACTTTTAATCAAGTATGTAAAGTTGACCAAAAGATTATTGACTCCTATTTATTTAATGAAGCCACTAAAAGAGTAATGTAATATGAAAAAGATAAGAATGAAGTGTGTTCAAAAAACACCAAGTAAATTAGCATTTGTAAAACTTATAAAGGAAGTAAGTGGTCTTGGATTGAAAGAATCCAAAGATATTGTAGATACTTTTGATTATGATATTAATAGGATAGTTGAGTTTGAAATATCAAGAGATAAAAGTATTGAACAATTTAGAAAAGACTTGAAAGATGTAGGTGGTCAGTATTTAGTAAATGGTGGTCTTGAATTTGAAAGAGAATACAAATTATTAACATTGGGATTAGGAGAACAAGAAGATTATATTGACTTTATATCAGATAACTTAAATTACTTCACTAATCAAGAAGATACAATTAAATTTATACTTAGTAAATTAACTAAGGAAGACCTAATAGAATTAACAAAAAAATTAGATTATAACAAATAGTATGGCAAATGCACACATTCACTCTAAATCATCAGTAAGAAGATTTGGAGGACAATTAGAAGATTATTTAGAAATTCATGTTAAAATGGATTGTTCTAAGGCTTATATTTCAGATAACAGACATAGAGCATTAACTCATAATGCCTTTTGGATCCATGAGGTAATGATACCTATTTTTGGTTATACCATTACTAACTCTGATGGTAAAGAAGTATCTGTGAAAGATATTTGTGAAATTCATATTCTTGAAGATTTTGGAATGAGATTTATTCCAACTGCACAAGATTATCTTGAACATATGGATTTCCAAGATTGGATGCAAAATGGTATTAAGGATTGTCCATCTTCATTTAAGAAATTAAAAGAAAAAGGTAATGTTAAAAAAACAATGTTAGACTAATGGTAGTAATTTGTAAAAAAGCAACTATAAAATTGGTAAAGGGTTTACCATATCAAGTAGTTGCATTAGAGAATAGTAAGAAAGATAGAATTGGTAGAGCTTGGATTAAAGATATAGGTTGGTATACAGTCAATAACTTTGAAACTACTGATGGTAAACCTTTGCCAAAAATTGACATAGCTAGGAAAATAGAGAATGTTGAAGAACCATTAGAGTTTTCACAATTATCAAAAGGAGATATTCTTATCTGTAAGAGTGATAGTTACAAAACTTTGGTTAAAGGTGGTATGTATAAGATAAATGAATTATCAAGTGTTAGCAAACAAATGAAAAATTGGAGTGGAGGTACTTATACACATATTGATAACTATGTTAGATTTGAAGGAGTATCAAGAAAACTAATGTTTAGTTCTTGGAGATTTAAAAAACTACCTACTGATGATGCAAGAGAAATGGCACTTGAACAAGTTCTTTATGATACACCTGATAAAGTTACAAGAACTGATTTTAATTACTGTTCGTTCTAAAGATGGTTTCCCATTTAACTTAGATGTATCTCAGATTATTCACATTCCAATGACAGAAGCACCAAAAGTAATTGCACGTTTTGGTTCTATGCAAAACCTTGTATCACAAGTATTAGAGCCTACAATTGGTAACTATTTTAGAAACTCTGCACAAGATTCAGATGTTATTGCATTCTTATCTACTCGTCAATCAAGACAAGATGCTGCAAAAAAATCAATATCTTCTGTTCTTGAAGAATATTGAATGTTCATGCAGTTGATACATTGATTGGTGATATTACACCACCAGAATCATTAATGAAAACATTAACTGATCGTAAAATTGCAGAAGAACAACAAGTTACTTATGAAACTCAAGAAAAAGCTCAAGTAAGAAGACAAGGTGTTGAAAAACAAACTGCAATTGCAGATATGCAAGGTGAAGTTGTAAAAGCAAATCAAGGTGTTGAGATTTCAGAGAAAATTGCAGATGCAGAAGTTAAAAAAGCAACAGGTGCTGCTAGTTCAGTAAAAATTGCAGCAGAAGCTAATGCAGAGGCAACTAAATTAAATGCTGAAGCAGAAGCAACAAAGAAAAAACTTATTGGTGAAGCAGATGCAGATGCAATATTAGCTGTAGGTACTTCTACTGCTAAAGCATATGAATTGGCAGTTAATGCAATGGGTAAAGATAACTTTACTACATTCAAAGTAACAGAAGAGATTGGTAAAGGTAAAGTGAAAATTATGCCTGACTTATTAATCAATGGTGGTGGACAAGGTAATGGTTCATTAGATGGATTACTTGGAATGCAAATCATGGAAATGATGGGTAAAGGTATGAAACCTGCAAATAATAGTAATGTTATTGACATTCCAGTAGTTGATGAAACTACTGACAAAAAAGGTAAAAAATAATAAAACCTTTTATTAAACTAAACCTCTATTTTAATTAATAGAGGTTTTTTTATGTCTGATAATTTTATATATAGTTAATGAAATATCTTAAATACTTTGAGTCAATAGAAGAAAAAGAAAATAAAGTTCTTATATTAATTTTTTTAGTAGAACATGGTGATCCTAAATGGTTAGAATCTATAAAAGTTTTTGATAATTTAGATGTTGATTGGTGGGTTAAACCACAAGGCGCATCACATTTAGGTTTGGCATATCAATCTATTTTGAATACAGATGATTTAGATATGGCAAGAAGAACTGCTGAATATATTGAAAGTCATTTTGACTTTCCCATATTAATTTGTTTATCCAGAGAGAATATATCAAGACATGAACCTGTAGGTGAAAGTAATGATAAAGGTTGGTGGAAAATAGGAAGAGCATTTGATAATATGGTTTCAAATAATGAAAAAGGAATTCATATAATATGATAATTAAAAAATTTGAAAACTTTAGACCTATTGGTTTTAGAAGTGGTAAGACTGAATTAGGTAATTTACAAAAAGAGGTTGAAATTAGAATAGACCTTGAAAAAATACAACATGCATCAATTCAACAATATAGACATGGTTTCAATAAATTAAGTGGGAAAATTGAAGATAGTGAAATTAAAGATTTAGTTGAAAGAGCAATTGAGGAAATAACAATTGCATTAATGCAAGATAGATATGATATTAAAGATGAAAATGGTAAACCAAATAGATTCATCATCAGAGATAAAGAAACAAAATTAAATGTAGTTTGTGAACTAAGACCTGGTGAAAATCAGTTTACATTAACTGTGATAACTGTAATGAGAGTAGAACATTTTAGAACTGCAATAGGACAATGGGTAGTAGAAGTATAAAAAAAACCTCATATGAAAATATGAGGTTTTTTATTTGAATTAGGTATTATCCTAAAGTTAAGAAGATTTTACGTGAACTTCTATCTACTGATAGAACTTTCACTCTAATATCTTGTCCAGATGTGAACTTCTTACCAAGTTTCTCCATTTCTGATGTGTGGATTAATCCAACTGTTTCATCATCTAAGATAACCAAAGTACCAAATTGTTTAACATCTTTTACTCTACCTTCAATCAATTGACCATTTTTGATAGTGTCCCATAAAGTTTCTCTCAAAACTTGTGTAAGGATAATCTTATCTTTGATAATCTCCTTGATATAGAATTCAATTTCTTGTCCTGGTTTGATTTCAGAGATTCTGTTTTGCCACTCTTCTATTACATTAGCTTTGTGGATCATACCTGTTAGACATTCATTAAACTCAACAAAGATACCAAATGGTGTAGTACCAGTAACTCTACCTGAATATAGAGTATTGAACTCAAGATTACTGATTTCATCAGGAATCAAGCTTTGTAGATACTTTCTACGACTTACTATGTAAGTTCCTTCATGTTCAGAGAATGACTCAACCATTACTTGGAAAGTGTCTCCAATAATAGAACTTGGGTCATAAAGCTTGTTGATACCTGCCAAGGTATTAGGCATAAACGCAGGAAGAGTAACTCCTCCATTTGTCAACTCTACATCGTAACCTGCAGGGTTTAAAGCTCTAATATAAGCAGTTACTGATTCTCCTTCCTCTAAAGACTTCATATTTTCATGAGCTCTAGATTCATATAAAGAAGCAATACTTCCTTTGATGAAGTAAGTACTTTGTACTACCTCAGTGATTAACAAATCAACTTGTTCTCCAACTTCAATGGAGTTAAGGTATTTTGCCTCACCTGGTTTGTTCTCAATACGAACATCATCTTTGTAACCAACAACACTGAACACATATTGATTGGACATCATACCCAAATAAGTAGATCTTACTACTGAACCAGCAGATGGGGTCTCTATTTGAATAGAGTCATAAAGTGAATCAAGGTATTTATCTTGTAACTTTTGTCCTCTTTTATATATATCATCTGCATATAAAAGATCAAAGTCTGGATTACCTAATTCTGGGTTTAAAATTTCTTGTGTCATATTTATTTAATTTAAGTGTTTTAGTTTTATTAGTAAAATTGAAAAAGTTTAGTTACTTCAATCTTTTTATTTTATTCTTTGTCATATAATCTCTAAGCCTTGCTGCTTGTTCAAAATTTTCACTTTTAATAAGTTCATCCATTTTTTCATTTGCAGTCTTAGTAATCTCTTCTATAGACTTTTTAGATTTCTTAATATCTAATATTGAATTATAGAACTCATTCATTTCTGTTATATCAGTAAAGTATTTATTGTTTTCCAATTTATCAGATTTTGATATTTTATTATAAAAGTCTTTTGTTAGAGCAGAGTTATCCATTAGATACTTAGCTAGATGATAAGGTCTATTTTTAAATAGTTTTAGAAAATTTACAAGATTGTTTTGAAACTCTTCATTCATAAGTTTTTTATGAGTTTACATTAAGTAAGTTTATATTTTTTCAAATAAAATATTGAAATAATAATCAAATCTATAAGTTGAACTTGGTTTCTCCTGATTAAAAGTAACCTTAATTGAAGACTCATCAAACTCAGTTTCAGTTTGTAACTTAGTTAAAATGTTAGAATTGGTAATAACATTTTTATTCCATTCATTACTATATCTTAATGCTGTTTGGTTTCTTAAATCTATATAGTTTACATATAATTGAATACCTTTGTATTTATATCTATTAAGAATATTATAGTTTATATAACTCTTAATTGCAGTATCTGTATTTGCATAAATATTCATATCATTTTTGATACCTTCAAAGGTTCTATACTTTTTAAGTGTAGCAAATAAATAGTCAGTTATTATAGTTTTTAAATCTATTGTTAATATCCATCTTGTATTATTATCTAACTGATATTTTGGTTGAGAAGGATCCAAAATTAAAGTATGATTACCTTTTTTATCTAAAGATGAAGAGTAAACAATAGAAGCCAATGATGATTCAATTGAAAGGTCTAATTGTTCACCATTTTGATTTTGATAGTAGATTATATCTAAAGTATCTATACTTATACTATCTTCTATTTCTAACATTTTTGCACCAAAAAATGTACTTTCTTCAAGCATGTTTAATGTTCCATATACTGCTTTAGTTTGATACTCTGGTGATATATAACTTCTTCTCATTTTTATTATTAATTTGATGGTCCAATATTTGTTGGTATTGTAATAGGTATTACTATATTATTGTTATTTACAATATTTTCATCTATTGTATATTTCTCTAAATAATCTTTATTTGCCTTAGTTAATGTAGATGTTTCTAAGTAATACTTTAAATCCCAAGTTGATGAGAATATGAAAAAGTCATAGATAGAGTAACCAAATTCATCTAACATTGGATAGATAGATTTCTCATCTGGACTATCTTTTAATTTTAGAATACTTCCTTTTCTATTTATCTTTCTAACTTTTCTTTCTTTAATAATACCAAAATTTGTTAATGAAGTATCAAATAAATAATTACCTACTTCTTTGTACTCATAATCTCTTTTAAATAATTCTATATCATAAAATAATGGCATATAATAACCACTGAATCTATAAATAGTATCTTTTATATAATTTGTAGCACCATGATAATTCTCAGTTACTTTAGGAGCAAATCTATTTTCAATTATATTTACACCAACTGGATTACCATTATAGTAGTTTAATTGATTAATATTTAATATCTTACCCTTTTCTAACTTTTTAATTGGATTTAATGGATTAGGTAAGTAAATAGGTCTTTTTAACAAAGATTGTATTTTAACATCTAAACTATCAGGTCCTTCACATTTAATTATATAAGGTAGACTAGTAATATTATTAGTATAACTATACTTACTAATTGTATTATCATTATCAATAACTATATAAGATACATAATCTGTAAATCCATATTTATTAGTTATATCATTTATAGCAGTCATAAAATTAGTAGCAGTTAATTTCTTATATAACTCATTATAAAGATCATCTCTATTAGTTGATGAAACATTAGTATATGTATTATCTGATATATTTATATTAACCAATATATTTTCCCACTTTTTATTGATATAGATTACAATACCATTATCCAGAGTTGAATCTTCTGTTTTATTAGTTGCCATATAATATCTATCATTTAATAAAATAATTGGATTACTATATATGCTATAAGTATAATCTGTATCTGGAACTAAACTATATTGTCTAGCCCAATCAACATCAACTCCTGGTTCAAAACCAGGTAACATCTCTAAATAAGGATTTTGAGGTCTAAAAAGTTGCTGTACTTGCATTTGAGTTACTTGACGTCTAAAATTTCTATATAATACATTATTATGAACAACATAAGCTTGTTGTTCATATCTCTTAGTTGGATTCCAAATCTCTATTAATTTCCAATAAAATAAATCAGCAGTTGGTTTATTTACAGTTCTTTCCCATACAAGGCTATTTTCAATATTATTTCCTTTGTTTTTATCAACTAATGAAATATAATATGAATCAGTACTTATTACTATATCTGACTTAGAATATGTTATACTAGAATCAAACTTACTAATAGTTGATATATCTATCCATTGTTTTTGATTTGGATGAAAGTTATTATTATATGTATTAGATATATAAACCTTATTGTTATACATTACAATACTTCCTGTTCCATAATTAGAACTAGATTGTGTATCTGGTGGAATCCAAAAATTTATATAATCACTTCCTGTTTCTGTTGTAAAGTTTTTTTGCCAATACTCACCAGAATTATAAATAAATGTATCATTTTGTCTTGGTGACCAAAATATTCTATTATCATTATTTACTCCATCACTATAAATATTCCAACCTTGATTACTTGGATTTGATATAACATTATTACCATTTAAGTTAATTGTAGGTCCACAAGGTCCTAAAGTACCATTAGGATTAGTAAATAAAATATCATCAAATATAACAACTGAACCAGTTGCATAAACTTTATCCATTTTCCACTCATCAATTATACTCCATTCTAATTGATTAGGAGAATATGTCAACCCAATAATTTGATTTGAATTATTATCTAAAAATATTGGTTGATAATCATTATCAGATAATAAAACAGACATTTTATAATCTACAAAATCATTATTTGTTGATATGTTAATTTTATCAATCTGATTATTAGAGTTTAAGTTAACACCTTCTACTTTATAAACATCAAATCTAATACCTCTAAATAAACTATGATTAGGTACAGAGTCATCACCTACATTAAAATAAGAGTATTTTCTAGTATTCTTCTTAATATCACCATTTAAAAATTGTGTTTGTTTGCTAAAGAAATAACTAAAGTAATCATAAGAATAAGTACCTAAAACCATATCATATTGTAAGTTCAAATATTTATCTAACTCAAACTTAAATGTGTTATCAATACTACTATAGGTAAATCCCTCAACATGTAATGTATGATGTAAATATGATGATGTTGCTGAGTTTATTGTATAAAAGTAATCTAAATTTCTTTCAATTCTTTTAGGATGAATATCAGAAACATTTACAGTCCTATTATAATCTTCAAATATTAATGAATTATTTAATAAGTAAGGTACGTCATTTCCTGATATTGAGTTTTGAAATCCAAATCTACAATAAACTGAGTTCTTTCTCCATAACTCTGATAAATTACCAGTTGTATCATCAACTTTAAAAGTTTCATAATTTGCAGTGTACTCAGATGATACAGGAATTTTAACCACTTCATTCTTATAAACAAAGTCATCTAAATCTCTTGGATCAGTTTTACTTGTCAAATCTTCAAAATACATCTTAGTCTCATCAGTATTTGTTAATTCAGTTGACTTCTCATATTCATATTTAGAATACTCAGTATCAACTAATCTATCATCAAAGTCTTTAATATCTGTAAGTTTTAATTTGTAAATATCAAATATTGTAGGTGGATTATTAAAGTCAACTATTGTATTGATTGTTTTTTCAACACCATTTACTTTATAAGTATAACTATTCTCATTAAATTGGAATGAGTAATCACTATTAACACTAATTGAATTAGTACCACTATTAATTAAATTATGGTAAACACCATCTATATTAATTAACCAAATATCAGCACTATCAAATCCATCTATTAAAATTGGATTTTTACTCATATCAATCAATTGATTGTTTTTAATTTCACCAAAGTTTTGATTGAAACTTGAATAAGTCATTCCACCAAAATCTAAATCAGATATTATTCTATATTTAGTTACAATTACCTCACCATAATTCTCAACTGCAGATTTTGTATTTGTTGTTAGGTTTTTAGTATTAACCATTTTAACAGTAGATGCTTGTTTTTTAGATGAACTAAATCCTAAGTCTCTTTCCATTCTATCAACTGATGTATTACCTGTAGTATTTTTAATCTTAATTAGTTGATTTGTTATAGTTTCAGTATATTGTTCTACTTTATAATATTTACCACTATACTCTACATAAAAAGGCTTTTTATCAGTCCAAACTTCTTCAAATGGATAACCACTTGGTGACGATAATATATTTCTATCAGTACCTGATAAAACAATAATATCATTTTTTAAAGGTACAGGTATATAAGATGACATTGTTGTTACCAACTTTAAATCATCTAAATAAAATCCATAATATCTATTTATAGACCATCTTCTTTTTTGTTCTGGCGTAGAAGGTGTATCATCAAATAAAAATGATAAGTTTAATATGTTAGGAAAAACAACTTTATTGTTTTTATAAGAGTCAAATACAAACTTTTCAAGTTCAAATATCTCTTTTTCTTCATCTAAAATATCATCAATAAATAATGACTTAGATGTATAACCACCATTTTGATAATCAATACCATTCCATCTACAAAACTCAAGACTTCTAAAGTCTATTTCTAATGGTGAATCTGGAAAATATTTATTATCAATAAAGTTAGTGTGTAACCATTCTCCAAATATACTTTCTTTTGTCAAGTCAAATAACTTAACAGTTTTTAATTTATTAATTATTTCTGTTTTAAAATTTGCAGTTGTTAATGTTCCAATACCTGGTTCATCTACTCTAAATACAATAAACTTTTTAGGAAGTCCTGTTTTAGTAATATAAAGAGGTGCAAAGTATTCATACTCTTCTGAGTAATTTTTATTATCTATAATATTTCTTGCACCATAGTTATATAACTCATCATACTGATAAGCAAAATCATTTGACATTGTTTCTGCATCACTCTCATATTTTATACTATATGCTGTTTCTGCAGGTAAATCTTTATAAAAATAAGGAATTAGTTCATCATAATAATTACTCTTATTAAATGAGACCTTTTTGAACTTATCAAAAGACAAATTCATATTTGATTCAATACTATCTAAACTTAATTTATAGTTAGTATCAATCATTATTTTTATATTAGTTGTTAAACCAACATTGGTTCTTAATATTGCAAATGATTTCAATATGACTTATTATTTTTTACTTGTTGTTGAATAATCATCAATATATGCAGGTCCACCACCTATATTATTGAATTTTCTAACTGCAACTTTATTTCTGTTTAAGTTAAATTTAAGAGTGAATGTAAATGGTCTATTTTCAGATTCATTTTCTACAAAGAATTTTAACTTTTTAACATGTTTAACTGTTTGAGTTGAATTATTCAAATCAATATATTGATAGTTTAATCCATTTTGACTACTATCCAATGAGTTCATTTTGAAATAAATATTCAATGGAACTATTATAGAGTTTTTATCTCCTGCAGCAACTGTATGAATCTTATCACTATTTACTTCTTGAATACTTTCAAGGTCTTTAACAACTGGATGAATTGTAGTCAAGAATTTAGTAGTTGATGCAACTGAAATAGTACTATCATTCCATTTTGTTGGATCTAGTAATGATTTATTATTACCAATAAATGCTAATATTGATGACTCATTATATCCAAGGTTATATTCAGTTGATGAAAGTACACTTGTTACTGAGTTTGAATTATCTGTATTAAATGCATTACCAACATTTTCTGATAATTTAGAAACTGTTGTTTGAGTAATTGAATCATAATTAACCATCCAGATATATTGATTATCAAGTTGTGTTCTTGTTTGACCACTAACATCAACTGTTTTTAATTCATCTTGATTATTTACCCAGAAGGTTTGAGGTGCAGTTGAGTTATAAACAGTTCCACTACCATCAACATAATTTCTATTAGATAATAATCCAAGTACAGATTCTGTAGCTTTATTTCTAAACTTAACAACAAAGTCTTTAATCACATAGATATTGTTTTGGTAAACTCTACCTGTTGGTGCACCTGTTGCAGTATAAGAATCTAAGTAATCTTCACACTCAACATTAAATGTTGTTTCAGAACCATTTGATATAATAAACTCTTGATTATTTCTAAGAATAATGATTTCAAGTTCACCTTTAGCTCTTTTGATTTTTTCTTCTAATGAGGTAATTCTATCAGTTAAAGCTTTAATATAAGTATATAAATCTAATGAAACTCCATTTTCATCTTGGAATCCTGAAAGAACTTTCTTAGCTTCATGATGATAAGTAACATTATTAACTGTTACTGTATCTGATAAGTGTTCATCTAAACCTTTAGCAGATAGCTCAGCATTCATACTTGTTTTTAAGTCTTCCTTAGTAGCTTCTCTTAATATAAAGTCAGTTTCATTAAGAACCGTATTTAAGTCATCTGGGAAGTCCACAGTCAATATATCAGACCAATCTGATTCAACTGCTGCTTCTGGCCAACCTACCTCTGAAATTGATTTAATTCTAAATTCAATTCTTTCATTTGGTAAAATAGGTAAATCAAATTGATTTATATTTGGTGTATCTGCTGATGTAACATCTTCAATTTGCCAAGTGTATTCACCAGTTGTACTATTATAAACTCTTTTTCTTGCATCTGTTTTATATTCAGACCAGTTAGAGAAAGCTGCCTTACTTTGAGAATCTGTTATTGAATAAGTTTCAACAGGAGATTCTTTACCATCTTTACTTACTTTTCTATATTGAACTCTGAATTGTACAATTTCTTGTGGTCTAGTTCCAGTTGTAATAACTGCAGCAGGAATAGTCCAGAAACCTCTTACATTAAATTGAGGTTCAACTTTAGTTTTAGGATCTTTAGAAAGATCAATAATCTCTTGAGTTACTGATGCAAGTAATTTACTCTTACTATCTTTTTTAGATACTAATCCTTCAATCTCTAAGTCTGCTTGTTTTTTTGCTGAGTCAGATTTATATTTAGTAAATTTAGCTGTTTTATTTCTTGATGAAATTGCTTCTTGTATTTGCTGTATCTCAGATTTAAGAGATAATTGATAATTGTGTTTTTGTTTAACCAAATTAGAATCTGGTGAGTCTGTAAGGTGTTTATTGATTTGTACAACTTTAAAGTTATCAACACTTAAAGCCGGTGCAACAGGAGTACCACCTAATATATTAGGAGTTTTCTTAGCAACTAAATCTTGTAAAACAACACCATAGTCATAAACATAATCAATATAGAATTGTTCCATTGATAAACCATTTGCAGTAGATGAAGAATCCAATCTTAAATCATTAGTATAGTAACCTGTACCTAAACTCCATTTCTTAGCAACTAAGTGATTATCAGTATTAATTGGTTTAATGAAAAGAACATTTCTCTCATTGTAACCAACACTTACTCTACATTTTTTAGTATAGATAACATCAGAATAAACTTTTAATGTCCCAATACCAACTGGAATTGGTTCAATACCTTCTAATCTCTCAACTCTAACTCTTGGATTACTTTCAACTGTAGAAACTTCTATAATTTTATACTTAGTAGATGATTTTGCAGTATTAATAATTAACTCATCACCAACTGCCAATTGTTTAGTTTGACCTGCATCAACTACTAAATACTCAAGTGTATCTAATACATACCAAAGTTTTTTATTTAATCTATCTTCTTGTATTCTTAATACACTAAATTGACCATCATATAATAAGTTATTTGGTTCTAAATCAAAAATCTGTTCATCAAACTTAGGATTAATAGCATTTAAAACACCTGTAGTAGTTTTGTGCCAATTTTCAAATTCTGAAATAATAATATTTGCATTTCCTCTAAATAATTGGTTATAAGAATTTAATGCTGATTGACCATTAGTAGTTAATGAACCATCTGCATTTTTTTCAAAATCAACCATATATCTTCTTACTAAACATTTTCTTACATTATCTTCAATTTTATTAGATAAATCCAGTTCAATAGAAATCATTGGATCCATTAATGAATCAAAGAACCAGTTAGGACTTGATTTAAAAGTAGATATAAAACCAACACTACTAATAGGAGTAGGATCTCTATTCAAATCTACAGTAACCAATTTTTTATATTTGTTTTGTGTAGTTGTTTGTATTAAAGAACCAGCACCATCAATACCATATAATGAATTTATATTATTATTTAGTCTATCAATCTCACCTTTTAAAGATGTAAAGGATGGCATTGTGAAGTTTCTTAATACTCCATTTGCATCATATATTTGAAGGTTTACTGATGATTCAGTTGTTGTTGTTAATGAACTAATTTTAGATAGTATTTCAACAATATTTTTATTATAAGATATTATTTGGTCTGCTACCTTTGGAAATGAACTTTGAATTGCCATTATTCTAAAATGATTTTTTAGTATATATTAATTTTTGTTTATTCTTTAAGTTTTATTTTGTATATTTGTGTCATGAAAATATATGATGTAACATTTAATGATGGTGGTTGGAGAAGTGGACCAATGCCAAGTTTTCAAGTAGTAGCTGAAAACAAACAAGAAGCAATTGATAAGGTATTAGAAAAACATCCTTCCTATAAGACAGGTTATGACAAATGGGCAACTGAGTTTAAGATAGAAGGATATGTCATAGAAGTCTATGATGAAAAAACATATAATAGAAATAAAAATTTGGATAAATTAGTTTAATACCTTATCTTTGTAAAAAAATAATAGTAATATGATAGAAGAGTTAAAAAATAAAGAGTTAAGAATAAATTTAGCATCACTAAATAAAATTAAAAATGCAGTGAGAGATAATTTTGAAAGAATTGATGAAGTATCTGATATTTTAGAAAATTTACCATTCCTAAGAAATGATATAAATAATAGAATAAATAATTTAATTTTATTCCAACCTGGTAGAATAGTTGAAACCATGATAATACAAACAATAGCAAATCATTTAGGATGTGTTTATATTGGGAATGGTATTTATGAAAATGAAAGATATTCTATTAAACAAGATGGTGGTTCAGGAATGTCAGATTTGGTAATAACTGATAAGATTGAAAATAAAATTAAAATCTTTGAAATAAAAGAACCTGTTGCATATGGTAAATCTTGTGGATTTACATATGATGATAATGGTAAACCAATTGATTTTACATCAAAAAATGAAAAATATAAGGAATATGTAAAATCTTTATTTGAAACTGGTGGTGAATTAGAAAACTACAATATTTTAGAAAACCAAGGACATAATAAAATTTTTAATATTGAAGATATTATTACAAATAACTTTGATCACATTATTAGTTATGATAATAATGGTATAATAAGTATAATGACAATTGATGAATATAAAAGTAAGTTTTCATTTAAGATAGAGGTTAGAAGTTGTGGTAGAAATACTAGAAAAGTTTTTACTGAAAACAAATTATCCTTAGTTGATAATAAACATTATGTTAATAAGAATGATATTGAAGATATTATACAAAGAGGTGGAAGAACTTCAAGTAGATATAAATATATACACAAAAATGCAACTTTTTCTTTCAAAAAGACTGATCTTAAAGAAGATAATGATGGTAGAACATATATAGATTTTGGTAAAATTAAACAACATGTTGGTGAAGTATCTATACAACATTTTCTAAACACAAAATAAAAAATTCCCTTTAAGGGAATTTTTTATTTTTAATCTTGAAGTTTAATAAAGTCCCCTGGTATAAATAATGAATTTAATTTGGCAACCAATTCTTTACTATGTTTAATATTTTCCTGTGATTTCCCAGCATTCATTTTATACACCTTATTTATATTCTCACTTTCCAATACCTCAGATATTATATCATTTTCATATTTGAAATCTATCCATGGTAAAGATAATAAAGTTCTTTTAGTTAAAGACATTGAACTATCTGATGTTCTCCACCACCAATAAAGATATGAACTATTTATCATAATTAAAGCTTTATTATATGAATCTTCATCTTTTAGAAAAATCTCTATCTGACCATTTCTATCTAATTTTTTAGTTGATCCTGTTATAAAATATCTTGTAAGACTAGTGATATAAATTGGATAATCTGATTTATTAACCACATAATTTGATAATGTATTATCATGTATAAGATGTGTTGTATTTGGTGATGTTTTATAAAAAATATCTTCTGTAAAAATAGCTTCATCTAAATTACTATCCAAATTTTTAATCATTTCTTCCCTCTTCTTTGATTGCCATCTAATTTGAGTAGTTGTCTTTCTATTATTTTCTACATTACTTGATACAATTATAGAAACTCTAACATCAGCATCATCAAAAATATGACCTGGTATATTGTCAAAATGATACAAATTTATAGAACTAAAATCTAAAATAGATTTTCTAATCTTTTTAAATTTTGAACCATTAGTAAATGAAATGGGATTTATACTAATAAATCCATTTGATATATTACAAACCTTTTCTATAAAATATGCATATATATCACTATCTTTATATTTGAAGTAAGGTGGATTCATTATAACATAATCACACTTAAAATCATAAGATAAAAAATCCTCATTGAAACTTTTAGGAATAACACCAAATTTTTCTTTAAAATTATTTAAGGCTATATCTAATTGAAATTTATCCATATCATTGATTATGAGTCTATTTTCTATAAAATCAATAGGATCATCTTGAATTGATGCCAGTGATATGGCTAATATACCTAATCCACAACAAGGATCCAACCATATACCTTTACCATCATCAAACTTACTTTTACTAGCCATAAACTCAGCTATGTCTTTTGGAGTGTAAAAAACTCCATTTTTCTTTTTCTCTTTATCATTATATTTATTTGTAAAATCCATTATTATTTATTTTATTTTTATCTATATTATATAGTATTATTATTAAAAGTTAGTTATCATAAAAATCATACAACCAACCATTCTTTTTTGAGTAATTCCAGGCACTCCAATTATTTTTATGAAACTCTGACTTACTTTTGTATTTACTTGCTTCAATAAAACATTTGTTTTTATCATTATATTCACCATTTTTACACTTTCTTCTTATCATATGAGAACATATTTCATCAACCCAACCATTTTTAAGTGCTGAGTTATATGAACTTTTAGAATTTCTCTGATAATCTATTATCTTTGAATATTTCAAACTCTCTTTAATACATTCTTCTTTGTTCCATTTTATATTACATGAACCAATATTACCAGTTTTTACTTTATTAAGTGAAATCCAACCATTTTTAATATATTTATCAAAATAGATTTTTTCCAATTCTACTGAATTATCAACATCAATATAATCAGATACTATCAATAAATTTGGATTTAACTTTGTTAATTTTGAATGTTTATAGACAGAACTATCAATATCATTAATATGTTGTTTTCTTCTTCTATTGATATTACCTGTAAGACCTACATAGAAAAAATTATCACTAAATTCATAAACATATACCAATCTTTTATATCTATTCCCAATTTTAATAAAATGTTGAGTAAGTTCATTCCAACCATTAATATAGATTTTATTATATACACTACTACAATTTCTTTGTAATTCAGATGAACTAATATATTTTAAAGCTTCTTCTCTACATCTTTCATATGTCCAATATCCATTACCTTTCCTTTTCATATTATAGTATAATTTTTTCTAAATCTATTCCATTTTTTAATAAATCCTGTTCTACCAACCACTCAATATATTGAGATTTATTATCAAACATTTCATTCATATAATCATCTAATTTTTGGTCAATTGATAATGATACTATCACTTTTTCCTTTTTACTCTTTGTTTTCATAATTTAATTACTTATTTTTGTTATAGTATATATTAAGTTTCAAAACTCAAAAAGTAATAATTTTATACTTTTTTTGTAATAAATTGAAATATTTTATATATATTTGTAAAATAAAAAATATACAATGGCAAATAAGAAATCTGAGGATAAAAAGAAAAGAAAAATATCATTTTCTGTTAATGAAAAACTATTAGATAAATTAGATGATTTTTTGGATAAAAATGAAATACCCAAGAGGTCAAGATATATTGAGAAGTTGATTAGAGAAGATATGGAAAAAAGAGGTAAAAATATAGAAAAAGAATTTTAATATGATAGATAGAATAGTAGAAAAATTAGAAGAAGCTAATGATAAATACAGACAAGGAAATCCTATAATGTCTGATTATGATTATGATCAATTACTAGAAACTCTTTTAGAGTATGATCCAGAAAATGAATACTTTAATAAAGTAGGAATTGAAGTATTGGATGATTCTAGAAAGGTTAAATTACCTATTCCTATGTTTAGTATGAATAAGATTAAAACTATGGAGGAAATATCTGATTGGTGTAGGTTAAAAGGAATATCTAAAAATGAAGAGGTGATTATTACTCCTAAGTTTGATGGATTATCTTTATGTGTTGATGAAATAAAAGATACTGCAACTACTAGAGGTGATGGGTTTATTGGACAAAATTCTAATGAACATTATAAATTAATAAACAATAAACTTAATAAAAATACAAACTTTTCCATAACTTATGGAGAAGTCATAATGTCTAAAAAAGTATTTTTAGATAAATACTCAAAAGAATTTGCAAATCCTAGAAACTTAGTAGCTGGAATGTTGAATTCTAAAACTTTACATGATATATTAGAAGATATTGATTATATTAAATATGGTGGTGTTATTGATGGATTATCTACAAAAAAAGAACTTATTGATGAACTAAATAATAATCAAGATATTAAAGTTTCTTATCATATCTCTAAAATATCTGATTTATCAGAAAACTTATTAATTGATTTATTCAAAGAGTGGTCTATTGATTATGAAATTGATGGTCTTATTATTGAGATAAATAATCTAAAATTACAAGAAGAATTAGGTAGAGAAACTTCAACATCAAATCCTTGTTTTTCAAGAGCTTTTAAACACATTTCTTTTGTTGAAAATAAAATAACAACAGTAACTGGAATAACTTGGAATATTTCTAAACAGGGTTTATTGAAACCTGTTATACAGGTGGAACCAATTAATTTAGATGGAGTAACTGTTTCTAATGTAACTGGAAATAATGCAAAATTTGTTAAGGATAATGGATTGGGTATTGGTTCAAAAATTAGAGTAATCCGCAGTGGTATGGTTATTCCTAAAATCGTTGAAGTTACTAAAACTGTTGAGTTTGTTCTACCAACAATTGAAGGTGTTGAACTTGGATGGAATGAAGCAGGAATTGAATTGATTACTCTAACTGAAACTGATACACAAAAAACAAAACAAATTGTTTCTTTCTTTGAAATTTTAGAAGCCGATAATGTTGGAGAAGGTGTTATTAATCAATTATGGGATGCAGGTTACCAAACAGTTGAAGCTGTTTTAAATGCAACTAAAAAAGATTTTGAATCAATCGATCGATTTGGTAAGAGAAAAGCTGCTATTGTATTTGATTCAATTAGAAAATGTACTGAGAATGTTGAATTATCTAAATTACAACATGCAACAGGATTATTTAAAGGATTAGGTAGTAAAAAATTAGCTCTATTAGAGTTTTCAGAAAAGCCTACATTAGAACAAGTTATGTCAATAGAAGGATTTGCTGAGATTTCAGCCAAGTCTTATTTGGATAGTTATGATAAATTCTATACATTTGTTAAAGACCTTCCAATAACAATTGCACAAAAAGTGGAAGCTGTTCAAGTTGGTGATGATTTAGCTGGTACATCATTTGTATTTACTGGAGTAAGAAGAGCTGATTTAGAAGAAACTATTACATCAAGAGGTGGTAAAATTGGTTCATCTGTATCAAAAACTACTTCTCACCTTGTAATGAAAGCTAAAGGTTCAGGATCAAGTAAAGAAACAAAAGCAATTAGTTTAGGAGTTAAAATCCTTACTGTTGATGAATTAGAAAATATGTTGAAATAATGTATATAATGTATAATGATAATGCAGAAATTGATGATAAAGTAATTGTTACTTTTGTAGAACATGATGGTAAACCTTTAGAAGAAAGTTTAGTTTTAGATAAAAGAACTAAAAATCAGACAGAGTTTGAAGTATATTCTTATACAGAGTACTTAGTAAAATCTAATGTTTCTGATAAAGAAGAATGGGTTAGTGGATATTTTATAAGAAAGAAATAATGAATAAGCAGAAAAGTGCATTTTACAATGGTATAATATTTGTTGATATTGATAAAGAAATTGATTTACCAACAGACTTTGAAACTGATAGAATACCCAATAAAGGTGATGTTATGTGTTTCAAAAGTATCATTGGTAATGATATAACTTATCATCATTGTGTAGTTTTATATGTATATGACCAAAGAACTATTTTATCATCATATCCAATTGAAATTATGGAAGTTTTACCAAATGAAAAATTCTCTGGTGAAATATTTTCAACATCTATATTTGTAGTTACAAAAAAGATTGAACCAGAATTAGGTGAAAAAACATGGAAATCAATTTTAGAAAATATTTAGTATGAATGAAGAATTAGAATTACATTTAGATAATATGATTCAAAACATGAAAGAAATGACTGATGTTCTTAAAAGGTATAATGATAATCATAGAGGTGAAGATTTTGGTGCAGTCAGATTTTATAAAGATGTTGAAGATGGTATCTTAGATAACATGATTAATGCAGATGAAAAACAGTTTAATACTATAATGACTGCATATAAGTTCAGATATTATAGAGAGTTTAATACTGATAAAGAATTACTCAGAAGTGAGGTAACAAGAAGAATTAGAGAAAAAAAGTTAAATCAATTAATAGATTAAAATTATGTGGGCATTTATAGTAGGATTATTAGTAGGTGGATTAATATTTGGTATTTTAGGATTTGCAGATGAAGACGATGAATATGCTTACTGGTCAGTAGTAAGAGATAAAAGATTCTATGCTGGTAGAAATTACTATTTATTTGGTATCTTAGCTGGTGTAAGAGGTGGTGATGAATCTATTAGTGAACCAAGAGGTGTTCCTGATGATATTTCAGATGCTTATAAAGAACAGTTAAGACAATGGGAAGGAGATGCACATTCAAAATCTTACTTCACATTAAAAGAATTATTAGATGTTGACTGGTCAAAGTATGAGACAGAATATATTTCAGAATTTTTTGAAACAATTGAAAAGATGAAACAATTAGATACTGACCCAGAGAAGGTTAGGTGTTTATTCTTTTTTGACAATTAAAAAGTATAAAAAAACATAGAGGACTAATCAAACTTTATATATACTTTGTAATATAAATTGTTACAATATAAAGCAATCAAATAAATCAAAAGCAATTGACAGCAAGTCAACAAAAAACTAAAAAGCAATTAATGGTATCAACAGCAGCCCCAATGAGCTTGTTCAGTGAACAAGAAGTAATTTTTAAAGAAAGAACTGGTAAAGACTTTTCAACACTTTACTCAAAATACTACCCAAAATTAATTTACTTCATATCTAAGATATGTAAGGATGTGCAAAAAGCAGAGGATATTTCTACAGACTCTTTCATAGTAGCACTGGAAAAAATAGACAAGTATGATAAAGAGAAAGCTCAATTTTCAACTTGGTTATTTACAATAGCAAGAAATCTTGCATTACAAGACTTAAAAATAGAAAACAGAAGTATTTCATTAGACATTGAATTTGATGATGAAGGAACTACTCTAAAAGACTTTATACAAGAAACTGAAAGTAATGAAGCAGTTTATGATGTGTATAGTAAAAAAGCAGATGTTTTGAAGAAACATATCTCAGAATTGAAAGAACCTTATAAGACAGTTATTGAAATGAGAGAGATTGACAGAATGTCATATAAAGACATAGCAGATAAATTAGATAAAAACTTATCTACTATAAAATCTCAAATTAGAAATGGTCGTCATATTCTAATGGAACAATCTAAGAAAGAGTTTTCAGAGATAGATGAAATGTTTTTATAGATAATAATAAAAAACTATGGCAAAATACATTATACCAAGTTTATTCATAGCAGTACTAATAACTGGTGCTGTATATAAAATCTTAATAAAGAAAGATGATACACCTGAAAATAAAGAGGTAAAGGAAACTTATAAGGAAAACACAACAAGAAGAGTTATCAATGACCATATGGCAGAGATAATGAACATTAAAAAGAAAAAATAATGAATGTAAAACAATTAGCAGAAAAAGCAATTGATAGAATTAAAACCACTTGGGGTCTTCCTCAAAGTGGTTTTATTGCTGGTGGATCTATTGCAAACCTAATCTGGGAAGAAGTATCAGGTAACAAAGCCATCATCAATGATATTGATGTTTTTTTATTTGATGGTATATTAGAAAAATTAATACAAGATAAATCTCAAACACTTTATGAACACTCTACCAAAGAAGATATTTGGTATGAAGATTATAATGGTATTGCATTTATGACTAAAGAAAAAGATTTTTATTGTATAACTGAATCTACTAAAGATGGTATATTCAATTATATAAAGTATCAATCTAATTCACCAGAACCAAGAGTGGTAATTGATTCTTTTGATATTAATTGTACAGCAATTGGATATTCAATTGATAATGATGAATATTACTGGACTGATGAATTTGAAAAATTCTTAGAGACAGGAATATTAAGAATTACTAATGTTAAGACACCTTCTCATACAGTATTAAGAATAATCAAAAAAGCAGATGAATTAAATGCTACTCTTACTGACTTTGAATTAAATATCTTACAATATGCTTTAAGTGAAAATGTTCATTTAAGTCCATATAAAGTTAGATTTCAAGAAAGATATTTAGAGGTATTTGCTAAATACATTGATAGATTAAGTGAGTTCTTTTATTTACAGAAAGATGTTCAATGTATTGAATGGCTCAGAGTTTCACAAAACAAAGATGTTAAACTTTGGAAGTTAGTATCTAGTAATCAAAGAGTATTTGAAGATAAAAACCTATCAGATTTAAAAGCTGATAACTATTTATTCTATATTAGAAATATTTATAGTAATAAAAATCAAAATCTACAATTAATTTGGGAACACTTACATTATTTTTATGATACACCAGATTATGTTGATAAAGAAGTAAGTGAAGAAGATATTAAACTTCTTTCAAGATTTGTTTACAATGCACCTAATGCAATATCTAATCTAAAAGGTCTAAAGTTATCAGAACAGATTAATCTTATAAAGAAACTTCTTGAAGTGTATAAGGATGACCCTATAATTGCAATATCTGTATTAGAAAAGAATAAGTTAGATAAAGATATTGAGTTAGATGAACAAACTAAATTACTACTTGAATTATCTGTTAGAAAAGAAATTGTCAATGATACAAAAGGTAAAGTAAGTAGAATACTAGAAGAAATATCTGAAACAGATGATAAAGAAGTTATAGATAAACTTTTCACAATATAATGAATATGAATACTGAGAATATAATTAGTGAGTTTAAACCAATAGATTATTTTATTGAAAAGAATAAAATAACTTTATTATTTAGTGAAAATAAAATACTAATACTAGATGATCTAGATGATTTAGATGATAAGTTTATGTATTCCTTTTTCATTGATAAAAATCTTATAGCAAGTGATATTGTAGATGAAAGTGAATTTATTACAAATTTCAAAAAATACTTAGATTTGAATTAAAAACCCTCAAAGATGTGGGTTTTTTCATTCAAACTTAAAATATCTACCACCTACTGATTTGGATCCATATCTTTTATTACAAAGTTTGCTAATTGCCTCATTTCTTAAGCCAGTATCTCTACTACAATCCATAAGTGAGTTCCATCTTCCTATTTCTTTACCTAAAGTATCTATTTCTATGACTGATTTCTTTACTGCATTTGGATTTTCTAATTTTTCAACATTTACTTTTTCATATCTAAATATAAATCCACCTGCATGTTTAGATATTCCATTACAAGACCTTGATATATTTGAATGTGATAAATTTAGACAATCTGCAGCAAATCTAACAGATTGATATTCTTTAATAAATTTACCATCTAAATTGTATTGATAAACTATTCTACCACTAGATTTTGATTGTCTATCCAATACTTCTTTTTTTCTACCTGTATTACCACTACCAGTTTCATCAGAATTGGTTAATTTATCATTTTTATATATTTGTATATACTCTGTTTCATATTTAACAAAATCAGATAAAGGACATATCTTTAGAAATTTTATTATAGGTAATAGTTCTTTCTTTAAGAGAGATCTAATCCATTTTGCTCTATAATGTAGAGATTTTATATTTTTACATTCTCTTATGTGACCTGATAATCTATTCTTTGGTTGTGTTGTTTTTCCTATATATCTAACCTCATTATCTCTTGGATCTAATAAGGCATATATGTATGCTATTTCTGTATTATTATTTTCCATATAGTATATATAAAAAAGTGGTGTTCACCCTGTATAAAAATAAACTTTTTATACATCTTTTATATAATTATAAAACAAATATAAAATTATGACAAATGCAGTAGATTTAACACCCTCAACCTATGAAAGTTTTATTAAAAATGATTTGGTTTTGATAGATGTTTGGGCAAAATGGTGTGCGCCGTGCCTTCAAATTTCACCAATTGTGGATCAAATCTCTTTAGAGTTTATGGAGCAATTACAAGTTGGTAAATTAAATGCTGATGAGAATAGAGACATTCTTGTTGAATTAGGAGTTAGAAATATTCCTACATTAATTCTTTTCAAAAATGGAGAGATTGTTGAAAGAAGTACAGGAATGACAACTAAAGAAAAATTAGCGGAATTGATTAACACTCACTTAAACTAATTTAATGGAACCCACAGAATATTTATTTGAATTAATTAATAAATCAAATATTTCTCTATTAGGTTACACTTTCAAAGAAGAAAGAATTAAAGATGAAATTATTTCTAAAGTTTCTCATATTGAGTTACCAGAAATAAATTCATCTTTTTCTATGCTTTCTTATATTAGAGATTCTAAAATTGATTCAGTATTGAATGATAAAACTGAAACACCAAGTCACTTCTTATTAGACATAAATAATTTTATGATGGGTAGAGGTGAAACAAGTAGGTATAATGTAATAAAAAATTCTCTTCAAAGAATAGCAAATGAATTAGTAGATAGTAATTTCAAACTATTAATCACTTGTCCAATATATACTACTACAGGTAATGATGAATATAATTTCAGTGGTGGTAACACAGGATTGTACATGGCTGACTTTGTAGGTATAATCAGAGAAGATAGAGTAAGAGTAATGAAAAACCGTGAAGGTGGATCACAAATAGATATAAAATATGATAGTAAATAATAGAAAAGCATATTATGAATTCCACATACATGAGGAATTTGAAGCAGGTGTTGTATTGGTTGGAAGTGAAGTAAAGTCAATCAGGATGGGTAATGTTACTTTAGCAGATTCTTTTATTTACTTAAAAGATGGTGAAGTATGGCTCAAAAATATGAATGTGGCAAGATATAAATCATCACATCCATTAACAAAACATGAAGAGAACAGGGATAAGAAGTTACTTTTAAGCAGAAAAGAAATCAATAGAATTGAAAGAAAACTACAAGATAAAGGAACAACAGCTATACCATTAAGTGTTTTTATAAAAAGAAACAGAATTAAGATTAAGATTGGTGTGGCAACTGGTAAAAAATTATGGAATAAAAGAGAAGATATTAAAAAGAAAGATATAGAAAGGGAAATGAAAAGAGGTATGGTTTAATTTTATATATAGTAAAAAATAATATGTAATATGAAACCATCTAAAATAAAATTGATTGATTATTTGAAATCAAATTATAATAAAAAATCTAAAGATGAAATAATTAAAGATACAAATCTTTCTTGGAACTATATACAAAAAATTGCTTGTTTAAATAAAATAAAAAAAGGTTCTAATGAATCAAAAAATAACTCAAAATATTCAAAAATAATTGATTACACTGATAATATAACTTGTTATTGGATAGGTTTTATACTTGCTGATGGTCATATATACAAAAAATCCAACATTCAGATAAACTTATCAATAAAAGATAAAGAATATATTTTAAAAATTGAAGAACATATAGGAAAAGTATGCAAATATGAGTATAAAAATGATATAAGACTTGTAATTTCAGATAGAAAAAGTGTGAGTAAATTATCTAATGACTTTAATTGGTTGTCTAATAAAACCAAGAATCCAGTAAAAATACCTTATAACATAACCAATGACCAACTATTTAGCATGATGATTGGATTTATAGATGGTGATGGTTGTATAAGTAAAAAGGGTTTATTATATCTTAAATGTGATTCTTCATGGGGATATTTTTTAGAAGAAGCATATTATATACTAACATCATCAAAAAAGAATTTTTATATATCACCTGATGGATGTTCAAAAATATGTATAACTAAAAATAAAGTAGTTCTTAAAATTAAGAATAGAGCATTGTCTCTAAATTTACCTATAATGAAAAGAAAATGGGATAGAGTGGTTGATAGAACATTAAAATGTGATAAATATAACATTATACAAAATCTACTTATTGAGGGACAAGATATTAAAAAGATAAAAGAAAATACTGGATTTAGCCAATCACTTATTTATAAAGTTAAAAGAGATTTAAAAACATGAAACATAACATAGAAGACTTCTTTGAAAAACTCCATAGTTCAGGTAGTGAAGAAGAAGTAATAAAAAACTTAAAAAGGATTATCAAAAGTTTTAATGTATCTACATACAAAGAAAGACTTATGAGTAATCCTTATTTTAGTTTATTAATAAATGAAATCAAAGGAGATATTCTATTTGAGATTGGTTTAATCAGAGACAATATTGAATTAGAAATAAGAGGTATAGATGATGCTCTAAATAAACCAATTAGTGTCAGTGATTTTAATAGACTAAAGGATTTGAAAAGAGAATGTATGGGTTTATTATATGAAATAAATGATCGAATCAATGATTTGATTTTACTTTAATAAACTATTAACAAACTTCTCAATTATATCTAATCTTTCCATTGAGTAAACAAATTCATCTGTTGCACCATCACAATATCCAACATATCTATTCATACTTTTATTTGATTCATCAAATGAATTTAAAACATCATTATAAGGTGTTGATAATTTATGTTTACCATCTAATATAAAACTTTCTATAGTTTTTAACTTATATTTAATCATTATTATATCATGTATATTCTCAATATCAACAGACTCAATATATTTATTTATCTTTTCTCCTAAATTTAAAAGTCTTTTTATTATAGTAATAAGATTTTCATCACCAGAGGTAAAAATAATATTTAAGTTAGATTTATATAATTGATTAATATCTGTACTTCTATCTCTACTATTTTTAAATACAGATAAAACATTATTAAAATAATACTCTTTATCACTTTCATCTTCATTTACTAAATTATATAATTGATTAATAAGATTATTTAATGATCCCATAGTTTTGTCTAAATAAAGATTAAACATAATAAACTTATTACACATTATACTATTAACAACTTTATTTAATTTAGAAAAATCTTCTGCATCTTTATGTAATCCATACTTAGTAACTAATTTAGTAGTATAGTTATTAATATTTATTTGTTTTATATCATAATCTGACATAAGAGCAGTGGCACCTTTTCTAGCATCTCTTCTATTACTTTGTATAACATTTCTACTTGGTAATGAAAGTAATTTATCCATATAAACAATAATAGCAAAGTCTGATTTTTCTATAGCATTTTCAATAATATTTTGATTGTGTATAGTCCAATCTATAATATAACCACTATCATTTAATGGTTTATTAAAGTCTGCCAAATTTGCTTTATGTTTACTTTTGATAGTTTTATTTTCATATCTTAATTGTCTGTTATCTTTAATATAAAGATGTAATCTAAAATGGTCACCATCTGTTATAATATCACCATTATTTTCATTATCACGACCTAATCTCCAAGTATATTGATAATCTTGTGCAAAAGTTGGTTGATCACCATAAACATTAACACCATCATTTCTATCATTATTATAAACAAAGATTGTATTATAATTCTGAGTATCTATAAATACTTTACCTACACTTACTTTAGTTGAGTTAGAATTGTTATCTCCAAATATAGCAAGAACATCATCACCAGTTTTTAAATCTCTATAATTTAATACCGATGATAATTTACCTTTTGTTATTCCTAAGTCATCTTTAATATAATTAAATTGATCCTCACTGAATTTTTTATTTTTATCAGAATAATCATTTTCAAGTCTAACATATGGTGTAGTTAAATTACCTGTAGCAGTTTTACCCAAAAATCCTTTTTCTAAAGAGAACCAATACTTAATACAATAAATATCATAATTATTATTTACAGGTTCATTGCTTTTAACTTTAATCGCTTTAGATGTTCTAAGATATTGTAAATCATCTTCTTTTATCCTTGAGATAGGAATATTATATTGACTCATTAATCTTTTAATATCATTAGAGAAATAGTTTGCAGTATCTTGTCCTATTTTTTTAGTTAAGAATTTAAGTGTATTAGTAATCACTTGTGATTCAAAGGCTTCATATAATTTAATGTATTTCATTACTTATATATTAAAATAAATTTTTCAAATTAAAACTTTTGTTATATATTTGTATAATAATAAGAAGTTATTAAGGTTGACTGTTATAAATAATGAACAAAGGTCACATAACTTTAATAATGTTTATGGTAGTAAGTAGCTAACAAATAAGTTAACACCTTTGATAAAATTAGTGAACTACCTTGTACTTAAATATATGATAAAATGTAAAGGTGTAGTATTGAAATTGTGATGGTAATAAATACTCAAAATCTAAACAGATGATAGTAGGTTATAAATAAGAAAATAACTTACTGAAACTAAATCCAACACTATGAAGAAATTAAATGCGTAGAATGGTAACACTACGAAACCAAGGACACAAATCCATTAAAAGGTAATCCCAAGTGATTAGATCATAAAAGTTAAGGTTAGGCTCTCGGATTCCGGCCATACTTAACAGGCGTTCCACCCTCTTCATATTTTTTAAAATAAATTAGGTAGATTAAAATAATTGTTCTACATTTGCAGAACTAAAAATTAGAAATTATGAGTTTAAAAGAAAAAATTAGCAAAGACTACATGACTGCTTTCAAAGAAAGAAATGCAGTAGCAAAAAATTTACTTTCTGTAGTAAAAGGAGAGATCCAAACTATTGAAAAAAATACAGGAGTTGATTGTCTTTCTGATGCAGAAGTAATCAAAATCCTTAACAAAACTGCAAAATCTTTGAATGAGGTTATTGCAACAAGTGGTGATGAAGAGTCTAAATTACAATTAACTATTGTAGAAGCTTTACTTCCAGCTGCTTTAACAAGAGAGGATATTGTTACTAAAGTAAATGAACTTGTAGCATCTGGTGTAACTAATGTTGGTGGTATTATGAAAGAGTTTGCAACTTTACAAGTTGACAGAAAAGTAGTATCAGAAGTAATTAAAGAAGCATTAGCTTAATCAACATTAAATGATTTAAAATCTTTTACTTTAGTTGGCATACCACCTGTATCAACACCTTTAGTCCATTCATCATTGAATACCCATTTTTTATCTTTGGGTGCATTCTTTTTTGATTTGTACTTCTTACGCATTGCAAAGATGTATTTAAGTTGTGATTTTGAGCGTACTGGCATAAAGTATATATAAAAAATTAAAAACAAAAATGGGATCATTTTTATTAGGAATATTTGTAGGATATTTAATATGGGGACTAAAGCTTAAAATTTAAAAATTATGAGTGAAAATTGGTTAACCGATAATCATTTTTTGTAGATAAAAATAACATTAAATTAGGTAGAAAGTAAAACTTTTTATATATTTACACTATGAAAAAACAGACATACATACAAGTTGAATTATCTTCAAGTAAAGATATTGAAAATATGATGGTATTTTTAAAAGGATATAATGGACCACATGGTAAAGTAACTTTAGCATATGGTATAGCAGAATACCAATTTGAACGTGGTATTAGATATATTAATGTATATGAATATAATGAGATTAAATACACAACTACAAGAAATAAGCAAGTTAAATTGTTTAATGTAAGTGACTTTATGAAACATAGTTTAAAATTTGAATAAAAATAGCATAAAAATTAGGTAGATATATAAACTTTTTATATATTTGTACTATAAAAATAACAAAATAACAAAAAGGAACAATAATAAATTAATATATACAATAATGAGAACAAATTTCAAACATACAAGCTTTAGTAAGTCGTTCAAGTGGTTTAGCCACAAGTTCGGATGTATGAGTATGTCATTCTCAGATGTAACTTTAAATAGTTAGTTATATAGATAAGAGAATAATAAAACATAGACAGAAACCCGAACTTTACAAAAAGTTTGGGTTTTTTATTTGAAGGAACTCACTGACTTTTAATATATATAATAAATTAAAAGTCAATTATGAAAAAGTATTGTGGTACATGTAAAGAAGTTAAAAATAAAACAGAGTTTAATAAAAATAAAGTTAGAAAAGATGGTTTGAATTCTATATGTAGAGTTTGTAGTAAGAATAATTCACATAATTATTATAAAGTCAATAAAGAAATAATGAAACCTATGATAAATGAAAGAAAAAGAAAAAGAAAAATTGAAAGAATTGAATATATTTATAATTATCTTTTGGAAAATCCTTGTGTTGATTGTGGTGAAAATAATCCAATAGTATTAGAATTTGATCACAAAGATAATGTTGAAAAGATTGGTAATTTATGTGATATGATTAGTGAAGGTGTTGATTTAGTTAAAATAAAAAATGAGATAAATAAATGTGATGTTAGGTGTGCCAATTGTCATAGAATAAGAACCTCAAAACAACAAAATTGGGGCATGTTACAATTTATTAATAATATGAATATTAAGATTTAAAAAATAAATTCTCTCCCGTAGCTTAAATGGAGAAAGCCGCATACTTTTAATATGCAGACTACTGGATCGTACCCAGTCGGGGGAACAAAAAGGAGAGGTAGCTCAGAGGTAGAGCACTGTGTTGAAGCCGCAGGTGTCGTGGGTTCGATCCCCACTCTCTCCACTTTGATGGTAGCTTAATTGGTTAAAGCACTTGGTTGTGAGCCAAGGGATTGCGGGTTCAAGTCCCGTCTGTCAACCCAAAATACGTCATTGGTGAAATGGTATCATCCTGGTCTCCAAAACCAGTGTTACAGGTTCGAGTCCTGTATGGCGTGCTGATATATGGTGATTGTCGTCTAAAGGTTAGGATGCCTCCCTGTGAAGGAGGAGATGCGGTCTCGGGATCCGTCTTTCACCCAAATAATTCTCTCCCGTAGCTTAAATGGAGAAAGCCGCATACTTTTAATATGCAGACTACTGGATCGTACCCAGTCGGGGGAACTAATTTACAAGCACTCAGCTTTTTTAAGGAGAGGGAGTTCAATTATTTATATATAAAAGAAAAGATAATTGAATTATGAAGGAGTGTAAGTATTGTGGATTTACAACAGAAAATGGATTAAAACTTGGTGGACATATTACAAATTGTAAATTAAATCCAAATTATAAAATTAGATGTAGTAAATTAAGTGAAATTGGTAAAAATAGAAAGTTATCAGATGAAACTAGAAAAAAAATATCAAATAGTAGAAAAGAATATTTAAAAAATAATCCTGATAAAGTTCCTTACCTATTAAATCATAGTAGAAATGAATCATATCCTGAGAAATATTTTACTGAGGTTTTTTTAGATAAAAATATTAATATAACAAAATCCTACAGAATTGGATTGTACGAATTAGACTTTTGTATTTTAGATAAGAAAATAGATATAGAGGTTGATGGTAGTCAACACTATTTAGATAATAAAATTATTGAAAGTGATAAAAGAAGAAATAAATATTTAGAAGACTTAGGTTGGGATATAATTAGAATAAAATGGAGTGAGTATCAATTATTGAACAAGGATTCTAAAAAGTATTTTATTGACAGTTTAATACTTTATATAAATGGATTAGTAGAAAACAAACCAACATTTGAACTATTAGATAATAAAAAGTATTGTGAATGTGGTATAGAAATATATAAACGTTCTAAAATGTGTTCTAAATGTGATTCATTTAAACAAAGAAAGGTTGAAAGACCTTCATTATACCAACTATTAAAAGATATAAAAGAAACAAACTATGTCTCAACTGGTAAAAAATATGGTGTTAGTGATAACACTATAAGAAAATGGATAAAAAAATATAATGCGGATTTAGCTGAGACGGTTTAGCGTATGGTTGAAGCCCATAAGAGGTCGGTTCGATTCCGTCAGTCCGCACAAAAAAATAGTCTGATAATGTAGTGGTAACATTATGTAGTCGATCCTATATATAGTAGGGGTATCTTCCGCGCATCACAGGTTCGATTCCTGTTCAGACTACTAAAAGTAAAAAAGTAAAACAAAAGAATAAATTTTTAATATATAAGTTATGAAAACAATTATAAGTACTCACATAGTGAGAGTGCAAAGCACTACATCGTCAAGTTCTTCAAGTCGCTCAAGTAAATTGAGTGAGGTTCTTGTGTATTCATAATTTTAAGTTAAAAGTTATTTGAAACCCACAAACCTCAAAGTTTGTGGGTTTTTTTATTGGTTCCATCGTTCAATTGGATAGGATAGGTCGCTACGAACGATCAGATATAGGTTCGAATCCTATTGGAATCACAAATATGGAGGAGTAATTTAGCAGGTGCTAAACCCAGTCTTGAAAACTGTGGGTGCGTTTACTCGCATGGGGTTCGATACCTCACTTCTCCACAAAAGTATCAAAAGGTACAATAAGTGGTATAATTAAAAATATGGAAGAATAAGCCAAGTTGGTCTATGGGTCGCAGTCTTGAAAACTGTTGGGGGTAACACCCGTGTGAGTTCAAGTCTCACTTCTTCCGCAATAGTGAGTAAACCTTGATGGTGATAGGGTCTGCCTGGAAAGCAGTTCGGTCGGGAAACTGGCTAGGGTTCGATTCCCTTGTTCACTGCTAAAAAATGGAGAGTAAACCTTGATGGTGATAGGGTCCGCCTGCTAAGCGTGACGGTCGGGAAACTGGCTAGGGTTCGATTCCCTTGCTCTCTTCTACTTAAATATCTCAGATATTTCTAATGCCTTTGTTCCTATATAGGAACTACCAAGTGCAAAGTATTCAATACCACCTTCAAAATTTTGTGATATTGTACCATTTAAATTCCAAGCAAAAATTGTTAATGGAACTGTACTGAAGAATGTACTGGAATATGTACCAGTGGTTGTTAAAGTTCCATCAACATAATAACTATGTGTTAATCCAAATTTTGAATGAATAACATGCTTATTATCAGCAAATACATTTAGTCCATCCCCACCACTATTACCATGAAAATTAGCAACATTATTACCTGATGGATTAAATTTTCTAAATACAAAGTTATTACCTGAACCATTTCTTGTACCTGCAACAACACCTTGTATCTCATCATATGTTTTAAAGAAAACAGTAACATCTTCTAATTGTGCTTTATTAGAGTTAATAGATGGTATATAATCAGTTAATAGATAACTATTTGTACCACCTTTAAATCCTTTATCACTTTCTAAAACAGGATGATTTATAACATTACTCTGTGTTGCATTATAGACACCAGGATTTACCCAATTTATCTTACTGAAATCACTTAATCCTGAATGTTGTTTAAAGTTGTATAATATATCTAATTCAGTAAATATACCTTCTGACTTTAGTTTTTTTATTTTTTTATTATTTTTAAAATTCTGATTTCTTTTAGGTAATTGATACCCATTAGACTTTGCATAATCTAATATTGCAATATATTCAGGTTCAAATATAACATTATATCCAAATTCAAAAAATGTATTATTAAACATATTATTTATTATTTTTATGCATTACTTACTCTTAAGTAATCAGTTGTACCATAACTTATTATTGTTGCAGTTGAACCAACAGAACCATCTAATATAAATGTACCATCAACATCAATTAGTGTTCTTCCTGAACCTTGTACAAATGTTACACTTGCAGTTCCATGTTTTAAATATGTTGATGTAAATCTGTCATAAGAATTAACAGTAAGGTTTATACTATATGTACCATTATTTATAATAACACATCTACCATTTTGATCATATCCACCATCTGTTAATGTATTTGTTGTAATACTTGATGTTGATGTTATAACATCAATTGCTGTGGTTGATGTAACTGAAGATGTCCAACTTGCAACACCATTCACATCAGATATAAGAACATAACCTGGTCCTTCTGATGTATCTTGTAGTTTAAAACCACCACCTGATTGAGTTGCATAAATATCAACTTTTGTACTTGGTCCAGTTAATCCAAATCCAACATTACCTTTAATGATAGTTTTTAATGTA
>Ga0208195_1000614_pt1 | contig 45561 bp, 51 predicted proteins | sample AD_UKC077_MetaG_FD_184441 | JGI IMG/M metagenome (GOLD analysis project Ga0208195, IMG submission 184441) | Active sludge microbial communities of municipal wastewater-treating anaerobic digesters from USA - AD_UKC077_MetaG (SPAdes) (version 2) | ecosystem: Engineered > Bioreactor > Anaerobic >... | reverse complement strand
AAAAGCTCCAAAATACATAGATTTCTGACAAAAAGGTATAGATTTAGCTTAAATTAGGGCATTATATTCTCACTTTTTTTGTAAATTTCTAAATCAAAGGTCTCAAATATATCAGAAGCTTTTCATTTAAAATACTGATTAACTATAGTTTATGTAAAGATGATTTACAAGAAAAAAAACTTCTTGACAAGCATTGAAATATTAATATTATGAATTTAGGAGATAATGAATGATACAAGATAATATTGAAAGAGTTTATAAACAAATAGAAGAAGCTTGTAAGAGAGTAGGCAGAGATCCTGATGATATTAAGTTGATAGCCGTTACAAAGACACATTCAGCCGCAAAAATCAACGAAGCATTGAGTTTTGGCATTAAGAGTTTTGGAGAAAACAAAATACAAGAAATAGAAGAGAAGATGCCTGATATCAATAGACAGGGAAAAGAATTTCATTTTATCGGGCATTTACAGAGCAATAAGATTAATAAATTGATTGAACTTGAGCCAGTTTTGATTCATTCAATCGAAAAGTATTCAACAGCAGAAAGGCTAAATAAAAGTTTATTAAGACGAGGCTTGACACAAGATGTTTTAATAGAGGTGAATACCTCTGGAGAAAAGTCAAAGAATGGCGTTGATCCTGATGATTTAAATGATTTGATAAAAATGATTTCAGAGCTCAGCAATGTGCATATAAGAGGCTTGATGACTATCGGCACGTTGACAGATGATTCTGATGAGATTAGGCGATGTTTTAGGCAGTTAAGAGACTTATTTCAAGCCTTGAAAGCTCAGAGTATTGACAATGTTGAGATGAAGTATTTGTCAATGGGTATGAGTGGAGACTTTGAAATAGCTATTGAAGAGGGGTCTAATCTAATCAGGTTGGGCTCTATTATTTTTGGTCAGAGACATTACGAAAAATAATTATATGTGAAATGAGGTAAAAATGAATTTTTACGTTTATATCGTGTTAGTTTGTATACTGTCTTACTTTATGGGATGTTTTTCTACAGCCAGGATCATGGCAAAGACTTTCCGTAGTATGAATATTTATAAAGTTGGTACTGGATATCCAGATACAGAAAACATTTTTAGCAATATCAGCAAATCTTTAGGCATAGCAGTAGGTGCAATAGATATTGCAAAGATGTATATGTATCTTTGCTTATTATCTTATTTAAATAGCTATTTGCATTATCCAGACACGGTGCTTACTAAAAATATTACTTTATTCATATTTGGCTTTTTCGTGCTTTTGGGTCATACTTTACCCGTTACAAGTGGCTTCAGAGGTGGGCGAGGCGTCTTTAATTATACTGGTCTATTGCTTTTCTTTATTCCAATTCCTGTTATTGTGGTTTTGGTTTTGAGCTTTTTTCTGATTATGAAGTTTAAACAAATTCGATTTAGTAATTTTATTATTGTTTTATTACCGCCTTTTATCGCTTTCTTTATGAATGTTGAATACAATCTAAAGGTCTTATTGGTAATAACAGCGGCATTAATGGGGATTTTGAATTTAATTGTTTGTAAGAGATTGGGGGAAATATGACAAGTCTTCAAGTGGTTGAGGTTAAAACAAAGAAAGAATTAAAAGAATTTATAAAGCTGCCATTTAAACTCTATAAAGATGATCCATATTGGGTTGCACCATTGATAGGCGATCAATTAGCTTTTTTTAATTCTGCAAAAAATCCATATTATAAACATTCTCAAGTTCAGCTGTTTTTGATTAGAAAAAGCGGCGAGACAGTAGGGCGTATATCAGCACATACCAATAAGATGCACAATCAGTTTCATCAAGATAAAAAAGGTTTTTTTGGTTTTTTTGACTTAATAAATGATCAGGAAGTGGCACATTTATTGTTGGAGACGGCTACTGATTGGCTGCAAAAGCAAGCTTGTGACAGTATTGCAGGTCCATATAATTTTTCTACAAATGATGAATGTGGTTTATTGGTGCAAGGTTTTGAGAGATCGCCTTTTGTGATGATGACTCATAATCATAGTTATTATGAGAAATTACTTGTAAATGAAGGCTTTACAAAGGTAAAAGATCTTTATGCTTGGCTATTAGAAAGTAATGAAATGCCAGAATTTTTAAGAAAAATAGGAGAGGGTATTTTAGCAAAAGAACCATCTTTTTCAGTTCGTAGCCTTGATAAAAAGAATTTGAAAAAAGAAGTTGAAACAGTCTTTACTATATATCAAAAAGCTTGGGCTCAAAACTGGGGCTTTGTGCCAATGATGCGAGAGGAGTTTGATGCATTAGTGCAGTCTCTTTTGCCAATAGTAGTGCCAGAATTAGTATTTATTGCAGAGGTTAATGGCGAGCCAGCAGGCTTTTCAGTTGCTTTGCCAGATTACAATGAAATATTAAAACGTATGCACGGTAAAGTATTGCCTTTTGGCTTATTTAAAGCATTGTATTATAAGAATAAAATACATTCCTTGCGGGTGATAACAATGGGTGTTGTTAATGAGTATCAAAATCGTGGGATAGATGGTCTTTTTTATTATTATACCTGGAAAATTGGCTTGCAGCTGGGCTTTAATATTGGTGAGTTTTCATGGGTTTTGGAAGACAATGACAAGATGAATAAGATAGCCAAGCATCTTGGTGCAAGTATTCATAAAACATATAGGCTTTACGATAGAGTAATATAGCTTTTGTTTATGTTTAAAAACCATTTCAATTTTGATAGACTTAAGATATTCTTTAGCATATTTAATAAGACAGACATAATCACCTTAATATATATTGCGATTAATCTAATATATATTAGTATTGGGTATCAACGTATAGAAAATGCTCAGGGCTTATTGCTAATTTTTCTAAGTATCGCAACATTGCTTCTTGCAATAGCTCATTATGACGATAAGCTTAGCATGAAAGCTGATAGTTTTGCAAGTCGAATTCTACATTTTGCACATTTATGGTTTGCACCAGCGTTTTTTGCATTATTCTATGAAGCGACATCTCAAGTAAATCTTGTTGTATTTTCAGAGTATTTGGATCCAATCGTGCAAAAATGGGATTATCTGATATTTGGTTACCAGCCAGCACTTGTTTGGGGTACAAAGTGGGATTGGGCATGGTTGCAAGAACTGATGCATTTTTCTTACTTTAGTTATTATATGATGATATTTATTGTGCCATTTTACATATACTTTCGTCGTAAAGAAGATATTTTTAAGCGCATTGTTTTTAATATAAGCTTTGTCTTTTATCTTTGTTATTTCTTTTATATGGTGCTACCTGTTACAGGTGGACGTGCGATTGAAGAGGCATTTGCATTGACAGTAGAGTATCGTTATGGCGTCTTTACACATATAATGGCATTTATATATCGAATGAGCCCACATTTTGGGGGAGCATTTCCAAGTTCTCATGTTGCAATTGCCTTGACAATTAGCATAATCAGTGCAAAATATATTAAGTATTTGCCATATATCTTGTTTCCGCTGACTTTTATGCTCAGTATTTCAACAGTATATTGTCATTATCATTATTTTGTAGATGTACCTGTGGGAGCGGCTTGTGGTGCTTTATTTTTTTATTTATCAGAAAAAGCATTCAAAAAAATAAAAGTAGTTGACAAAAAAACAATTAATAGAAAAAATAGAAATATTATATTTAAATAAGGAGATAAGATGATAGAAGTTATCATCAAAAATTGTGTTGGTTGTGGAGCATGTGTACAAGCATGTGCATATAATTCAATAACAATCATCGATGAAATAGCACAAATAAATCACGATACATGTACCCTTTGCGGTGCTTGTATTAGTGCGTGTTCTTTTGAAGCACTTGTAATGAAGCGAGAAAACTATTCTTCAGTAAATAAAGAAGATTATAAAGGTGTATGGGTTTTTGCAGAACAAAGAAATAACATAATCTCACCAGTAGTTTTTGAGCTATTAGGAAAAGGTCGAGAATTAGCAGAAAAGAGAAACACTCACTTGACAGCAGTTTTATTGTCAGCAAGCCCAGAAAAATTGACAGATGAATTAATTGCCTGTGGTGCAGATAGAGTTATTGTAGTGAATAATCCCGAAGTGAAAGACTTTACAGATCAGATCTATACATCTGCATTTCTTCAATTATCAGAGAAATATAAACCAGAAATTATACTTGCTGGTGCAAGCAATATCGGTAGATCTTTTGTGCCAAGAGTGGCAGTAAAGCTTCATACTGGTTTGACAGCAGACTGTACAGGGCTTGATATTGACCCTGAAACAGGCAATCTCATGCAAACTCGCCCCGCATTTGGCGGAAATATTATGGCAACAATCCTCACACCAAACCATAGACCTCAAATAGCAACAGTTAGACATAAAGTTATGGTCCCATTTCCAAAAGATGATACAAGAAAAGGCGAAGTAATTGTTGAAAAGCTTGATTTTGAGGCTAAAGATAGCAAAGTAAAATTCCTTGAAAGTGTGCAAGAAGAAGGCTATCAGATTAATATCACCGAAGCAGACATTGTTGTGTCTGGTGGTCGTGGACTTAAAGAAGCAAAGAACTTCGAGTTGTTGAAGGAATTTGCAAAACTGATTGAGGGTGCTGTTGGTGCTTCACGTGCTGCAGTTGACTCAGAATGGATTCCATATCCGCATCAAGTTGGTCAAACAGGCAAAACAATCAAGCCAAAAGTTTATGTAGCAGTTGGTATTTCAGGTGCAATTCAACACTTGGCAGGTATGCAGTCATCAGATTATATCATTGCTATTAATAAAGATAAAGATGCGCCAATTTTCAAGGCAGCAGATTTGGGCTTGGTAGGAGATTTGTTTGAAATCTTGCCAATAGCTATTAAGAGGTTTAATCAATAAATGTTTAAAATAAAGGTAAAGCAGTCTATCCAATCCCTTGATGAGGTACGTAACAATCACTGGGTTGAGATAGATAGTGCTTTCTTTAAATCAGGAGAATATCAATGGGATAACAACTCTCTTTTAAAGAGTATTCCATTGATAAATTCTCATGATCATTTAGTAGGAAATTGGTATCCAAAATCAGGTACTAATGCACCATATTTGAACTCACATCAGTGGGTTGAAGATAACAAGATATCTGCAAGTATGGCTGAAAGAAATAAGATCTGGGAGAATAGCGGTAAGTTTGATTTAATGGAGAAAAATGCACCTCTACTTGTGAAACTTGGCGCCTTTAAGAATCTCTTTTCAGGGGTGTCAATTGTCCAAGATCACGGTGTGCAACAAGATCCTGCTTATTATGAGATGTTTCCGATTGAAGTGGTAAAAGACTATGCTCAGTGTCATTCTATTACGCTTGGCAACTGGTGGGGTGGGGATACGCCTGAAGAAGAAATGAAGAAATCAAAGGGTCGGATGCCCTTTATTATTCATTTAGCAGAAGGACTTGATGATGAGACGAAGAATGAGTTTACTTTGCTTAAAAAGGCAGGACTTCTGAAACAAAATACCTTGATAATTCACGGAATAGCTCTGACACGGAGTGAACTTGATGATATTAAGGCGGTAGGTGCATCTGTGTGCTGGTGCCCTAATTCTAATAATTATCTCATCGGACAGACACTTGATATTATGTCATGCTTCGAAAAAGGGGTTAATGTTGTTCTGGGAACAGATTCTTCTATGACAGGTAGCATTAACATGTTGGAAGAAATACGCTATGCAAAAAAAGAATTTCCAATAATTACTGCAAAACAGCTTTATCAGATGGTGACTACAAATGCATATAGAGCTTTGTATGTCAACGATGCAGAGCTTTTAGACCCTAGAAAGAATTTGCTGATTATCTCGAAGAAAAAAGAAGATCCTTTTGAAAATATTCTTTACCAAGAGATAGATGATGTACATCTAATGGTACAAAAAGGTGTGCCTCTTTATGGCGACATATCTTTTATGGATCATCTAAATGTCGATGAAAAAGATTATTATTTCTTTAAAGTAGGAAACAAAGAAAAATTTGTTGTTGGGCATCCTGAAAAAATAATTGAGAACATTGATAGTATCTTAGGCTACCATAAGTCGTTGCCATATATTCCTTTTTAAATAAGTATTAGTAATAGAAACAGTCGAGCTAATTGAGCGAAATGAAGATAAATGAATTATTTTTAAGTATACAAGGAGAATCTACTTTTAGTGGTTTACCTTGTATATTTGTAAGATTTTGTGGTTGTAATCTCAAGTGTGCTTACTGCGACACACAGTATCATAGCGAAGTAAATTTAGAGCTAAATGTGCAAGAAATTTATAATAAAATTAAAGAGTATGAGCCCGTGAGGGTTGTTGAATTTACAGGCGGAGAACCACTACTACAAAAGGAATTAGTGCAATTGATGAGGCTTTTGCATTTGGAAAAATATACTCTTCTACTCGAAACAAATGGCTCCTTGGCTTTGCAGGGTATTCCTGACTATGTACATAAGATTATCGATATAAAATGCCCTGATAGTGGAGAGGGTGAATCTTTTTTAATTGATAATTTGCACTATTTTTTACCCGATCGAGATAACTTGAAGTTCGTTATCAGCTCGGAAAGAGATTATCTTTGGGCAAAAGACTTTTTAGAAAAGAATCAGTTAACAGGCTCGTCTATTCTTTTCTCTACTGTCCTCACGAAAATCGAGCCGCGCCAAATAGCTGAGTGGGTATTAACTGATAGGCTTAATATCAGATTTCAGCTGCAATTACATAAATACATATGGTCTCCTGAGAAAAGAGGAGTCTGAATAAACGATAGTTGCATGCCTTTTATGGTTCATGCGAGTATTGCTTAAATATTGATAAACAATCAAATAATTTTACTTGAAGAAGGAATAATATGCAGAAGATTAAGAATATTGCCATCATTGCACACGTTGACCATGGGAAAACAACTCTCGTCGATGCAATGCTAAGGTATACAGGCACTTTTAGATCCAATGAGGCAGTCACAGAACGGGTTATGGACTCTAATGACATTGAAAAAGAGAGGGGTATTACTATCTTTTCTAAGAATGCGTCCATTAATTATAAAGATTATAAGATAAATATTGTGGATACACCTGGTCACGCTGACTTTGGTGGTGAAGTGCAACGCATTATGAAGATGGTAGATAGTGTTTTGCTGTTAGTTGATGCCTTTGAAGGACCTATGCCTCAGACAAAATATGTTTTAAAAAACTCATTGGAAATAGGATTAAAACCAATTGTTGTGATAAATAAAATAGATAGACCAAATGCCAGGGTTAAAGAAGTGCTTGACATGGTGATAGATCTTTTTATTGAACTTAATGCAAGTGAAGAGCAATTATATTTTCCTGTCGTATATGCCTCAGGCAAAAATGGCTATGCAAAGCTTGAACTGAACCATGAGAGTGATGATATCAGCCCTTTATTAGATACAATTCTTGAGAAATCGCCAGATGCCACTGGTAATGTTAATAGCCCATTACAAATGCTGGTTTCTGCGATTGAATATGATAATTATTTAGGCAAAATGGGTACAGGTAAAATAATAAATGGTACAATTCATTCTGGTGAAGATGTCAAACTAATAAAGCGTAATGGCAGTGTGATAACTTATAGAGTTAATAAAGTCTATACCTATAATGGCTTACAGAAAAAAGAAGTAAAATCAGCGTCTGCAGGCGATATTATAACAATTGCAGGGCTTGAGTTGATAGACGTTGGGGAAACAGTTGCAGATAAAGATAATGCCATTGCATTACCCGTCATTAATATAGATGAACCTACAATGGCAATGGAATTTTTGGTAAATGATTCTCCATTTATGGGGCGTTCTGGGAAATGGCTTACGTCTAATAAAATATATGAGCGCCTACAAAAAGAATTGCAAAGTAATATTTCTCTCGTCGTTGAACGCACTGAGTCTGCAGATAGGTTTATTGTTAAAGGGCGAGGCGAATTACAGCTTTCTATCCTTATTGAGAACATGCGTCGTGAAGGGTATGAATTTCAAGTATCTAAACCGAAAGTGATTTTCAAAGAAGAAAATGGCATTGTATTGGAGCCTATGGAAATTGCCATGGTAGATGTGGCACAAGAATACATGGGTGCCGTAATAGAATTAATGGGTAAGAGAAAAGGCGAGTTAACCAATATGAGCTCTGCAGTTGACGGTTATTCTCGTTTGGAGTTTATCGTTCCATCAAGGGGTTTAATTGGATTTAGAAATGAATTTTTGACAGAGACAAGAGGGACAGGTATGCTCAACCAATGTTTTTATAAATACGGTGCTTACAAAGGCGAGATTTTGAGCATCAAGCACGGCTCTTTAATTGCCATGGAAACAGGTGTAGCTTTGGGGTATTCGTTAAATAATTTTCAGCCACGTGGGACTCTTTTTATAAGCCCCAATACTGAAGTTTACTCAGGCATGATAGTTGGAGAACATAGCAAAGATAATGATTTAGTGATAAATGTGTGCAGAGGTAAAAAATTGACCAATATGCGTGCTTCTGGTAGTGATGATGCTATAAAACTCAACCCACCTCGCTTTTTTTCATTAGAATTAGCATTAGAATATATTGAAGATGATGAATTACTAGAGATTACTCCAGATAGCATTAGAATGCGTAAAAAGATCCTTGATCATACGGCACGTAAGCGCTTTGAAAATAAATTAGAAAGACAAGATGCCTCATAATCTATTATAAATATCATTTTTCAAAAATATTGATTGACTTATTTTCAAAATTTATATATTTTGAATAAAAAGAAAATATATAAAGAGGTTAAAATGCCAAAAGTAATTGAAGGTCAACTAATAACAGAAAAAACAAGGTATGCAATTATTGTCAGTCGTTTTAATGAGTTTATCAATAATAAGCTACTTGATGGTGCTTTGGATTGTTTGTATAGACATGGTGCAAAAGAAGATGAAGTCACTATATTCTGGGTACCTGGTGCCTTTGAGATTCCTCTATTGGCACAAAAGGTTGCCAAAAAAGAAGAATTTTCAGCAGTACTCTGTCTTGGAACTGTGATCAGAGGAGCAACGCCACATTTTGATTATGTAAGCGCTGAAGTTAGCAAAGGTATTGCATCAGTTGGCTTGAAAGAAAACAAACCAGTTGTTTTTGGTATTCTTACTACAGATACTATTGAACAAGCTATTGAACGTGCAGGAACGAAAGTTGGCAATAAAGGTTGGGATGCAGCATTAACAGCCATCGAAATGGTTAATTTGTGTAATTTGATAGATTAAGATAGGATAAAAATGAGTTTTAGAAGAAAATCACGAGAGTTAGTCGTTCAAACTTTATATGCACTTGGATATGAAGAAAATGATGACTATTTACAGGAGCTCGAATTAGTTAATAAATACGAAGAAAAGCTTTTACTGATAGCTGAAGATAGACGGATAGACGAAAAAAGCCAAATTTATACTTTTGCACATGATCTTTTAAAAGATCTCATTATTGGTATGAGCAAGATAGATCGAATTATTAATGAGTATAGCATTGGCTGGACAACAGAACGCATTGCAAAGGTCGATTTATGTATTATGAGGCTTGCTGTTTTTGAAATTATCTTTTATGGAACGCCTGCTCCAGTAGTTATCAATGAGTCGGTAGAAATAAGTAAGAAGTTTTGTTCTGAAACATCTGCACCTTTTATAAATGCAGTATTAGATGCAGTATTTCAAAATCAAGAAAAGATAAGTAAGGATTGATAATAAAGGAATAGAGAAGAGTAATGGTTGAAAAAATAAAGTGCAGCATAGGAGTTTTTGCTTATAATGAAGAAAAAAATATGGCGAATATCCTCAATGCTTTGCTTAATCAAAAACAAGATTATATAGAAATAGTTGAAATCATCGTTGTTTCGAGCGCATCAACTGATAAGACAGACGAGATTGTGAGAGCCTTTTGTCATAAAAATAGACTTATAAGGCTTATTCAAGAAGACGAGAGACGTGGAAAGTCGGCAGCTATAAATTTATTTATCAAACAAGCAAAGGCAGATATTCTCGTAATAGAAAGCGCTGATACTATACCTGAATTTGATGTTGTAGAAAAGCTTGTTAAACCGTTTAAAAATAAACTGATCGGTATGACAGGAGGTAGACCAACCCCTGAAAATACTAAAGAAACATTTATAGGCTTTGCTGTTAATTTATTGTGGGATTTGCATCATGAAATGGCTATTAATAGCCCAAAACTCGGTGAAATGGTTGCATTTCGTAAAATCTTTACTGAAATACCTGCTGATTCAGCAGTGGATGAAGCAAGCATTGAAGCGATTATGCTTGAACATAGTTACCGTTTGGTTTATGTCTCAACAGCAATTGTACACAATAAAGGACCAGAAACTTATAACGATTTTATCAAGCAAAGACGAAGAATTGCAGCTGGACATTTATGGTTGAAAGACAATCAAGAGCATAAGGTCGCTTCTCAAGATTCTTCATTGATGCTTACGCTTTTCATTAAAGCATGCATAAGGGATCCCAAAAATATTGGCTATGTATTTGGAGTTGCCCTTCTCGAGGTTTATTGCCGACTACTTGGACTATATGACTACAAAATAAAAAAGAGAAATCCTTTTAAATGGGATACTATTGATAGCGCAAAAGCATTGAATTATAAAGGCAAAAAGAAATAATTATGATAGAGCTTCTTCCAAGAATCTTCGCTTATAAGTTGTTTTATAAAACAGGGTTTCCAAAACTTTTGCCTGTAAGCTATACTATTAGTCTGACTTATAAGTGTAATTCAAGGTGTAGCACATGTAATGTTTATAAAAAAACTAGTGAGCATATGAGCTTAAAAGAATTTGAATTGTTATTTAAAAGCATAGGCAAGAGCCCTTATTGGATTACTTTTAGTGGTGGAGAACCATTTATAAAAGAAGATATCGTTGATATCATATCTTTAGCTTATAAAATCTGTAAGCCAGCTATGATTAATATACCTACTAATGGTATTTTGGTGAATAAAGTTGTTGATGCTGTTGAACAAATTTCAAAAGCGTGCCCAAGATCTCAGATTATTATTAATCTGTCTATCGATGGTGTTGGTGAAGAACATGATAAAATTCGTAATGTTGAAGGCAATTACAATAAGGTTATACAAACTTATAATCTGTTAAGAAAAAAGAACTTAAAAAATGTTTCTATTGGAATTCACTCGGTGATTTCTCGATTTAATGTAGACAATTTTACAAAGATATCAAAAACATTAATGAATTTAAATCCAGATCAATACATTACTGAAATTGCAGAAGAGCGTGTAGAACTCGATACGATCGGTAAGAATATCAGTCCATCTTTATTGTCCTATAAAGCAGCAATTGACTTTTTAATACATCGCATTAAGAATACAAAAATCCCAAAAAGAGTTAATAGAATTACTCAGTCATTCAGAATCGAATATTATCAGCTTGTTAAGAAAATTCTTAAATATCAAACACAAATAATACCTTGTTATGCAGGAGTCGCATCTGCACAGATATCACCAGATGGAGACGTTTGGACTTGCTGTGTAAAAGCTAAATCTTTAGGGAACCTTAAAAAGAATAACTTTGATTTTAAAGGTATTTGGTTTTCTAAGCTCGCCAAAAAAGAAAGAAAAGCAATAAAGAATAAAGAATGTTACTGCCCCCTTGCTAATGCAGCCTATACAAACATGCTTCACGATATCCCCACACTTTATAGGGTCTTTATAAGGAGTTTTGTAAAGTGGTGGACTTAATTACCTAATCTTATCTTTTTACATCAATAGGAGGGGATTTGAAAAGATATGTCGCTACCATGATTTTACTTATACTAGTAATTAGTATATCAATTTACTACACTTTTTTTAAAGAAAATGAAGTAGAAGTGAATATCGAAAAAAGTAAATATTTGATACAGCAGAGAATTCGAAACATTGATATAGAGAATGTGCCGAAGTCTTTGCAAATTGAATTTGAAAAGATATTGCTCAAAAATAATACTTTAGAATTAAAAAAAGAATGGTCTACTAATCTTGATTTTGACCTTACTTTAAAACCTTTTTTTGACTTGAATAATATTTATTTAATCTCATATGATAAAATAATTGTTTATAGTAAAAAAAACTCCGAGATTAAATGGAAAAGAAAACTCGATCAAACTATTGTGTACTTTAACTTACTTGATAGAAACAGAGTTATCGCTTGTGATGATTCATTAAACTTTTATAATTTAAGAAGGAGCGATGGCGAATTAATTTGGAAAACAAACTATCAAGATTTTACCCAACCGTCCATCAATACAGGGTTACGCCCATTTTTAATAACACCATCACAAGATAAACGCCTATTATACAGTATTTTTTTCATACCTAAAAAAAAGGGAATTATGCTGATTAATAATGATACAGGGCAGCTTATTAGCTCAATAGAATTTGACGCTGAATTACTGTTTATCAGTGAATACAATGCATTTGACAATAGTCTATATGTAGCTACTGAACTTCAATTAATAAAACTAAAACTTGAGAAACCATAATTTTTACCGATATATTGTATAGAATTGATATATATTCTAAAAAAGACAATAAATATGAGGTTGAAATGAAAGGAACACAAGAATTAAAACATAAAAGGCAGGACTTATGATCTATATTCTTGCCTTAGTGCTTATACTTCTAGTTGTTGACACTGCTTTCAACCAGGGTGCATTATTACACGATTTGTTTTTTTTAGAAGAACAAGGTATGACTATTGTGAAAATTAGTGCACTACTAATAGTTTTAATAATAGTGATACTACTGGTCTATGCAATTATTATGGAATGGAACCTCTTGCCAAAGATCAAGCCTACAAAGACTCTTTTTGAAATGGCAAATGATCATGAAGAAAGAAAAGAAAAGAAAAATTTAAACGGAAAACATTAAAAAATAAAAGAAAACCATTATAGATTGAGAGTGTTGATTAATTTATAATTTAGGTTATCGTACTTAAAGAAAACTGAGAAAAAAGATATAATGGATCTGAAGCAACTAAGCATAGTTGTTGGAACTAAAAAAAAATCACTTCTAAACCCGCTCGTAGTAGGCATCTGCCGATTTAGGTGAAAATAGTTTTCAAAAAACACCATTTTGTAAGCCCTATATATATAGAGGGTGATGTTTTTTTTTATTATCTTGCTTTATTCTTTATAAGGTATTTAGATTACAATGCAACAGCTTTCCAAAATGACTGCTAATTTACTATTTGGCAAGAATTAACAAAGTAATTACTCATAATACAAAAAAAAGCTTTACAAGTTTACAATAATATATTTTTATTGTACTTAAGAATAATATTATAAATGAGGAATGGATGCAAAAGAGATGGGATATAGCTGAAGACATAACACGGGAAATGAAACAAAAAGCAAAAGCATTAGCTTCTGAGGTGCATTGTCCATTAATAATTGCTGAACTACTATTGAATAAAGAGATTGAAAACACTCTTGATCTTGAGAAGTTTATAAAGCCAGACCTACAACAATTACATGACCCGTTTTTGTTTAAAGATATGTGCAAGTGCGTTGATAGAATAATAATGGCTATTGAAAAAGGCGAACAAATCACTATTTACGGAGATTATGATGTTGATGGTACAACCGCTACAGCTTTGCTTTATTTAGGCTTTCAGGATATTAATGCTAAGGTAGATTATTATATACCACATCGGATGGAAGAGGGGTATGGATTGTCTACAAACGGTTTAGAGTTGTTGAGAGATAAAGGCACAAAACTGATCATCACTGTTGATTGTGGTGTCAATGCTGTAGATGAAGTCGAGATCATTAACAATATGGGAATGGAAATAATTGTTACAGATCATCACAATGCCAAAAGTGTAATGCCAAACGCATATGCAATGATCAATCCTAAAGTTGATAATTCTGGTTATCCTGACAAAGACCTTGCAGGGGTAGGCGTCGCTTATAAGCTTTTGATGGCAGTTTATAAGAAGCTCAACATTTACACAACTGAAAATAGAATGAAATACATTGATTTGGTTGCCATGGGTACTATTGCCGATATCGTACCTTTGATTGGCGAGAATCGTGTTTTTGCCTCATTAGGTTTGGAAAAGCTTCATTCTTTACAGAATAAAGGGCTTAGGGCACTTATTGATATAGCAGAAATATCTCTGAAAAGAATAGATACTTCAGATATCGTTTTTGGTTTAGCACCACGCATTAATGCCGCAGGTAGAATGAGCTCAGCTATGCAAGCGGTCGAGTTGCTGATTACTGATGATGAAAATAAAGGACGTGAGCTTGCTGAAATAATCGAGAGAGATAATTCATTAAGACAACAAATTGATCAAAAAACCTTTCAAGAAGCAAGCGAAATAATTGAAAAGAAGTATAAAGATATTAAAAATACTTACTGTATGATACTTTCTTCAGATTCTTGGCATCCAGGAGTGATTGGTATTGTGTCTTCGAAGCTTGTCGAGAAGTTTTATAGACCGACAATTATGATTTCTTATCATGAAGGTATTGGTAGTGGGTCTGGACGTAGTATTAATGAAATTGATTTGTTTGAAGCATTAAGCACTATGGATGACTTATTAGAAAGCTTTGGAGGACATAAGTATGCTGTCGGCTTGACTCTACTTCCTGAGTATATAGATAGCTTTGAAAACAGATTAACACGTTATATAAAAGAGAGGGTAACTCCAGAACAAATGCTCCCCTTGTTGAGGATAGATAAGAAAATTGAGCTTTATGAAATAGATGAAAAGCTGATGAAATGGTTGGATTTATTTGCTCCATATGGACCAGATAATGCACAACCTGTTTTTTATGCAAAAGATGTAATGATCGTAGGTTATCCTTATACTGTTGGTAGGAATCATTTAAAGCTAAAGGTGACCAAAGATGGCTGTGTCTTAGACTTGATAGGCTTTAATTTGGGTGATTTTCTCCCTGTTTTAAAAAGAGATGCATTTGTAGATATTTGTTTTACCCTTGAAGTGAATTATTGGAAAGACAAAACTACCATTCAGGGTAATTTGAAAGATATAAAAATATAGGGAACACATTGATGAAATATCTTTTACCAATCTTACTCATAATGCTTTGCTCATGTGTGCAGATTAATGAGTCATTTTATATAGAAAACAAAGATGTTTCATTATCTCCAATATCTTTAGAACCTGTTTTAATGCAAAATATAGAGTTTCTTGCAAAAAAAGCTCTTTATAGTGATAGAACACAGGTTTTATACGTATTAGATGATTCAAGTAAAGAAATATTTCTTTATAAAAACAATAGACTTGTAAATCGTATTAAGCAAGGTTCTATAGGTAAATATTCAATACAAAGAATTGCAGATATTGCTCTTGCAAATGACGGTGGGTTGTGGGCTTTAGACTATTTTGAGAAAAAAATAGTAAAAATAGATAGTAATGGTATGATATTGACAACTCTGACTTTGGTAGATACTGTTAATCCAATAAACTTTGTATTGCTGGAAAACACAGGACTGTATGTTTATGATAAGGCGAAAAATGAAATATTGGTTTATGAGCCTTTAACTATGAGATATGTTTATTCATTTGCCAAAATGCTTTTTGAAGGGAATATAAGTATCTCTGGCAATAAAGACAGATTGTGGATTTACGATGATCAGCAAAATAAAACATATGTGTTTTCAACTACTGGCAAACTACTTTCAGAGCAAACAAATAAAGTAGTCTATGATAGGTTTGTAAATGCATTGACATATGAAAATTGGGCAATTGTGAATAAAGCGAATGGAGTCTATTTGCCTGTTTCTGGAAGTAAAAAGGGTACTATTGATCTAAATGGTAAACACCTAAGCCTCTTGTACGACAAACAAATATTTGTATATGAGATTAAATATGAAAAAGAGTAAACTCATCTTGCTCATTGTAATATCTGCAGTATTGAGCGGGTTAAGTCGATACGACTTGCCATTAGACTTTTTAGCTTTCTTTGCCTTTATACCTCTATTTAGATTTTTTCAATTAGCAGTTGACGAGCTTGAGAGTAAGAAATTTAAAGATAAACTGCTTTTTTGCCTGATTAGTGGTTCTGTATATAGTATTGTATTTTTGACAATTAGCGTGCATTGGATATCTCTTGTAACATTGGGCGGTTTTATAGGTATATTGGCATTGTACAGTTTTTATTACACTGTTTTTTTTATGCTTTTGATATGGGGAATCAGCCGTTATAAAAAGCATTTTGCACATTTTATCATCTTGGGTTTTGTTAGTTTAGAGTACGTCTTAAGCTTTGGACCGTTTAAATTCCCATGGTTAAATATTGGGTATTCCCTCTCTCATAGCATTTACTTGCTTCAGGTTTTGGAGTATGGTGGCGTATATCTTTTATCTTTTTTAATACTGGTGATAAACTATTTATTATTTATTTACCTATTTAAAAATAAAGAAAAAAGACATTTATTTGTTGCTTTTATAATAATGATAACTTGGTGGACGGTTGGCTATTATAAATACCATTCAATAGAGACATCTTTTATCAGCACAAAAGCAGGTATTGTGCAAGTGAGTATTCCGCAAGAAATGAAGTGGGAAGCCGCATTTTTAGACAGTACAGTAAATCTCTATAAGCAAAAAACAATAGAGCTCGTCCAAAATGACTCAGTTGACTTGGTGGTGTATCCTGAGGCTGCTATTCCTCTATATTTGATGCAGTGGGAAAGTAGTTTGGACGATATGCTGTTATTTGCAAACAAAGTGGGAGTGAACGTTTTTACGGGCTTTCCACATTATGAAAATGGTGTAAAATATAAGATGCAGCCAGAACCTTATCTTTTTTATAATGCATCAAATCAATTCAAACCAAATCTGGTGGCAGACTCAATGTATTGTAAAAATCAATTAGTTCCTTTTGGTGAGAGAATTCCATTTTTAGAGTATTTTCCTATACTATGGAAACTTCAGTTTGGGCAAGCAAATTTTGAACATGGCGACGGGTATCGATATTATCAAGTGAAAAATGCTGTCTATTCACCATTGATTTGCTATGAAGTAATCTTTCCAGACTATGTTCGGAAGATGGTAAACCCACGCCTTGATTTTATCGTTAATATTACCAATGATGCGTGGTTTAAACGAAGTATTGGAACTTATCAGCATAAAATGATGTGCGTTTTTCGTGCTATTGAAAATAGACGGACTATATTTAGAGCAGCCAATACGGGCTATTCAGTAATTGTCAGCCCTCGAGGAGATATCTCACAAGAGCTTGGTCTTTATGAAGTTGGAACAATTTCTTCGCAGATAGAGGCGTGTAAAAAGATTAGTTTTTATCATAAATACGGGTATGTTTTCCCATTATTAATATTATTTTCATTTTTTATAGAATTTGTTTTGACTTTTTTTCAAAGTTATGGTAAAAGGCACATATGAGTAAAAAGATTTATTATTCTATTGGTGAAGTAAGTAAAATGCTGGACATCAAACCTTATACAATAAGATATTGGGAGAGCGAGATAACTCAGCTAAAGCCACGCTCTGCAAACGTTCGCAATAGGCGCTTTGATGAAAAAGATATTCAATTATTAATTGAAATTAAAGAGCTAATTTATAAAAAACGATTTACTCTCGAAGGTGCAAAAAAGGCAATAAGTCAAACAAGAAAAGCTGAAAAGCTTAGTAATGACAGTGATGACTTTAAAAATGTGATGGTAAAAAGTTTAAAAGAAATAAAAGAAATACTATTAAAAAGATAGGATGGGGGTATAATGAAGTGGTATATTGATTTAGTAATTGCTTATCCAATTCTGAGTGCAATGGTTCAATTTGCGATACTTGGCACATTAGGTGATATGATTGCAAAATGGGTACAAGAGAAAAAGTTATTTATGCCGTTTTCTTTCATGATTACGCTTTGGAAGATGGTGGAATGGGCTTTTTTGGCAATACTTATCAAGTATGCATTTGTTGGGTTTCAAGGCTTTGTGGGTGGCTTAATCGAGCACGGCATGTTACCAAGTTATGTAGAAAATGGAGTTTTTAGAGCCTTTTCTGTATCTTTCTTGATGAATGCTCAGTTTGGACTTTTACTTGTATTATTACATCGTATTTTGGACTATCTACCTATAGGTAAGGTGCAATGGAAAGGCATTGACAAAGGATTTTATTCTTTATTCTGGTTTTGGATACCAGCACATACAGTAACATTTTCATTAGATAAGCCATTTCAAATAGGCCTCGCTGCAGTATGGTCTTTAGTTCTCGGCTTGTTATTAGGTCTTTTCAATAAAAAATAATTGCTTATTTACCTAAAGTACTTATATTATTTTAGTGCAGCTTTAACGTAAAGGAGTAGACATGAACGACGTCGATATTCGGAAAAGCTTTTATGCTGATGGTACTCTTCATTCAATAGAATTATTTCATAATGAAAAACGAAATGGTACGTGCAAATGGTATTACGAAAACGGTATGCTTGAAGCTGAAATAGTATTTGTTGACGATAAAAGAGAAGGTAAGTATAAGTCTTATTACGAATCAGGTATTTTATGGCAAGAAGCTGAATATAAAAATGACTTGCAAGAGGGGATCACTAGATGGTATTATGAAAATAAAAGCCTTGCTGCTGAAGTAAACTATTCGAGTGGGATCTTAGAAGGTAAGACTGTATGGTATTATGAGAATAAGACGGTAAAACTAACCGAAGAATTTCATTATGGCAAGCTCGACGGTGTCTCGATCGGTTATGATGAAAATGGCAAAGTGATCTTTGAAGAAAAGTATAAAGATGGAGTCAAGATTGCCTGTAAAAGATATGATTCTGAAGGCAATCTCTTAATGTCGCAATCATTTTAATAAAAAGAATAAGGAGTATTTAAAAATGAAAAAATCTGTAATTGTAATCATTGTTGTTGCAATTGTTCTAATCTTGATTGGAAACTTTTTTATATCACGCTTTAACACAATGAAAAAGATGAATGTTGAAGTTAATAATGGATGGGCAGAAGTGGAAAACCAACTTACAAGAAGATATGATCTGATCCCAAACTTAGTAGAAACTGTTAAGGGCTATGCAAAGCATGAAAATGATGTATTAACTCAAGTTACTGAGATGAGATCAAGAGTCGGTTCTGCTCAAACTATTCAAGATAAAGTGGACAGCAATAACCAACTTACCTCTGCACTTGGTAGATTGATGGTTGTGGTTGAAAAGTACCCTGATTTAAAGGCTAATCAAAACTTTATAGCTTTACAAGATGAGCTTGCTGGTACAGAGAATCGCTTAGCTGTAGCACGCAAACGCTATAATGATGTTGTGACATCATTTAACAGCTATCTTGTCGTGTTTCCTAATAATATTCTTGCTGGCTGGTATAATGTTGCGCAAGCAACTTTCTTTCAAGCACCTGAGGAAGCAGCTCAAGCACCTAAAGTTGAATTTTAATTAAACGAAATATTATTTGGAGAAGGCTTAATGCTTTCTCCTTTTTTATGATTATGCAAGACTTCATCAAAAATAATCTCTACAAACGTAGTATGATTTCTTATGCTCTGTATCCTTTATCTCTACTAAACTGGCTTATTGTTAAGTTTAGAAGGCAGTTTTTAGCGAGTTCTCGTCTCGCAGTAAAGGATATAAAACTTATTTGTGTTGGTAATATTACCTCTGGTGGCACAGGCAAGACGCCTTTTGTTATTTATTTAGCTAAATATCTTGAGGGTAAAGGTAAAAGAATTGCTGTTATTTCAAGAGGTTATAAAGGGAGCTTTGAAAACAATAATAAAATAATTGCAGATTCAAATGGACTGAAAGACATTGCTAAAGAGGCTGGAGATGAACCTTATTTAATTGCTTCAAGGCTACAAGGCACCACTGTCGTTGTTGGAAAAAACAGAAAAAAGTCTTTACAATTGCTTCTTGAAAGAGATGATAAACCAGATATTATAATATTTGATGATGCATATCAGCATCTAAAGATCAAATATGATTATTCTTTTGTTGTTTTCAATGGCGAGAGCCCCATCGGCAATGGCTTTTTACTTCCAGCAGGTATCCTTAGAGAGCCCTTAGCCCATATAAAATATGCTGATTATATCGTCTTTAATGCATACACAAAAGCCCCAGATTATTTGAAAATATATCATAAGCCTATTATAAATGTGTCGTATAGATTAACGAATCTAAAAAATAATAATGAAATAGACATAGCAGATAAAAAGCTTGCTCTACTTTCTGCTATTGGTGTTCCTGCTTCATTTGAAAAGACAATTATTAATGCGGGCTATGAATTCTCTAAGCATTTTGTTTTTCCAGATCATTATGGGTTTAATGATATTAAAGAGTTGAATAGGATTGAGTTGTGCTTGAAGAAAGAAGCTATTGACTTTTTAATCTGCACAGAAAAAGACAATGTGAAACTAGATAGAATTGATCATAAACTGCCGCTACTCGTGGCATGTTCCGAGTTTACTACTGACTCTCAAGGGGAAACTATCTTGAATGAGTTTTACGATCAGTTGACATGTCAAAAAGGGGTATAAGATGAAATCAAGAAAAGTCGAATGGGGTTATGTTTTAAGATTATACAAAGGCGAAGAGGTAGTTTCTAGCCTTAGTAATTTTGTCAGAGAAAAGAAGATAATTTATTGCCTATTAAGTGGCATTGGCGCTTGTACTGATGCAAAGATATCGTATTATTCAATGCAAAACAAAGAATATATAGAAACGCATTTGAACTCATTTTATGAGATTGTGTCATTGAGTGGAAATATTATATCAAATGGTAACCAAACAGTCGTGCACGTGCATATTCTGCTATCAGACGACAAGTTTCATTGCTTTGGAGGACATCTCAATTCAGCAATTGTTACTGCAACATGTGAGGTAAACTTGATAGTATCAGAAGAACGAATTGATCGGCAATTAGAAGAAGATACCAAATTAAATTTATTAAAACTCTAGTAATAGAGGTTTTTAGGAATAAAAAATGCTATTCTCAAAGTTAAAGGAGTTGTTATGCTTAAAAATTACAAATATATGTGTACTTCAGAATTGAGTTATGAAAATGCAATTAGCAAAGTAATAAATGAGCTTATTAGTCAGAATTACAAGATTCATAATTTTGTTATAATAGAGCAAAAAGGAGTTATTATCGACGAAAGAATACAGTATCAAGCTGTTATTCAAATAGTTTTGGATGAATCAAATAAGATTGAACCACACAAAGCTACAGAGTTAGAACACGATATTGCTTGCGATTGGTGTGGGTGTGTTATGCATATAAAACCTGAGTTTTCAATCAATAATACATCCAATTCTCTTGTTTGCAATTGTTGTGGACGTATTATGAGTGTCAGTGACAAGAGCTTTAAAACAAAATTGAAATAAAATAACACGAGGCTATAAATGATCATTATTAAGAGTCCATCGAGCGATGCAAGTTTTAATATCGCTAGTGAAGAGTATCTCTTTAATCAAAAAAATGATAATATTTTTTTGTTGTATCAAAATGAGCGAGCAATAATTGTTGGAAGAAAACAAAACACTTTAGCTGAGATTAATCATGAATATACCAAAGCTAATAATATACAGGTTGTACGCCGCATGTCTGGAGGTGGTGCTGTTTTTCACGACATCAATAATTTAAACTTTTGTTTTATAATTCGTGATATGAAAGTCTGCGAAAACAGTTTTGAGTATTATACAAAGCCCATAATTAGCACATTGAAAGATATAGGTATTGAAGCAAAACTCGAAGGGCGTAATGATTTAACTATTGATAGTAAGAAGTTTTCTGGTAATGCAAAATACTTTAAAGAATCTACTTTGCTCCAGCATGGTACTCTGCTATTTGATTCAAATATTAATGACATTTCTCAAGCTTTAAATAATGATCCAAGTAAGTTTAATGATAAAGCAGTTAAATCAATTAAGAGTAGAGTCACAAATATTAAGTCCCATTTAAATTTTCCTTTAACTATAAGTGAATTTGAAAACATGATCGTAAATAAAGTCAAAGAGCTTTATAGCGATGCTGTTTATTACGAATATAATGATCACGATTATCAAGAAATAGAAAAACTTAAGGTTGATAAATATAGTAATTGGAACTGGAACTTTGGTAAGTCTCCTGAATATAATTATCGAAAAAAGATCAGATGCTTAGGCGGGACGATCGAAGTAGTAATGTCTATTAAAAACGGCTTTATTGAAGAATTTAAGCTATATGGTGACTTTTTTAGCAAAGTCGATTTAGATGAGTTTGAAAACAGTTTTGTTGGAATCAACCACTCTTATGAAAGTACCAAAGCTCATTTAGAGAAATATAATATGGAAGATCTTTTTGTAAATGTTTTTGAAGAAGACTTTCTAAATGCAATGTTCTTTTAAAAGAGATTAATTTAAGCACATTCCTTCTTTTTTTATGTCGTTCAGAGAAGCGATAATCTCATGTTGCATTTTTATTGAATCATCTATTGTTATCTGATCAAGTTCTTTTATTAGATCAATGATTATCTTTTTTTTATGAGTTGGCATATTGTCATAGAAATATGTTTTAATATCATCTTCAGCGAATTTTAGCGCTATTGCAAGGTCTGTCATAGGAACGCATTCAATAAGGCTAAACATTGTTTTTGTTCCTTCTAGTAATATTGCTGAAAAAACTTTCATTTTTGCTCCTTACTTTAAAACTTATTATTGATAAGATATATAATTTTTTCTGGGATATTATGCAGGCTTTCAATATAGTCTACTGCTCCAGTTTCGATAGCTGCTCTTGGCATTCCAAATACAACAGATGTCTTTTCATCTTGAGCAATATTGATTGATCCCTGTTCTTTCATTAATTGCATTCCCTGTGCGCCGTCTTTGCCCATACCAGTTAATAGCACCCCCAAAGCATTGCTTCCAGCAAACTGGGCGACAGATTTGAATAAAATATCAACAGCAGGTCTTTGATGCCACACTTGAGGTCCTTCTTTAACACGCACAAAATACCTTGCACCTTCACGCCTTAATACCATATGAAAATCTCCAGGTGCCAGTAAAGCCAAACCTGGATATACGACATCACCATCTTGTGCCTCTTTAACCTCAATCTTACATAAAGAGTTTAGTCTCTCTGCAAAAGCAGTTGTAAATGAAGGGGGCATGTGCTGAACCATAACGATGCCTGGTGTGTTTGCAGGTAATTGAACTAGCACATCTTTGATTGCTTCTGTACCTCCAGTAGAGGCACCAATTGCAATTATTTTGTTTGTTGTGGCAATAGATATAGGTTGTAAGTTTTTTTTATCTGTTTGAACAGGATCAATATTTCTTGCTTTTACATTTGCGAAAGCTGCTGCTCTGATTGCTTTTATTAATTCTTTTTCTATGGAATCAATAGAATAAGCCTCTGACGGCTTTGGTATCACGTTAACAGCCCCAATTTCTAAGGCTTTCATTGACGTCTCACAACCTTTTTTAGTGACAGAGCTAACTATTATTGTTGGAACAGGAAAATGCCTCATTACTTTTTTTAGAAACGTTAATCCGTCCATTTTTGGCATCTCTATATCTAAAGTCATTACGTCAGGTTTTGAAAGTACAAGTTTATCTCTTGCAATGTAGGGGTTTGGGGCCGTACCAACAACTTCCATATCGGGCTCATTATCGATTATTTTGGTGAGCACGCGTCTGATAACAGCGCTATCATCTACCACAAGGACTTTAATTTTTTTCATAGTCTACTCCTTAAGAGAGATACAAAATGGTAGGCTTTCATAAAATAATACTTCACAATACTTGTTTTTTATTTTAAAGTTTTTTGGCAGTACAGTGCTATTGGGAACAGGAATACTTGTAGGAAAATCTTTTAAATATTCTCCAACGTAGTTACCTGCAATCATATTTAAAATTTCTTTTAGTGCATCGAGAATATCACTTTCATTGACTTCATCTATCCCTAAGAAGTTTTTTGTTAGAATATTTGCTAATTCTTCACCGCAGTATAATTCGATTTTTAGATTTGGATGGTTGATAGATGAGCAATATACAAAAGTATTATTAAAATGATCGGGTATTGTCTCTTCATTCATAAAGAACATACGCTCAATTATGTTAGAAGTCACATCCCTCAAATTCTTCATCTTCTTCTTCATCTAAAATCTCCTCTCCAAAAATTTCAATTAAGGTTTGTTTTATTTCTTCAGCACGAAAAGGTTTTGTTATAACAGTATAAGCTCGTGTAGTTTTGAGTTGTTGCAATACTTCTTCTCTGACTTCTGATGTAATAATGATTATTGGTGTTTGGGACAACAGCTGCAGTTCATGCATTTTTTCTATAAATGTTAGCCCGTTCATTTCTGGCATATTTATATCAGTAAAGATTAGATCCACCCATTCATTCTTTGCAATTTCAAGAGCTTCTAATCCATTTGAGGCTTCAAGAATATGTAGACTTGAAACACCACACATTGACACTGCTTTTTTGAGTATTTTCCTCATTGAGGAACTGTCATCAACAATTAGTAAAGATAAGCTCATTTTATTATCCTTTATCTATCAATTTGAATTCATTTATTGTTGTTAAAACGCTGTCTATATTATCTGCTATCATTTTTTCAACGTCTTTAGTTTTGATATTGTAATACTGTAAAACTTGGTCATAGCTTTTCATATACATATTGTCTTTTTGTGCCAAAAAACCCATTGTAAACGAGAGAAAGTCGGATAAGGTTACAAGCCTTACTATGGGGTCATTGAATAATTTGTTATCGTGATGGTGCTTAGCTGAAGATATGATTTCCTTTGGGAGATTCCAATGTTTTAGTATAGATGCACCAATATCTGAATGAGTAAATCCTAATACAGATTGTTCTGCACTTATAAAATCCATTCCTTCATTTTCAACAAGGTAATCGATGCGATCTGCTTCTTTTTTTACCCAAATACTGAGGATGATTTTCCCAATATCGTGCAATAAACCAGCGGTAAATAGAATTGTTTTATCTATATCTTTTTCAAGATAAGCCAAGTTTTCAGTGAGCACAGCAACAGAAAGATTATGTTCCCAAAGCTCTCCTTTATGCACCTCATAGCCATCAAATAAGTTTGAAAAATAATCTTGTGTGCTAATCAAACTCAATATTGAGAATATTTGTTGTTTGCCTAAAAGAGAAATGGCAGTTGAAATATCATACACATGTTTTGGCTTTGCATAAAGTGCTGAGTTAGAAACTTTAAGTATATTTGCAGTCAAAGATGCATCTAGTTTGATTATTTCTGCAAGCTTTTTATTTGTGTAATTGTCGCTTCTGATCAATTCAAGTGCTTTTTGTGCGTTTTTATTGAAAGCAGGTAAAAACTCAATAGCTTGAACAATATCGTTTAAGGTAATCATAATTCGTACTCCTCTTTTGCATTAGAAACGACGACTTTTCCAGTTTCAAGAAAAAGCCTTACAGTTCGGCTTTTGGAACCACCGACATCTTCCTTATTGATTATTACATTGTTTCTCCAAAGCATTTTTCTAATTGCTTGATAGTTGCGTTCACCAATGTTAAAAAAGTTATTATTGTCCATTACATTGCTACCGCCAACAATACTGGTTATTAGCGATCCGCGTTTACATCCGAGCTTGAACATATTTTTGAAGAGAAGAGGTACTCCAAGGTCGACATATTTAAACGGATTTATAATTTCGCTTCTATCTATAGTTGAATCTGGCAGCATTACATGAAGCATACCACCAATCTTGATATAAGGGTGATAAAGAACAACAGCAATGCATGACCCAAGAGAGTAAGTAACCAAAGTATCATTTGGATTGTCACTTATTTGCATATCGGCTATGCTAACTACAATAGGTTTATTCATAATTTACTCATTTGAAGGGTATGGATACCAATCTGATTTTCTGATTTTATTTGTTTTAAAGGTCACTGATTGCCCATTTTGGCAGTCAAAGATAAATTTCCTTCCCATTTTTCCACCAATATCTGTTGTGATGATTTCAATGTTTTGTTTATCTAAGATTCTCTTTGCAATATTTATATTTTCTTCACCAATTTTGTGCATATTATTTGTAGCACCGCCCATTAGGTGTGCCTTTAGGTCTTTAATGTCGGATCCTTGATCCTTCATTTTCTTTATCAACCAATTAATTGCAACGTTTCCATAAATCCCTCGCAAGTTTTCTTTGTTATTAGTGAATGGATAAAGAAAAGAACAGCAAGCAGAATATGACTTTTTTTCATCCCAAAGCGCAACAAACATACCTGAGCCAACAACTCCATAAACAAGAGTTGGGTCATGATTTACTATCAAATAGCCTGGTTTGATAAGATATTTGTTGCCGATGAGATTGTAGTTCATTTTACTTTTCTTTCCTATATGTTGCGGGTAATACGTATTTAAAAGGAGAATTAAGTCCATTTAAGCTTTCAGAATGCCCAATAAATAGATATCCACCTGGTTTTATATAGTGGTAAAGCTTATTAACTATTTTTTCCTTTGTTGGCAAATCAAAATAAATCATAACATTACGACAAAAAATAATATCAAAACTCTTCGACTCGGTAAAGGGCTCAATTAAGTTAATTCTTTTAAATGTCATCATTTCCCTAATTTCTTCTTTTACTTTGACATACCCCATTGCTGACTTATTGCCTTCTTGAAAGTATTTTTTTATTAGGGGAGTTTCGATATTATCGATTCTTTCTTTAGGGTAAATTGCACGTTTTGCAATATTTAAAACTTTTGTGGAAATGTCTGATGACAAAATATTAAATGGTATAGTAGATGTAGGGAAGAGTTCTTTTAGCCAAATGCCGATAGAATATGGCTCTTCGCCAGAAGAACATGCTGCAGACCATATATCAATACTTTTCATGCTTTCAATATTTAGTTCTTTAGCCCAGGTGTTTTTCATAAAATCAAAATGCTTTTCTTCTCTGAAGAAATGAGTAACGTTTGTAGATATTAGATTGATAAAATCATGTAGCTCGCTCTCTGTTTTGTCTTCTACAATGATATTGTAATATTCTCTATATGATTTAATTCCTCTATTTCTTAGTATTTTATTAGCTCGTGATTGCAGGAGTTGTTTCTTGCCATAATGCAAGTTAATACCTGTTTTTTCATATACAAGATTAGAGAATTTTGAAAAATCACTGTCTGATAAATCATAGTTTAACATTTATTTATTCCTCAAAATATAATTCATTTGTGTCAAGAATAATGCCAACCCTACCATCTCCCATAATTGTAGCTCCAGAAACGCCTTCAAGGTTTTTAAAATATTCTCCTAAGTTTTTTACTACAACATTTTGTATGCCTAAAAGCTCATCAACGGCAATAGCATATTCTTTATTACCAGCTTGAATAATAATAAGCACACACTGATCTAAATTCTTTTGGTCTTGGCTCAGGTTGAATTTTTTGTTAAGCCTAACGATTGGCAAGAGTTTGTCTTCAATACAAAGAGTTTCGCCTTTATTAAATATTTTATTAATTTGGCTTTTAACAGGCTTTAATGAGCGTTGAATACTTCCAATAGGAATAATATACAGTTGTTCTTCTACTTTAATAAGCATGCCTTCCATGATCGCTAATGTGAGTGGGAAAACCAATCGGAACGTGCTTCCAATGCCCGCCTTGCTAATTATATCGATGTTTCCACTGAGCGATTTAATTGCTTCCTGCACGACATCCATACCAACTCCGCGCCCTGATACCTTGCTCACTTGCTCAACAGTAGAAAAGCCTGGGTGGAAAATAAGTTTAAATATCTGATCATCTGAAAGGTTATCTTCTTTTTTAATAAACCCTTTTTCTAATGCTTTTTTATAAACCTTATCTTTATCAATACCTTTACCATCGTCAATGACGTCTATTACCAAAGAATTGCCCTTATGGTATGCCGACAAGGTAATATTGCCATTGTACGATTTACCAAGCATTTCCCTTTCTTCATTTGGCTCAATACCATGATCACAAGAATTTCTTATCATATGAACTAAAGGGTCATACAAAGAATCAACAATATTACGATCGATCTCGGTTTCTTCACCTTCAAGATGAAGAAGGATACTTTTTTTATTTTGGTTAGTATAATCTCTCACAACACGTTTCATTTTCTGTAGCGTATTTCCAAGTGGTATCATTCTTAACGCCATCGAGGCATTTTGCAAGTCGCTTACAACTCTTGACAGTTGCGATATCTTTTTTATGAAATCATGATTGTGTATTTTCAAAACATTTTTGTCTTCGGAGATAAGATTAAAAGATATTACTAATTCTCCCACAGTGTCGATTAGAAAATCAAGCTTATCAGTTTTGACCCTAATGCTTTCATCTGTTTTTTTAGTGTTAGCTTCGCTTTTTTGAATTTCTATACATTCTAAATCAAAATCAATACTCGGTAACTCATCAACTGAAATTGAAGTGTCCAATGTTACTAATTCTTTGCAAGATTGCTGTTTTAATAAATCAATTAGCTTATTAATTTCATCATCACTTACACTTTCAACTCTATTTGATGAAGTGAGATTATAAATAATTTTTTTATATAGTCAATAGCAATTAGTATTGTTGAAATAACATCTTTGCAGACAATTAGTTTTTTATTTCTTGCAAGGTCAAGAAGGTTTTCTGTTTCATGAGAGATATGGTTGAGCTTTTTTAAGCCCATAAAACTTGAAACACCTTTTAAGGTATGGAATGGTCTAAATATTTCATTAATTATCTCTATATTTTTTGGTTGCTCTTCAAGCTCAATAATATTAACTTCGAGACTATCTATATACTCTTTTGCTTCATTCAAAAAGTCATCAAACAAATCATTATCAACTTGTTCAAGTATAAGCTCTTCTTTGACTTCTTCAGTGTCTTCACTGACAGGTATGTTTTCAATTTTATGTAATATAGCAGATCTGGCATCTTCATTATTAATTTCTTCAATATAGTTTTGTAATAACTCAAAATTGCTATGTATCTGAGAGATAGTTTCATTAATGTTGTCAACAGGGTCTATTTCTTTTAAAATAAGTGTTTCGATGGGGTCTCTTATACCTTTGAACAAAGAAAATAAAGATTCATTATCTTCTTTTGAAATACTATGTTGTAATTTTTCTAGTTTTATTAATATATGCGCTAAGTCTTGGTTATCTTTTTCATCTATGTCAATAATTTCTAATGATATAGAATTAACCAAGTCTTCTATTATACAGTCTTTGTTCATCGATCCTCCATTTTAATCTTATTATTTTAATAATAATTATCAAATTTTGTTTTCTTTGTCAAGAGAAAATTTGGAAAACTTTTAACATATCATATAAAACCTTAAATCTACAGTTCAAGTGTTATTAGATTTTTATCAATTATACAAGACTAATCTTTTTTATATTGTAATAATTTCTAAAGAAAATCTCCATTCTATTCTCTTTTGATTCCTATAAGATTCACTTTCATTCTCCAAGATAGCAAGGAGAATGAAAGAGGAGTGATAAAGGTAATTGATAGTTAAATAATAACATACAAGATTATATTTAAAATTAGTAAAATAGTAGAAAAAATGGACCGATAATAAAGTTAATTTGTTGTTTTGGCTGTTAATTTTTTTGATTGGACTTTTGATTCTTCTTAAAGCAAAATAGTTTTTGTAAAGAATTCAAAAATAATAGTGCAGTTGATAATTATACGTCAATAAAGAATAATGAATTTATTTGATTATTTTTAAAATATGAAGAATTTAGTTGACAAAATTTTACAATCTAATTTTTGTTAAACTAATTATATTATTTTGTAATTAAAGTTTAGAAGAGAGTACATAATATTATATTTATAATTAAGGAAGCGAAGAAATGAGGGAAAAATGAGGATTTTAATAACAGGTGGTGCGGGATTTATTGGTTCCCATTTATCAGAAGAACTTTTAAATCAGGGGCATTATGTAACAATTATTGATAATTTGTCTACAGGACGTTTTTCAAATATTGCTCATTTACAGTCTCACCCAAATTTTAAATATGTAATAGGCACAATTTTAGATAGTAGATTGATGGAAACACTGATAAGCGATTGCGATCAGATTTTTCATCTTGCAGCAGCCGTTGGTGTTAAATATATAATTGACAATCCTCTTCGCTCTTTGCAAACGAATATTGTCGGCACAGAAATAGTCTTAGAGCATGCAAATAAATATAAGAAAAAAGTATTAATCACCTCTACAAGTGAAATATATGGAAAGAGTGACAAGGTTCCTTTTGCAGAAGATGATGACAGGATCTTGGGTGCAACAAGCATTTCAAGATGGGGCTATTCATGCGCCAAAGCAATTGATGAGTTTTTTGCTCTTGCTTATTATAGAGAGAAAAAATTACCTATAGTAATTGTTCGTTGCTTTAATACTGTTGGTCCTCGTCAGACAGGTCAATACGGAATGGTATTACCCAAGTTTGTAAAGGCAGCTCTCTTGGGTCATCCAATTACCATTTTTGGTGATGGTAAGCAATCACGTTGTTTTGGCGAAGTTTCCGATGTTGTTAATGGCATGATTACTTTGACTAACGAGCCAAAGGCTGAAGGTCAAATCTTTAATATTGGAAATACCGAAGAAATCAAAATAGAAGACTTGGCAATTAAAATCAAACAAATGACAAAATCTAAGTCTAAGATAGAGTATATTCCATATAACGAAGCCTATGAGGAAGGTTTTGAAGACATGAGGCGTAGAATTCCTGATTTGTCAAAAATAAAAGAGTATATCAATTATTCTCCTAAATATAATCTTGAAAATATCATTGAAAGAGTAATAAAGTACTATGCAAGCTAAAAAGCTTATATTTTTATTGTTGATCTTAAGTCTAAAAACCGCTCTTCTATTTTCTGATTACTATATTGATCCAGAAGAATATGTAGTAAAAGCAAATGATGTCTTTTTATTACAGACAGTTGTTCCTGATACACTAAGCTTAAAAATTGCTGTTTTACCTACAGGAGAAATTAATCTTTTTCCGATAGCTGATACTGTTAAAGTAGCAGGTAAAACTTTGTCTCAAGCATATATAGATATAAATGAAAGACTTGGGATGTTTACCAAAAAGCAAAATATTCAAACAGTGTTAATGCAAATAGCGCCTTTCAGTTTTTCTGTATCTGGAGCGGTTAATCGTGCAGGAGAATATTCTAGCAAAGAACAACTCTCACTATATCAGGCATTGAGGATGGCTGGAGGATTGAACGGAAAAGCCTCAAATGAAATAACAATCAAACGAAACGAGAAAGAGATAAAGTGTGATCTTGCTCAATTTTTAGCCAAAGGCGAGCAATCCCACAACCCCTTAATCTTTCATAATGATATCATTGTAGCAAAGTTTGCTTTCGATAGTGAAAGCTTGAGAGTTTATACTAATAATGATACAATTAATTATGTAGAATCGATTGTATTAGACAGTGATACCCCAATTTCCAAAGTGATTAATATGATGAGCCTTAAGTACCCAAACTCAAATTATGATAAGTTCACTTTAGTTCGTGATGGAAAAACTAAGCAGGTATCTGCCAGTGAAAGAGTTAGAAATAGTGATAAGTTGATTATTTCTCAAGACGATGTTTTTGTTTATGTAGTGGGCAGTGTTGCCAAGCCAGGCAGATATGCTTATAATGGTATACAAAACCCCATTCATTACGTTGGGCTAGCTGGTGGCTTTACAAAAGATGCATCACGTACATCTTTTGTAATTATTGACAAAAATGGCAAAAGAAATAAGTATAAAGGGCAAGCCATCAACCAAGGAGATACGATATTTGTACCTGAATCAACGCGTGCTATTACAGTGGCTTATCTTATACCTTTGAGTACTGTCGTATCAGTGATCTCAACAATTATTATATTGAGTAGATAGTTTTTATATTATTAAGGAGGAAGTTTTGAAAGTTCAATTATTAGATCTAAATGCTCAATATGAGCCAATAATGCAAGATATTCGACATGAAATGGATAAAGTATTAAGTGCTCATCAATATATTTTAGGACCTGCTGTTAAAGATTTTGAAAATCAAATGCAAGATTATTTAAATGTAAAGCATGCAATTGGATGTGCAAATGGTACAGACGCCCTTGTGTTAGCGCTCAAAGCCTTGAAAATTGAGCAAGGCGATGAAGTTATTACTACTCCATTTTCTTTCTTTGCTACAGCTTCTTGTATTCACCGTGTAGGAGCTACTCCTGTATTCGCAGACATTAAAGAAGATACCTTTAATATCGATCCTGATCAAATAGAAAAGGCAATAACCAAAAAAACTAAAGCTATTATAGTTGTGCATTTGTTTGGTCAAGCTGCCGAGATGGATAAAATCATGGCAATTGCAAAAAAACATAGCCTTTATGTTGTAGAAGATAATGCACAGGGCATTGGCTGTAAATATGACAATCAGTATGCAGGAACAATTGGCGATATCGGTACATTGTCTTTCTTTCCAAGCAAAAACTTGGGCTGTATGGGAGATGGTGGCATGTGTTTAACTCAGAGTGATGACTTAGGAGCTAAATTAAAGCAATTGAGGACTCACGGTGAAAGCCCCAAATATTTTCATCAATGGGTTGGATTAAATAGTAGATTGGATACATTGCAAGCTGCAATTTTGTCAGTTAAACTGAGGCATTTACAATCATGGTCTGTAGCGCGGAGAAAGAATGCAAAGCTTTATTATGAATTGTTGAAAGATGTGAAAGAAATACAACTTCCTTATATTCATCCTAAAGCAGAGACAATTTATAATCAGTTTACTGTGATTACAGATAGACGTGATGAATTAATGAAAGAGTTACAAAGTAAAGAAATAGGCTGTGCAATTTATTACCCACTGCCGCTGCATTTACAAGAGTGCTTTGCATATCTTGGTTATAAAAAAGGTGATTGCCCTATCAGTGAAAGAATAGCCAACAAGGTATTGTCTATCCCTATTTACTCAGAGTTACCAGCAGAACAGATTAGATTTGTTGCTGATACAATAATTAAATTTTACAATAAATAAGGAGAATATCCATGAACATAATCGTTTGTATAAAACAAGTACCAGATACAACAGAGATTAAGATTGACCCAATTACTAATACGTTGGTAAGAGAAGGGGTCGAAAGTATAATCAATCCATTTGATCTATACGCAATTGAAGAAGCAGTAAGATTAAAAGAACAATATGGCGGAACAATCACCGCTGTTACAATGGGACCACCTCAAGCTGAAGTGGCATTGAGAGAAGCAGTTTCTCTTGGAGTTGATAAGATCATATTACTCTCTGATAGAAAATTTGCTGGTGCTGATACTTGGGCTACAAGCCTTACCTTAGCAGGAGCCGTCAAGAAAATAGGCGAATATGATTTAGTATTATTTGGACAACAAGCTATCGATGGCGATACCGCACAAGTAGGACCTGGTGTGGCTGCACACCTTGATTTGCCACAAGTGTGCTTTGTGAGAAAAATAGAATCTATCCAAGAGAATACAGCAGTTTTACAACGCCTAATGGAAGATGGTTATGATAGAATGCAGACAAAGACGCCAGCAGTTTTGACCGTCGTCAAAGAAATAAATGTTCCAAGATTACCTTCTTTGAGAGGCAAAAAGAATGCAAAAAATGCTGAACTGATTGTTTGGAATGCTGCTGATCTTGAGCTTGATGAAAAGACAATTGGACTGAATGGATCGCCAACTCAAGTGGTAAAAATATTTACACCAGAAATGCATAAAAAAGGGGAGAAGTTCGAAGTAACTCCAGAAGAATCTGCTGAGATACTATATCGTAGAATCAAAGAATTAAAAGGTTAAATGAATCACTATATTCATGATTTAAATCCAACTATCTTTACCATCGGACCATTAGAGGTTCGATGGTATGGACTTTTTTATGTCATAAGCTTTCTTTTAGGGTATTGGCTCGTAAAAAAGAACTTTAAGCATAGAAGCATTCATTTAAGCAATGATGACTATGATTCTTTTCTGTTTAATATGATGCTTGGTGTGATCCTTGGAGGAAGAATTGGGTATATTTTATTTTATAATCTTAGCTACTACGTTCATAACCCTTTAACGATTTTTTATTTTTGGGAAGGCGGCATGTCTTTTCATGGTGGAGCATTAGGGGTAATAGTGGCTGGATGGCTTTTTTGCCGAAAGCATAAGCTATCGTTTTATCAACTTGCAGATCCTGTTATGCCCATCGTTGCGATAGGTCTTGGCTTAGGACGTTTGGGAAACTTTATAAATGGTGAGTTATATGGTAGAGCAACTGATGTCCCCTGGGGCATGATTTTCTTGAACACAGATCCACAGCTACTTGTGAGACATCCTTCTCAACTTTATGAGCTATTTCTTGAAGGAATACTATTAGCCATTATTTTGCAATGGATATACAGAAAAGTGAAGATTGAGGGTTTAGTGTTTTGGGCTTTTATTGGCGGATATGGTATCTTTAGGTTTATTTTGGAGTATTTTAGACAACCAGACGATATTGAATTATATAATAATGGTTTAATCTTAAAACTCTTTACAATGGGGCAAATACTTAGCTTGGCAATGGTGTTGTTTAGCCTCCTTTTTACTATTTATTTATTTAAAAAGAGGGATTAGTATGAAAAGGAATCTTTTGTTTTTATTATTAGTTTTGTTAGTACTTCTAACTTCTTGTGTTTCTAAAAAAGCTGCAGTCGCCATTAAATATCCAAAGAAGGCTCTCTTGGCAAGTGATGAGCTTCAGAGGTGGCAAAGCTTTAAAATGGAGGGTATTGCTGAAGTACAATTTAAAATGTTTACGTTTCGGAAGAACTTTGTCTTGTCAAAAAATAAAGAAGCGCTAAGGTTTGATTTGCTTGATTCGGGCATCTTTGGTTTTGCAAGTTCCAATATAAGTATTTATGTTGATTCTGATATGCAAGTTTATGGCTATTTAGGGAAAAAGTTTATCGAAATTGATGATTTGCCTGAAAGCTTACGGGATGTCTATACGTGGTTTAATAATGCGGATATCGATGATTTTCAGACTTATTATGATGACTTATTTGAGAACAACTCTTTCGATAAAGATGGTACGACTTTTGCCTTTACCAATAAAATGAGATTAAAAGAAATCAATAATGCAAGCAATGATTTACGAGTCAATATTGATTATGATTATGGCGATAATATAAGTAATCTTGCGATATTGTTAAATAATGTTAAAATATGTGATTTAAAAATTGACAAAATAAGCTATAACAATATAAATGTAATTAAGCCATAAAAGTAAATATGTAAAAGAGATGAGGTCAATGAATGATAGATAGATACAGTCGCCCTGAAATGAAGCAAATCTGGTCACAACAGAACAAATACCAATGCTGGCTTGATGTCGAATTAGCTGCATGTAGAGCAATGAATAAATTAGGTATTGTATCAGACGAAGATTTAAAAGTAATATTGGAAAAAGCTAATTTTGATGCTGATAGAGTTGACGAAATTGAGTTGACTACAAAACATGATGTAATAGCTTTTTTAACTAATGTTGCTGAATATGTCGGTGAACCATCAAGATGGATTCATTATGGTATGACTTCTTCAGATGTCTTGGATACAGCGCTGGCTTTACAGATGAAGCAAGCAGCAGAGTTAATTCTTCAGCAGCTAAAAGATTTTACCATCGTTTTGAAGAATAAAGCATTAGAACATAAGAACCTGCTTACAATTGGCAGATCTCATGGTATTCATGCCGAGCCAACGAGCTTTGGTTTGAAATTTGCCCTCTGGTATGATGAGATACAAAGAAATATTCAGCGGCTTGATAATGCAATCAAGCATATCTCTGTGGGGCAGTTTTCTGGCGCAGTAGGTAATTATGCACATATTTCTCCTGAACTGGAAAAGATTGCCTGTGAGCATCTTAACTTAACACCAGTAAATATTGCAACTCAAATAATACAAAGAGATAGACACTCCGAGTTCTTAGCTGTAATAGCGATTATTGGCTCTACCTTAGAGAAGATTGCAGTTGAGATTAGACATTGCCAAAGAACAGAAGTATTGGAAATGGAAGAGAGTTTTTCGAAAGGACAAAAAGGCTCGTCTGCAATGCCTCACAAGAAAAACCCCATCACCAGCGAGCAGATCTCTGGACTGGCGAGGGTGTTACGCGCAAATTCTATGGCAGCAATGGAGAATAATGCACTTTGGCATGAGAGAGATATAAGTCACTCATCCGTTGAAAGAATAATATTGCCAGACTCAACAATTTTATTACACTATATGTTGTTTAAAATGACAGCACTCATCGATAATATTGTCGTCTATCCTGAGCATGTGAAAAGAAATCTCAACCTCACTAATGGTCTTGTTTTTTCTCAAGTATTGCTTTTAAAGCTCGCAGAAAATGGCTGTTCAAGAGAAGACTCGTATGCAATAATTCAAAGAAATGCAATGAGATGTTGGAATGAAAAAGTGCCATTTCAAACTTTAGTTGAGCAAGATGAAGAAGTGATGAAATACGTTAGTAAAGAAGACATTAATGAAGTGTTTTCTTATGATAGATACCTCAAAAATGTAGACTATATTTATAATAGGATTGGACTTATATAAAGGCAAGAAATGAAAGAATTGAACCCAGTAGACATTATTAATAAGATCCAAAAGGAAAAGTATAAAGTGCTTGCTTATCCGATTGTTGTTATACTTGTTATTTTCTTTTTGAATATGTTTTATCAGATTTCATTTTTAAAATACATCTCTATTGTGGCAATGGCTTTTTATTTGTTTATACTTTGGTTGTATAGAATCAAAACGGCAAATATCGAAACAAATGATTTACATCTTCTGTCTCCTATTAATGGTAAAATAATAGATCTAAAAGAGCAAAATGATTTTAATGAGATTACTGTTTTAAAAGGCTTTTTTCAACCTGCAGAAATACGAACAATGTCACATTATGATTATGTAGGACAAAATAAGCAGTGTGAAAGCCCTTCTTTTTATATTGAGGGATCTTTAGCACGACAATTACATGTTAATATACCTCATTTGCAAGGTGAATTGGTTGGTGTAGCTATAGGTAAATGCTTAGCACATATAAATATCCCCTTCAGTTATGAGTTATCTATTAAAATTAATGATACTATCGTTGTTGGCGAAACGATAATAGGAATCAATAAAGAGACGAACAATGATTAAAAAATTTAAATATATAATCCCCAATCTATTTACCATCAGTAGCTTGTTTACGGGGCTTACAGCATTGCATTATACATCTGAAGGAGACTTTATTAAAGCAGCCTGGTTTGTAACTATATCTATTCTTTTAGATGGGCTTGATGGTAAATCAGCACGACTTCTTTCAGCTACTTCAAAGTTTGGTGCAGAAGCAGACTCTTTTGCAGATTTTGTTGCTTTTGGCGTTGTGCCAGGCTTTTTAGCATGGAAAGTCAGCTTGCATAATTTTGGAATAATGGGGATGACTGTATTTGGCTTGTATGTTTTAAGTGGTGGTTTTAGATTAATTCGCTATAATTTATCAGCAAAAAGTACCAAAGAAAAGCATGATTTTCAAGGTTTACCAATACCAGCAGGTGCCGCAGTGATTGCCTCTTATTTATTGTTTACCAATAAGGTGTTTGGTGCGTTTAGCGGAAATAGGACCTTTCTCTTTATTACAATCTTGGCATCATTGTTAATGGTTAGCCAAGTACCATATGTTGCTGTGAATAAAGGCGCACCAAATAAAGTAATTCGTAATATCATGATAGGATTAATCTTGGCATTTCTTGCACTGTCTGTTTGGTATTTTTCATTTGTATATATGTTTGCCATTTGGATTTACATTTTCATCGGCTTTGTCAGACTAATAATTCAATTTATTCAAACCCATAAAGAAAAACAATCGAAAGGTATAAATAAAAATGTTTAAAGCAAAAGTATTTGTGTCACTCAAACAGAGTGTATTAGATCCACAAGGACAAGTAATAACAAACGCATTGCACTCACAAGGCTATACAAGCGTCGTAGAAACACGTGTAAGTAAGTATTTTGAGATTATGATTGATACTAATGATAAGCAAAAAGCAGAAGCTGATTTAAAGAGTATCTGCGATAAAGTACTTGCAAATCCAAACACAGAATCATGGAAGTATGAGTTGGAAGGCGTATAATGAAAAAAATTAGATTTAATGTTATAACATTTCCAGGTTCAAACTGTGACCATGATAGCTATTGGATCCCAACAGTTAGAGGAAATGAAGCTGAATTTGTTTGGCATAAAGATAATTCATTAAAAAGCCCTGATGTGGTTTTTATACCAGGTGGCTTTTCTTATGGAGATTATTTAAGATGTGGAGCTATTGCAAAGTTTTCACCAATTATGCAAGAAGTAAAGCGCTTTGCAGACAAGGGAGGTCTTGTAATCGGCGTTTGTAATGGTTTTCAAATACTAACTGAGAGCGGTCTTTTACCTGGTGCTTTGATGATGAATAAGCATTTAGATTTTATTTGCAAACACCAGCACCTTTCCGTAGAATCAATTAATAGTCCATTTACAAACTTGTATCAGCATAAACAGATCTTAGATATTCCAATTGCTCACAAAGAAGGTAATTATTATATTGATAATGATGGACTAAAATCATTACAAGATAATGACCAAATCTTATTCCGTTATTGCGATGAAAAAGGCAATATCAATGCCGATTCTAATCCAAACGGTGCTATCGATAATATTGCAGGCATCGTTAATATTAACCGCAATGTGCTCGGTATGATGCCACATCCAGAAAGAGCAAGCGAAGATGTCGTTAATAGTCAAGACGGGCAAACACTTTTTGCAAGTATTGAAAAATGGATTAGAGAACGCCTTTAGTATTATATTTCCGCGTGTTTGTATTGCATGTGATATAAAACTTAAGCAAAACCAAGCCTATTTTTGTGAAAAGTGTTATAATGAATTGATCTTTTCAAAGATACATATTAGTGATGAGTGGGAAATACCTGTCAAATACTTCAATAAAGCATATTCAGAGTTTAAGTACAGTGATATAGTAAAGCAACTCGTGCATAGTTTAAAATATGAGAACTATACAAAGATTGCTAAATATATGGCTTATCTTACATTTGATATTGCGAGTTTGAAGATTAAAACAAAATATGATTATCTTGTGCCTGTTCCTTTGCACAAGGTGAGGCAACGTGAAAGAGGCTACAATCAGGCATTTTTGATTGCAAAGGCTATTGGAAAAAGATTGGATTTGCCTGTATCATCTAAAATAGTTTATCGTACTCGTTATACTTCAACACAAACGCAAAAAAACCATGAAGAGCGATTAAGCAATGTAAGTAATGCATTTAAACTGTATAAAAGGGCAAATGTAAAAGGTAAGAAAATTCTGTTGATCGATGATGTCGTGACAACAGGATCAACTTTAAACACCATTGCACATGTATTAAAGGAAAATCATGCCAAACAAGTCGATATTTTTGTTTTTGCTTGGGCTAATGAAAAAGCTCACTCAACACACAGAAATCTATAATTTAGATTATTTTTTTCAAGTAATAATTATTACTTGACTGATAATACAGATTTAAAAATATTACATCTTAGGACAATATTTTTAAATAGAAAGTGGAAAATGATAGTAGAGATTGATAAAGAAAGAGCATTAGAATTAATTGAAAGAACAGCAAAAGCAATTGCAGAAAGGCGAATGGCTGCGCCTGCAATCTTGGCAATTGAATCTTTTAGACCTTTAAATTTTTTAGGCTCTCAGATAATGTATTTTATAGCACCTTTTGCACAGATTATTTTTAATAAAAAAGAATATGAAGAATTTGCAGCAATGATCGAAAACGATGAGTATATACACTTACTATTAAGACGAATTGATGAATTGGATATAGAATACTTTGCAGAAGAAAGAAAACAAGCAAAGCTGAAGAGACAAAAGAATTGGAAACGATTTAAAGAAAAAATAAATATTTTTAAAAGAAATAAAAAAAATGGAGGAAAAGTATGAGCGGTGAGCAGCTAAAACGGATTATAGCAACCGACTGCGGAAGTACTACTACCAAAGCCATTTTAATAGAGTATATTGAAGGCGAAGGTTATAGACAAACAATACGTGGTGAAGCTCCTACTACAGTTGAGGCACCTCTGAATGATGTGACACGTGGTGTTGTCAATGCTGTGCAAGAATTACAAGAACTTGCAAGATTAAAATATAAAAATGAAAATATTACATTTTTACATGATGGACCCAGTGGTGAAAAAGAAATCAAAATACCAAGAGATGGCGATAATGGCGTAGATGCCTATGTATCTACCAGCTCGGCTGGTGGCGGTCTTCAGATGATGGTGACAGGCGTTGTGGCTAATATGACAGGCGAATCTGCTGAAAGAGCTGCATTAGGCGCTGGTGCTATCGTGATGGACGTCGTTGCGTCAAATGACAAAAGAATGAATCATGAGAAGATTGAAAGAATTCGTGAATTAAGACCGGATATGATTCTCATGGCAGGTGGGGTAGACGGTGGTACAATTAAGCACGTTGTAGAAATGGCTGAATTGGTTTCTGCTGCAGATCCACGACCACGTCTTGGCGCTGCTTACAAACTTCCAATTATCTTTGCTGGTAATCAATCGGCAACTGATGCTATTAAAGATACCCTCGCAGATAAAGTCGAATTAATCGTTACAGAGAATATCAGACCTACACTTGAAAATGAAAACTTGGGACCTGCACGTGATAAAATTCATGACCTATTCATGGAACACGTTATGCAGCAAGCACCTGGATATCACAAACTGATGGAATGGACCCGTGGTCCTATTGATGGCAAAATGACTAATATACCAATTATGCCAACTCCTGCAGCTGTGGGTAATATTATGAAAACTATCGCCCAAGAAGAGCATATTGAAGTCCTTGGCGTTGATATTGGTGGTGCAACAACTGACGTATTCTCCGTTTTTACTGACGAATACATTTTTAATAGAACAGTGTCAGCAAACCTTGGTATGAGCTATAGTATTTCAAATGTTTTGGCGTCTGCCACATTACCAAATATTATTCGTTGGGTACCTTTTGAGATTAATGAATCTGACTTAAGAAATATGATTAAAAACAAAATGATTCGTCCAACAACAATTCCTGCTTTACTGGAAGAACTTATTCTTGAACAAGCTATTGCAAAAGAAGCTCTCAGATTAGCGTTTATACAACATAAAGAGTTTGCTGTTTCCTTAAAGGGTATGCAACAGACTCGTGATATTTCTCAAGCATTCGAGCAATCAACATCTGGTGCGACTATTGTAAATATGATGACACTTGATCTACTTGTTGGTAGCGGTGGCGTTTTATCACATGCACCAAGAAGAAATCAAACTGTTATGATGTTAATAGATGCATTTTTACCTGAAGGAATCACAAGGCTTGCTGTTGACTCGATATTTATGATGCCACACTTAGGCGTATTAGCTGAAATTAATCCAACTGCAGCAACTGAAGTGTTTAATAAAGACTGTATGATTATGCTTGGTACATGTGTTGCGCCAGTTGGAAAAATTAAGCCAACTTCAACAGCATTAAGCGCTGAAATAACATTACCAGATGGCACTGTCTTTAAAGAAGATATCCCATTTGGTGAAGTGAGACTTATACCTTGCGAACTCGGTAAAAAAGCAAAAGCAAAATTAGTCCCTGGAAAAGGTTTAGATATTGGCGCTGGAAAAAATGAAACTCGCGAAGTTGAATTAGACGGCGGCATTGTTGGTATTGTACTTGATACACGTGGTAGAAACCCATTTGTTCTCCCATCCGATAACTCGAGAATCCCTATGCTTAAAAAATGGATGAAAGAATTTAAAGTTTACCCAGAACATATTTTAAATTAGGAGGAAAAAATGGCTCAAGCATATTCACCCGGATTGAGTGTAACAGATAATATCGTTCTTGCAAAACAAAGAATACTACCTTTAAAAGGAAATGTTCTTGTAAAAAAAGGCGACAAAGTAAAAGCAGAAGATCTCGTCGCTGAAACATTTTTGCCTGGTAATGTATTGCCTATTAACCTGGCAAATAAATTAGGTGTTACTGCAAATTTAGTGATAGAATACCTGAAGGTGCAGCCTGGACAAATTATTAAAAAAGGTGATGTTCTCGCTGAAAATAAAGGGCTATTTGGTTTAGGCTTATTTAAATCAAGAGTAGTCTCTCCAATCGATGGAGAAGTAGAAAGCATTTCTCAACATACAGGTCAAGCGCTTCTTCGTGAACCAAGAATCCCCGTACAAATAAAAGCTTTTATAGACGGCATTGTCGTTGATGTTATACCAGAAGAAGGCGTTGTTATTGAAAACAAGTCTGCTTATATTCAAGGAATATTTGGTATTAGCGGTGAAGTTACAGGCGAATTAAAAATGCTTGTAAAAGATCCAAATGAAGTGTTGACAGAATCTTTAATTGATAGCTCATGTAAAGATAAATGCATCGTCGGCGGGTCAATGGTAACCCTCAAGGCTATTCAAAAGGCTATTGAAGTCGGTGTAAAAGGTATCATATGTGGTGGTATTGATGATCAGGATATCAAAGCTCTTTTAGGTTATGACATTGGTGTAGCTATTACAGGTCATGAGCATCTGGGAGTCTCTATATTGATAACAGAAGGCTTTGGCAAGATTAAAATGGCTAATAAAACCTTTGATTTGCTTAAACGTTTTGAAGGTAAAAAGACTTCAATGCACGGAAAAACACAGATCAGAGCGGGCGTCATCAGACCTGAAGTTATTATCCCTCTTGAATTTGACGATGCAGATCTTGTTGCTTCTGAATCCCACATGCCTATGTTGGAAGAAGGTACTATTATTCGTGTTATTCGTCAACCAAACTTTGGCGTTATTGGTAAGGTCACAGGTTTACCTGAAGAGCTCCATACGGTCGAATCAGAGACAAGAGTGCGTATATTAGAAGCTGAGCTCGAAAACGGCAAGAAGACGACTATACCGCGAGCGAATGTAGAAGTTATTGAAACATGATAAATAAACGGTCAGGCAACTGACCGTTTTTTTTATCACATATATTTACAGGCTGTTGCATAATAACCAAAATATCTTATAAAGAACAAAGCAGAATCATAAATAAAAAACAAACCCCTCTATATATTATAGGGCTTACAAAATGGTGTTTTTTGAAAACTATTTTCATCTAAATCAGCAGATGACTACTACGAGCGGGTTTGGAGGCAAATTTTATTCCACGTTCCAACAACTATCATTAATTGTTCCAGATCCATCAATCAATTTCACGAAGCGAAATTACCTATCAACTCAGCTCTCAGTTCTAACAACCCATAATCCTTCAAGTCTGTACACCTAAATTATGCATCAAATCAACACCATAAAGAAAAATGTGTAAAAAACATCTTTTTCTAAAATAAAACTTGACTCATAAAAGAATATAAGTATAGTATTATTTGTTGAGTGGTCAGATGGAGGAAACAAGATGGTTACTGATGGAAGCAAAAAGATATTATTAGTGGAGGATGAGCCTGTAGTTGCTATGATGCAAAGCAGGATATTATCAAATAATGACTACGATGTCACGGTTGCTCATACTGGAGAACAGGCAATTGAGCTAATAAACATGGTAGATAACATTAATCTTATTCTGATGGACATTGATTTAGGTATAGGCATGGATGGTACAGAGGCAGCTAAGATTATATTGGAAAAAGAAGAAATACCTCTTGTTTTCTTATCATCACATACTGAAAAAGATATAGTCAACAAAACTGAAGGCATTACATCCTATGGCTATATCGTCAAGGATACAGGAGAAACAGTGCTCTTAGCATCAATTAAGATGGCATTTAAGCTATTTGATGCAAAACTAAAAGAAAGAGAAAAAGAAAGGGCATTAGAACTGTCTGAAAACCGCTACTTTACTCTATTTGACAATATCAGCAGTGGCGTAGCAATATACGAGGCTAAGGACAATGGTAATGATTTTATTTTCAAAGATGTGAACAAGGCAAGTGTATCGATCGATGGCTTTGATAAAGATAATATTATTGGTGAAAGTGTGATAAAAATTAGACCTGCTATTGTAGAATTTGGCTTACTTGAAGTCTTTAAAAGAGTATGGCGTACAGGTAAACCTGAATACTTTCCTTTAAAAATTTATAAAGATGAAAACTTAGATAAGTACTATGATAATTATGTATATAAACTGCCTACGGGCGAAATAGTCGCTGTCTATAATGATTATACAGAACAGAAAATAACAGAAGATAATGTCAAACAAAATGAAGAGAGATTTTATGACTTGTTTTTAAAGCATAGTGCTGTTAAACTATTAATCAGACCTATTGATGGCACAATATATGATGCAAACTATGCAGCTGAAAAATTTTATGGTTGGTCAAGAGAAAAGCTGAAGACTATGAATATCTCTGAAATCAATTGTTTAGACCAAAAACATATGCAAGAGAAAATGCAAAAAGTAATACAAGCAAAAGAAAACAGTTTTAAATTTAGTCACATTTTGGCTGATGGTAGTACAAAGGATGTAGAAGTTTTTAGTAATGAATTTATATTTAAAGGTGAGCATCTTTTGCACTCAATTATCCATGACATCACTGACAAAAAAGGAGCAGAAATGGCAGTGGAAGGCAATCTCGAATTTCTCAATAAACTATTTGAAACGATACCTGTAGCTGTCTATTATAAAGATGTTGAAGGTCGCTATCTTCACGTTAATAATGCATTTGCAGAAATGATTGGTCTTTCCAAAGAACATATTATTAATAAAACCATTTATGATGTATCATATCAAGAGCTTGCTCTTTTTAATAGTCATAAAGATCAAGAATTAATACAGAATAAAAAAATCCAAGTGTATCAAACATCCTATGTGTCAAGTCAAGGAAAGGTGCATGACGTTATCGTTCATAAAGCTTCTGTTCTTAATTCAAACAATAAAATATGTGGAATAATAGGTATCATTTTTTCCATTGAGAAAGAACGTCTTTGATTTAAGAGGCCTGTTTAATCTTTTTTACAAAAAGAGTAAAATATTACTTGACAAGAATACTCATAATTGCTATCTGTTATGTTTAGGAATGTATAGTGTGGAGTGGAATTGTTAAGAATGTCTAAGGCGAATGCTCTTAAGGTGCTTAATAAGGTTTTAATGATATAGAAATAAAACTCTATATCTGATATAGATAAACCAAAAAAATAAAAATACGGAGGAATTATGAAAAAACTATGGCTAATAGCGATCTTACTAATGGTATTATCGCTCAACCTCTTTGCTGATGATGTAACTATTGGCACAGGTACAACAACTGGCTACTATCCATTTAATGCATATTATGGCTATGGCAGAAGTGCAGCATTGTACACTGCTGAAGAAATAGGCATCACTGGCGAAATAACCCACTTATCTTGGGATGTTGGTTCAGCTGGGACTGCTTCTATACCTATCAAGATATACGCAAAGATGGTCACAGATGAATCTCTTACTGCAGATAACTGGGCTACATTAACAAATGGCGCAACCCTTTTGTATGACAATGATCAAGTATTTTCACCTGCTGGCTGGTCAACAATCGATATCACTGATTTTAATTAT
>Ga0208195_1000610_pt1 | contig 45680 bp, 37 predicted proteins | sample AD_UKC077_MetaG_FD_184441 | JGI IMG/M metagenome (GOLD analysis project Ga0208195, IMG submission 184441) | Active sludge microbial communities of municipal wastewater-treating anaerobic digesters from USA - AD_UKC077_MetaG (SPAdes) (version 2) | ecosystem: Engineered > Bioreactor > Anaerobic >... | reverse complement strand
AGTGTTAACTGTTTTAGTTCCGATAATTGTTACCTTTTTTGCTAATCTAAACTCCTGAGTTTACTCGTTGTCTGTGCATTTCCATCATCTGTGCAATTGTTTCGTCGCTTTGTTTCCACCGTCTATGCGACCATAAGTAGTACTCTGGCTTGCACTTTATAATCTCTTCCACTTTAGCCATGTATTTTTGAGTAATCTCTCCATATTTGGTATCTGCAGGGTTTTCAATCATATCAATTATCTCCAACGTATAATAGCCGCGCTTAACCTTTTGAACATCAAAATAGACAAGTGGTGTGTTTTTCGTGCGTGAATACTCTTCGGCTCCATGCAAACAAGGCGTATCGTAACCAAAGAACTTTGCCATTATTGATTTTTGGACATTTGTAGGATTTTGGTCAGCTGCCAATATTATACTTGAAGGCTTTTCTTTTTTTGACATAAAAAAATCACGGGTACCCTTGATAGATATCATCTGCATACCAAAACGCTCACGTTTTTTGCGCGACCAATTTTCCATTATAACATTAGTCATCGGCATATAAATAGATACCGCTTGATGTTTAATTTGCATATCTACAGCCAAAATTCCCCATTCCCAATTACCGTAGTGCGAGGCAAGATTAATAACATCTCTGCCCTCCGAAAAATATTTATCCAAAACCTCTGGATTCAACACTTTCCAACGCTTTTTTAATTGACGCTCAGACATGTAAAATCCTTTTAGAGTTTCAAGGATTACATCTGACAGATGTAAGTAGAACTTTCGGGCAATTTTTCTTATCTCCTTTTCTTCTTTTTCAGGAAAACACTTATGTAAATTACTGTAAACTACTTTCTTGCGATATCCAACAACATGATACAAAACAAACGCTATAAAGTGCGAGTTTAATTGTAAAATCCAAAACGGTGTTATTCCTATTGAAAAAACAAAAGCTCTGAATAGTTGGAAAAGAATTTTATTTAACATGATTTTAGTCTTATTTTAGCCACAAATTTAGAAATTAAAAGTTTCTATATCGTTTTAAAGAAAAATAATATTCAAAATTAACACACCATTTATCTCATTACTCAAATTTTATGAACATACGCAACAAACTATCAAGTAAAAAGTTTTCGGAACATAAAATTATATTGCTTTTAGGAATACTCTTTTTTGTTTTGGGCACACTAATCAACATCTTTTCCGTTTCTCAATCGGAAAACGATATTTACAATTTCCAAAGTCCTCTCTTGTTAATTCTCTCTGACTTAACACCTTTAAAGATATTAATTTTTACCATTATCGTTTTTCCTTTTCTTGAGGAAATAGTTTTTAGGCTATGGACAATTAGAAAACGATTTGCCTATATCGTGTCACTAATAGGCATTTCGCTGATAATTTTTCAAATTTCAAACAGCTTTTTAATTTTCGCACTAACAACACTAATTTTATTCCTCAGCTTTTTCTGGATTAAGAACACGATAGTAATTGCAGTAATAACTTCAATCGTCTTTGCGTTAATACATTACGGTAATATTGATAGCTCATTAAGATTAATCAATTTACTCCCCTACTTTGGCTTAGCTTTAATTCTCTCTTTTATTGGGCTGAGATTTAAATTTTTCTTATGCATTTTAGCTCATTCTGCATACAATTTAATCGCAATGTTACCACTAATTTTTTTCTCAAACCAGAATACTTCTGTAATTCAATTTGAGAGTGATACATACACCGCAGAATTAACTAAAGTATCGTTTTTTTCTTCAATTGAACATAAAGACATAATAAATCACGATACAATAGACGTTGTATCAACACTACCTGAATTAATTCCCAATATTACACCTTTTAATAATGAAGCAATTTATACAAGTAATGTAACTTCACTGAACAAATACCGATTATCCGCTTTTTCGAAGCCAAACAAAGAGATTTCAACAGAACAATTGTCAGAAGATTTACAAAAAAGAGCAAACATAAGTTCAGACACCATAATAATTAAAGCCCACGTAATTTCTTTAAACGATAACGTTTCTGAACAGCCCAATAACCACGGTTTAATGACTCTTTACGATCTTGTAAATTATCTAAGAATACATAAAGACTTGCCTGTAAAACTGTCAAAAGAGATTTCGTCGAATGAAACAATTTTATTTAGTACAAAAATTTTAAATATGGATTCTTATTCAAAAATTATTGAAACACTTAATAACGATTCTGTACTCAATATATCGCTAGAAAAAGAGGGAGAATTAATGAAGGTGTCATTTTTTGAGAAGAGGATAAAAACACAAAACCAACAAAATTACTGACCACTATCTGTCTTATTACTAAAGACTTAGATTACATTTACCAATTGAGCCTGCAAAATATTATTCTATTAAAAATGAATGATTACCTTTGTAGTTCTCAATTAAAAACATTGAAAACCATGACTTTTTTTAAAAATACTGGAGATAAAGATACCCGCTCAGGATTTGGAGAGGGGCTTGTCGAAGCTGCAAAAAAGAATGAAAATATAGTTGCGCTCTGTGCCGACCTTACAGGCAGCGTAAAAATGGATAAATTTGCTGCTGAATTTCCCAATCGTTTTTTCCAGACGGGAATAGCCGAAGCTAACATGATGGGCGTAGCTGCAGGATTAACTATTGGGGGGAAAGTACCTTTTGCGGGAACCTTCGCCGAATTTGCCTCCGGACGTGTTTACGACCAAGTCCGTCAAACCATAGCCTATAGCAATAAAAACGTTAAAATTGCCGCATCACACGCAGGTGTTACCTTGGGCGAAGATGGAGCAACACACCAAACCATGGAAGATATCGGTTTGATGAAAATATTACCAAATATGGTAGTTATTAATCCTGCCGATTTTAACCAAACAAAAGCGGCAACTATCGCTGCAGCAGAATATCAAGGTCCTGTGTATTTGCGTTTTGGTCGTCCAAAAGTGCCTAATTTTACACCTGAAAACATGCAATTTGAAATCGGTAAGGCGTGGACATTGAAAGAAGGAAAAGATGTAACTATATTTGCCATAGGTCACTTATTGTGGAAAGCCATAGAAGCCGTTGAAATTCTTTCAACAAAAAACATTGACGCAGAATTGATAAATATCCACACAATAAAGCCTTTAGACAAAGAAGCTGTTTTAAAATCGGTAGCCAAAACAAAAGCAGTCGTTACCGCCGAAGAGCATTTAATGAATGGCGGACTTGGCGATAGTATTGCTCAACTGTTGGCTCAAAAACTGCCCACTCCAATTGAATATGTGGCTGTAGATGACCTATTTGGCGAAAGCGGAACACCTGAACAGCTTTTAGAAAAATATTGTCTTGATACTAAAAACGTTGTTGAAGCTGTTGAGAAAGTTTTAAAACGCAAATAACATTATTTAACAGGATAATAAATATTTCAGTTTACGATTATGTTAAACATATATGTCTTAAAATCACTTATTTACACGACAAGTTTTAGGTAGCATGCTAATTTTATGTATCCGGCACATTAAATGAGCAACAAGCAAACAGATAAGAAAATAATTGAACTAATGAAGTCCGAAAGTAGCCATAATCGTGCTTTCGGACTTTTGGTATCTGAGTACGGACAGCGACTTTACTGGCATATCCGTAAAATGGTTATTAGCCACAGTGACACAGACGACATTTTACAAAACACCCTTCTTAAAGCATATCAAGGTTTCGATTCTTTCCGGGGTGATTCCTCGCTATTTACTTGGCTTTACAAAATTGCGACAAACGAAACAATCAATTTTATTGACAAGAAAAAACGTCATTTGACAGGTTCTAACAATTTGTATGAACACAACATGTCATTGTTGCAGTCTGAAAACGAAATATCAGCCGACCAAATACAGTTAAAACTTCAAAAAGCCATTCAGCAACTACCTGATAAGCAGCGTTTAGTATTCAATATGAAATACTTCGATAATTTGAAATTTTCTGAGATGTCGAAAATTTTAGATACAAGTGTTGGCGCACTTAAAGCTTCGTATCATCACGCTGTTAAAAAAATTGAAAAGCATCTGCTAGACAACTTATTGTAAATTAATATTTCTACAATTATTTAAACTTACACTACCTATTCGACTTATTTCTTATACAAATTGTAATTTTATAATGGTCAAATCTTTATAAAATTTCACAGTGGTTCGTCCCAGACTCCGCACAGGCGGAGTTAAGGGGTAAGTGCCGATGTTACAAACATATAGTCCAAAAAAGCGATAGCGGAGTTTGTACTATAGTAGCTGTCCAATCTTATACCAATTGTAATTTTAAAATAGTCCAATCTTTTTAAAATTTTACAATGGTAAATACCGATGTTACTGATACATAGTTCAAAAGAGTGATAACGAAGTTTGGACTATAGTGTATGTCCAATCGGTATTACATGATTAGCAAATAAAAATGGTACAGTTATTGCAATGAATAAGTTTGATCAGGTTAATCCTGCTAATGTGTGACAGCACATTCGTAAAAGGCTCTATTCTGATATTAGATGTTTGAAAATATTTATATATAATCGCCCGAAATATTTAAAAAAATAAAACTTTCCGGCACCTTTACGACTCACTCGCATAATGTACCAGTACACATGCAACTATGAGCAGCACTGAAAACCGCACTTTTTATTCCCTCAAATGCTCATACGCCGGAAAGTTTTTTTTAACAACTTAATATGTATATTCGTAGTATAAACTAAACAATTTTTCTTATGACACACAAATTACCTGAATTGCCTTATGCAAAAAATGCGCTTGAACCGCATATTTCACAGAAAACGCTTGAGTTCCACCACGGAAAACACCATCAAACGTATGTGAATAATTTAAACAACCTTATTCAAGGTACTGAATTTGAACAGATGCCACTGCTCGATATCATTAAAAAAAGTTCTGGTGGAATTTTCAACAATGCCGCCCAAGTTTGGAATCACACCTTTTATTTTGAGCAGCTCTCATCAACTCCTAAAAAAAGTCCTTCAGGAGCATTAGAGAACCTTATAAACTCAAGTTTTGGTTCATTAGAAAAGTTCAAAACTGAGTTTGATAAAGCTGCTGCTACACTTTTCGGCAGTGGTTGGGCTTGGTTAATTAAAGATGACAAAGGGAAACTGTCAATTCTGCAAACTTCAAATGCCGAAACACCAATCAGAACAGGTACCAAATGTTTAATGGTTATTGATGTTTGGGAACATGCCTATTATTTAGATACCCAAAACGCAAGGCCCAAATATATTGAGAACTTTTGGAATGTTTTAGATTGGAAAGTTGTTGAAGACAGACTTTAATATCTTGCTTTAAAACACGTTATATCTAAAACGGCGAAATTATTACACAATATATAAGCTCTTTACAGAGTAATGTGACTTACGAAGCTATATACAACAAAATAACGAGAGAGATTATTAATAATCTCTCTCGTACCATTTATTAACCCTTAAAACCATGTTGACAGCTGTTTTCTGTCAAACCTTAAAACCTTGCCAAATATACAAATTATTTTTTAAATGTTACCAAATTGTTAAAACAATGTTACTTTTATACATTAATCTGTGCGTCCACTTCCTTGTTCTGAAAGATAAATTCACAAACAACAAGAAATAAACAGCAAAATTACGCAAAACATTTAGAAAAATAAATAGCAAAATTTAAAAGTAGTGACTTATATTTGTAACGTTTAAGACAAAGCAAAAAAGGCGGAGAAATTAGATGTCATTCACTTATCAAACACATCAAAACAGATCGCATTTAAACATTAATCAGCGTTTTTCAATTTTCCCCATTTCCGTTTTTCTCACAACAAATCTGCCAGTATTAGAATTAACAATATATTCAACAATTGAACAAATAAGATATTTGCTTGCTAATAGTATAATAAAACTCATTAGCAATCGGTCGCCTATTTGTTTTAGTAAACATAACTAATGTGATGAAGAACAAAAGTTTAGTATCAATTACCGATTATTCGAAAGAAGATTATTTAGAAATTATCAGAGTTGCTTCCGAATTTGAAAAAAATCCAATTCAGGACATATTACGAGGGTACGTTGTTGCTACCCTTTTTTTTGAGCCATCAACAAGGACTCGCCTGAGTTTCGAAAGTGCGGTTAATAAATTAGGTGGTAGAGTCATTGGATTTACTGATGTAGTAACATCAAGTGTTCAAAAAGGCGAATCATTAAAAGATTCAATTCTTACGGTGGCAAACTACTCTGATTTAATTGTAATGCGACACCCTATCGAGGGTAGTGCGCGATTTGCCAGCGAAATAAGTAAAGTCCCAATTGTGAACGCAGGGGATGGGGCAAACCAACACCCTACACAATGCTTATTAGATCTGTATAGTATCTACAAGACACAAGGTACTTTAGAGAATTTGAATATCGCTATGGTAGGCGATTTAAAATATGGGCGCACCGTTCACTCCTTGATTATGGCATTATCGGAATTTAGTCCAACTTTCAACTTTATTTCGCCAGACGAACTTAGAATCCCGCTAGAATATAAGGTATTCTTAGACAACAAGGGATTAAAGTATTATGAGCACACAGAATTGGAAGATGCACTACATTATTCTGATATTATTTATATGACAAGGGTTCAAAAAGAGCGTTTTTCAGACCCAATTGAGTACGAAAAGGTAAAAAATGCTTATGTACTAAAAAACTCGATGCTACAGAATACAAAAGATAATATGAAGATTTTACACCCTCTGCCAAGAGTTAACGAAATTAGTACCGATGTGGATACAAATCCCAAAGCGTACTATTTCCATCAAGCTCTTAATGGCGTATTTACTCGCCAAGCTATTATATCTAAAATATTGGGTGTTAAATAATTAACATTAACTTTTAACTTTATAAACTAATGAAAGACAAAACATTAAGCGTAAGCGCCATAAAAGAGGGAACTGTAATTGATCATATTCCAGCCAACCAACTTTTCGATGTTATCTCTATTTTGAAACTCGATAAAATAAATACCCAAATGACATTTGGAACCAATATGTTAAGCAAGAAATTGGGTAGAAAAGCAATTATAAAAATTGAAGGCAAGTTTTTCGAAGTTGATGAAATAAACCGCATTGCATTGGTTGCACCACAAGCTAAATTAAATATTATTCACGATTATGCTGTTACAGAAAAGTGGGTTGTTGAAGTTCCAGAAGAGATAATCGGAATTGCTAAATGTGTTAACCCGAAGTGCATAACGAATAACGAAGCCGTAGTTACGAAATTTACAGTTATTGATAAGGAAAAAGTAGCTTTAAAATGCAGATATTGCGAAAAAGTTACAGATAGACAACATTTGGTTGTTATCTAACTGAGAATCTTGATATAATAAAACTCACTTTGCACACTTTTATAAGGGTGTTTAAGAGTTTTAATGCGTATTATAAAAACTGTCTGAAAAACAATTGTTTGATAACAAGCAAATAACTTTTTCTGTTATTGCGTGGACTTAGTTTGATTATGAAAAATTTGATTAAAAACGAACGATTTATACTCACTGCATATTTATTGGTATTTTTATCGACAATATTTATTCTATTATCGTTCGATAAAGTTCACATACACCTGTTTGTTAACAGAAATTCTAATGAAACTCTCGATTTTATTTTTAGATATATTACAATTTTAGGAGATGGTTTTTTTGTAGTATCTTTCTGTCTGCTGCTTTTACTTTACAAATACAAAACTGCAATTACACAAGCATTAGCATTTAGTGTATCAGGAATTGCTGTACAATTATTAAAAAATTTACTCTTTACCAACTCTCTACGTCCTAATCTCTACTTCGAAGCCTTTCCTGAACACTCTCTAAGACTTGTTGAAGGAGTAAAAATAGCAAATTACTACAGTTTTCCATCGGGTCATACGGCAAGCGCTTTTGCCATGTTTTTTGTGTTCATATTTTTGGTAAAAAAAAGATGGTTAAAAATAGTTTTTTTGACCATAGCAATGCTTGTAGGATACTCAAGAATGTATCTCTCACAACATTTTATGATTGATATCACAATTGGCTCGTTAATTGGAGTAATGTCTGCTATAATAATCTACTCATTTATGAGTCGCTACAACAACAAAAAACTTGAAAGTTCATTGATTAAACAGTTTTTTAGATTAAAATAATATCGACACAAAAATCATCAACAATTCGTTTTAAAGTAAAAAATGATTTATATCATATTGTTGTGAAATAAAATACTTTTTTCCCTTTAAATAATTCGTTAAACACAAAAGGGTTAACTACCTTTGCGAAAAAAAGAGTAAAATAACATATATTTTTAAACAAAACTCATAGCATAAGCCATATACTTGTGAATGTATTTAAACCTAATAAATTTATATAATATGAAACCCTCGCACATTGAACACATTGGTATTGCCGTTAAAAACCTTGACGATGCTATTCCATTTTTTGCTAAATTTCTTGGACAAGAATGCTATGCAATTGAAGAAGTGAAGGAACAAAAAGTAAAAACTGCTTTCTTCAAAGTTGGTCAAACAAAAATTGAACTATTAGAATCAACAGATCCCGAAGGACCGATTGGTAAGTTTGTTGAAAAAAAAGGAGAAGGCATTCATCACATAGCTTTTGCCGTTGACGATGTGAATGCTGCGCTCAAAGAAGCCGAAGAGATGGGCATCAACCTTATTGACAAAAAAGGTCGCAAAGGAGCAGAAAATTTAAACATTGGTTTTCTACACCCAAAATCAACATACGGTGTATTAACCGAATTTTGCAGTAAGTGAAACTGTTTCAAATCGTTTAATTGCTTTGTTCTATAAGACCTAAACTGTATTTATTATAATAACAAAATTTAATTATTAATTTTTTCAACAAATGACAAATAGAGATAAAGTAAAAAGATTAATTGACTTGCGAGTAGAAGCTAAACTCGGCGGTGGAGAAAGGCGCATTGCCTCGCAACACAAAAAGGGAAAACTCACTGCACGTGAACGAATTGAGCTTTTGCTTGATGAAGGCAGCTTTGAAGAGATGGATATGTTCGTGACGCACCGTTGCACCGACTTCGGCATAGAGAACGAACACTATTTCTCAGACGGCGTTGTCACAGGATACGGAACTATCGAAGGACGACTTGTTTACGTGTTTTCACAAGACTTCACCGTGTTTGGAGGTTCACTTTCTGAAACATTTGCTCAAAAAGTTTGCAAAATTATGGATACAGCCATGAAAGTAGGCGCTCCAGTAATAGGTATCAACGACTCTGGAGGTGCACGTATTCAAGAGGGTGTTCTGTCATTAGCAGGTTACGCTGAAATTTTTCAACGTAATATTTTGGCATCAGGCGTTATTCCGCAAATTTCTGCAATCTTTGGTCCATGCGCAGGAGGGGCAGTATATTCACCCGCATTAACTGACTTTATAGTAATGTCGAAGGATACAAGCTATATGTTTGTTACCGGACCCAAAGTTGTAAAAACAGTTACTGGCGAAACAGTTACATTAGAAGAGTTGGGCGGTGCGTCAATTCACTCATCAAAATCGGGTGTTGCTCACTTCTCAGTTGAAGACGAAGAAAAAGGGATCCAATTATTACGTAAATTACTTACTTATTTGCCACAAAACAATATGGAGGAGGCTCCAATTGTGCCAACTGATGACCCTATTGACCGACTTGAAGATTCTCTCAACTTTATCATACCCGATCAACCAAACATACCTTACGATGTGAAAGATGTGATTAGAGCGATTGTGGACAATGGCGAATGTCTTGAAGTACAAGCAAACTATGCACAAAATATCGTTACAGGTTTTGCTCGTTTCGACGGTCAGTCAGTTGGATTAGTTGCAAATCAACCAAAAATTTTGGCAGGTGTGCTTGATATAAATGCTTCGCGAAAAGCAGCAAGATTTGTTCGTTTCTGCGATGCATTCAATATTCCCCTGGTTACTTTGGTTGATGTTCCAGGATTTTTGCCTGGTACTGGACAAGAGTACAACGGAATAATCATTAATGGCGCAAAACTGCTCTTCGCATACGGCGAAGCAACTGTTCCAAAGGTTACAGTGATTCTTCGCAAAGCCTACGGTGGCGCTTATGACGTGATGAGTTCAAAACACCTAAGAGGCGACCTAAACTACGCTTGGCCCACAGCCGAAATTGCAGTAATGGGACCTAAGGGAGCAATAGAGGTACTATACAGTTCTGAGCTGAAAAAAATAGAAGATGAGGCTGAAAAAAATAAGTTTCTTGAGGAAAAAGAGAAAGAGTATATAGATAAGTTTGCAAATCCCTATGTTGCTGCAAAATATGGATATATTGATGACGTGATTGAACCCAGAAACACACGTTTTAGAGTAATTAGGGCTCTTCAATCGCTTGCAACAAAAAGGGCAAGTAATCCACCGAAAAAACACTCTAACCTACCATTGTAAAACTCTGTAAAATGATGAAAAAGAATTTTTATAGCATTCTGGTAGCAACAATCCTAACCTTTGTCTGTTTCAATACTTCTATCGCTCAATCAATCGAAGATTTGCGTATCAACGAAGTTATGTTGGAAAACACCGACAACTACGTTGACAAATTTGGAAACCGTAGTGTGTGGATTGAGATAATGAACCTTGGATATAATGATGTAAATATTGCTAACTGTTACTTAACAAACGACATCAATAATCCAAAAATGTATCGTATTCCGGAAGGAGACCCTGTAACGGTAATTCCCAAAAGACAATTCATGCTCTTTTTCGCTGATGGAGTAACACAGCACGGAACTCAACACCTAAACTTCACTCTTGAAACTAAAAAGTTTATAGCGCTTTTTAGCTCAGATGGAAGAACACTAATTGATAGCGTGACACTTCCTGCTTTGCAACCGAACACAACATATTGCAGAAAACCTGACGGAGTTGGCAATTGGCAAATTAGTGATATTACAACACCGAGTGCAACAAACGATATTTTTGATAATAAAGCTACAGCAAATGAAACCTTTGCAAAGCTTGACCCCTACGGAGTTATTATGACGATTATAGCCATGATAGCTGTGTTTATCCCACTTTGGGTACTTTATCGCATTTTTGAATTTATTGGAAATGTAAATCAAGGAAAATTCAAACTGCGCAGGAAAAAAGATACCAAGGTAGAAGGCTCTGTTGCAGCAGAAACCGGAGAAGAACAAATCTCTGGTGAAGTAATTGTTGCAATTTCTGCTGCTCTTCATTTCTACAAAGAGAATCAACATGACCTTGAGTCTGAAATCATAACAATTAAACGCGCATCAAAATTGTATTCACCATGGAGTTCTAAGATTCACAACCTCACAAAAACGCCAGAGCTAAAACGCAACAGGTAATAAAACAATATCAAAACAATAATCAATATCAATAAAAATGAAACGAGCATGCCAACCTTTTATAAAGGTACAAGGTGAAAGGAAATATAAATTTCTACTTTTAACTTTTAACTGTATTGCATGTGAGTTCCATATGACCTTAAACTGAAAAAATTATATAGATATGAAAGATTTTAAGTTCAAAATAAACGACAACGACTATAAAGTCCAAATTATCAATGTTAAAGACAACATTGCCTCGGTCGAAGTTAATGGTACTCTATACAACGTTGAAATGGAGATACCATTACAACAAAGACGCCCTGTGCATAAAGCCCCTGCAATACAACAACATCAACAAGATGTAATTGCCTCAAGTACACCAGCATCAAGTGGTGCCAGTCCGTTGAAAACACCACTACCAGGCACAATTCTTGATATCGTTGTTGCGGTAGGCGACACAGTGAAAGCAGGAGAAAAACTGATTGTGCTTGAAGCTATGAAAATGGAAAACAGCATCGAAGCGCATAGAGACGGAAAAATTATTAATATAAAAGTTAACAGGGGTGACTCTGTTCTTGAGGGAGATGTACTTTTAACAATCGGATAAAGCTATGACACAATCAAACGATTTTTTCTCATTTCTGGCTGACAACCTCAAACAATTTTGGTATGCCACAGGATTCTATAACTTCCAACTAGGAAATGGAATCATGATTCTTGTAGCTCTATTCTTCATCTATCTGGCAATTAAAAAGGAGTATGAACCTCTTTTGCTTATACCAATTGGATTTGGTATGATTATAGGAAACATTCCTTTTGCACCCGGATTTGATGTTGGAATTTACGAAGAGGGTTCTGTTTTGAACTATCTCTATTTTGGCGTTTCTAAAGGAGTATATCCACCCCTGATTTTTCTTGGAATTGGCGCGCTGACTGATTTTGGCGCTCTTATAGCAAATCCAAAGCTACTGCTCGTTGGTGCAGCGGCACAGTTTGGTATCTTTGGCGCCTACATGGCTGCTTTAGGTTTCGGGTTCACACCTATGGAGTCTGGAGCAATTGGTATAATCGGTGGTGCAGATGGACCAACGGCTATATTCCTATCGTCAAGACTTGCGCCCGAACTTATGGGAGCAATCGCAGTTTCTGCATACTCTTACATGGCTTTAGTGCCTGTTATTCAGCCTCCAATCATGAGGTTGTTTACAACAAAAAAAGAGCGACTTATTAGAATGAAGCCTCTACGACAAGTATCTAAACTTGAAAAAATTCTTTTCCCAATATTTGGTATGTTGCTTACCAGTTTTATTGTTCCATCTGCCCTGCCTCTTTTAGGTATGCTGTTCTTCGGAAACTTACTTAAAGAGAGTACAGTAACAAAACGACTCTCTGATACAGCAGGTGGTCCACTCATCAATATTGCAACTATTTTAGTTGGGCTAACTGTTGGGGCATCAACCCAAGCGTCAACTTTCTTGACAGCTAAATCAATTTTCATTTTTATTTTGGGTGCATGCGCATTTATCATTGCAACATCAGCAGGAGTTCTTTTTGTAAAAGTCATGAACTTGTTTTTGAAAGAGGGTCGCAAGATTAACCCGCTTATTGGAAACGCTGGAGTTTCAGCTGTTCCAATAGCTGCACGTGTATCGCATGTTCTTGGTCAAGAGTACGACAAATCGAATTATTTGTTGGTTCATGCTATGGGTCCAAACGTTGCAGGAGTAATTGGAAGCGCCGTTGCAGCAGGAGTTCTATTAGCATTTTTAGGCTAAGAGAAATATTTTTTTTAATAGTTTAAAATTTGAGAAAGAGGTAAGCGAGAAAAACGCTTGCCTCTTTTGCAAAACGGTGGCTGAGTTTATATTTCGACGGTTATTGAGTTTATCGAAATATGGATTCAACAACCATAGAAGCCACCACGAGAGACTTGTGAAGGTCACTTCGACGGTTATTGAGCTTGTCGAAATACAAGCTCTGTGACCGTAACACGGTGGCTGAGTTTATCGAAGCCACCATAAGAGACTTACGACGGTTACTATGACGGTTATTGAGCTTGTCGAAATACAAGCTTAGTGACCAAGTGCACCGCACCCTCTAATTTCTAAAAAGTCACAACAAATCCCTGATAATTTGGTTTAATTGAATCCTTAAAAAACTCTGCTTTAGCACGTGTGTCAAATTCTCCAACTATAAGTCTGTAAATTCTTGTACCATTTGAATTTACAATTTGTATAGTAACTTTCTGTTTTAATTCGTTTGCGACTGATGACACTCGTTCAATAAGATTAACCGACTCTTGATAGCTGGCTATCTGAACACCAAAACCTTTAGGTATAGTTCTTTCGGCGCTCAATTGATAATATGCTGTTGAAACCTGTGGTGCAATCACGCTCTTTTGTTCCGATACACTCTCTTTTTGAGAAGATGATGTCGTGTTGAACTCTGAAGTATCATTTTCGGTACCGATATCGGCTGTTGACAAACTTTCCTCCTCTGTATCCGTCCTGCTGTCGATTGTTTCCTGATTTTCAACAGCTTCTATTCTTACTTCTGTAATTCCTTCGTTAACAAAATCAAGTTCAATTGCTGCTGATTTAGAAACATCAATTATCCTATCCTCAACAAAAGGACCTCTATCGTTTATTTTAACCGTTACTGTTTTGCCATTAGAAATATTTGTAACTTTTACCATAGTCCCAAATGGCAATGTTTTATGTGCTGCAGTTAGCAACGAATGTTGATATTTTTCTCCAGAAGCGGTTGTTTTATTCTCAAATTTATTTGCATAAAACGAAGCCTTTCCTGTTTGAACAAACGATTGAGCACAAAGTCCGCCTGAAAACAGAAAAGATAAAACAACAATAATTAAAGTGATTCTATTCATCATATAGCATTTATAATTCGACTACATTACAAAAATACATTTATTTTTAAATAAAACATCAATATTTTAAACTTGATGTATAACCACAAATTTCATTAAAAACAATAATGTTGTTTTATTTGGAAAAGACTTAATAAACTATTCATCACTTAGCTATATACTCATCAATGCTTTTCATTGTTTTGATCATCTCGTCGTAGTCATAGTCTCCAATAATCCGCTTTCTTGGCTTAAATGCCTTATTAAAAATACTTCTTTCAGGTTCAAAATCTTCACCGTAGCATTTTGTTAAATCTATTATGCTATGAATTACATCGTCTGTTTGGTAGCGGCGTGTCAAATAATTAGGCAGATCGTTTACCAATGATTTGTTGAATACTTTATAATCGTCAGAAAGCCATAGAATAAATGGAATATCAAACATATAAATAGATGCGTTTGCTTCGGCATGACCCCAAAAATCACGATAGTCAAATATTTCCTCTCCATGATCAGGGAAATACAGCATACAGCAATTTATGTTTTTATCTCTTAGTCTTTCTATAATTTCGCGTAACAGCCAGTCGTTATATACAACCGAATTGTCGTGTGCATTTACAACGCTTAGTGGCCACGGTCTGTGAAACTCTTGCTTAACTATACTGTCATCTGTTGTATAAATATTAAACTGCTCAGGATATCTTGTTGCTTTGTCAGAATGACTCCCCATTAAGTGTAATATTATAAACTTTTTGTCCGCCCTGTCTTCTAAAGCGATATCAAATGGTTTTAATAGATTCTCATCGTAGCTTATAAGTGGATTACTTTTGTCGAATGTGAAAAAATACCAGTCAGACTCAACTGCAATTGAAGTTGAGATGGTTGTATATTGGTCTGTAAATTCTTGATTAGAGAGCCAAAAGGTCTTGAACCCTGCGTTTTTCATATACTCAACCATAGTTTGCTTTTTATACAAAGGCTCCATATCTTCATGATTGGCAAAACTCAAGACTTTAGATAGTGTGGGATTTGTGTGTGAATGCGGACTTATTACACTATCAAAAATATAAAGCTGATCTCGAATTGCATTTAGTAATGGATTTGTTTGTCTTGAATATCCATAAAGCCCTTGATGATACTTAGATGCCGATTCGCCGATAACAACAACTACAGTCAATGCTGAATCTGACTTGCAATCAATTTTATAGTGATCTTTGTTTAATACACTTTTTCTTTTTTCAATCTCTTCTTTGAAAATATTAAATTCGCTTTTATACTGTAAATAGCTGTTTATAAACTTGTTAGGCAGAATATTTTCAGATAATTTTAAATGGTAAGGTAATATAAATAATATTAGAGACAACACTATTTTACCCACAATGGGTGTTTTTTTATATTTGATACGGAATAAAGGAACTATGCAGGCTGTGCATATCAATAATAAAACAACCAAAACTAATATCAGTCTTAGATTTAGATATTGTTTTACATAGTCGGTTGCCTCAATTGTACTTGTTTCCCATATCGCATAATATGCGCTTTCAGGCATTTTTGCACCATAAGTAATTATATGTGCAACGCTTATTGTAGCTGCTAAAAAGAAAATAGCTAAAACCAAAATAGTGTAAGGTTTTATTATCCTCGGAAACAGGGCAGGAATAACCAAACATATTAGTGATGATGGTATCAGTACAGTGTAAAAGTAGTAATTTTCTGTCGCAGAAAAGAGAGCAGACGACAATTCATTAAATAACTGAATAACTACTATTAGTAACAACAAAAAAGTTAGTTGCTTCAAATAATCTTTAAAAACATCAATCCTGTTTGAGAAATAGACGTAAATAGGATAAATTATTACAATACCAACAATTAGAACGATTAAAACATCACTCGAAGGTTTAAAACACAAGTATGATAAAAGAAATATAAAGCTTGAGAGAATACCGTAAACATGTTTTTTAATTTTATCTACATGTTTTATATTTGTTTTGCCTAATATAAAAGTGGCACAGCAATAAATAACAAGAAATGCAATTGCTCCTACTAAAGCCCCAATAATCAAGCGTGGGAAATTGGCTGTAGTTGCTTTTACTATTCCTTCAATTAATAAAGTTTCACTAAGCCAGTTGTACTGAGAGATTAGTCCGGTTATAAAACCCGATATCGCTATATAAATAAGTTGTTTGTTTTTATTCATTTATAAATAATATAATATTCTTGGGTTGGTTCGTTTTAATTCTTTGCAATTGATATCTACTATTGCATTCAATGAGATACTATAACTTCAGATCTAACTTAATGAAAACTCGAAGGTATAGCAAAGTTTTTATTATCGAAAGCGTTTTCTAAAAAACATTAACTCCTCGGGATACAGCCTCTTTGTTTCAAAAGGTTATACTACCACCAACAAAGTCAAAAAGGCTATCTCTTTTTTCAAAAAAGAACAGCCCTTTATGATAATACACATTATGTCTGTTAAACAATAGCGCTTCCAATTAAGAAAGTAGCTGCAAGTGCCACGATAGCGTAAAGCTCGGGGAATACCGCCAAAATAAGGGTATTACCGAAAGCGTCGTGTCCTTGTCCGATAGAGACAACACCATTAGCACAAACTTGCCCTTGACGGATAGCTGATAGCAAACCAACAAAACCTAAGGTTAACCCAGCTGCAAGCGTAGCCATAGCTTGAAAGAAAGTGATTTCGGGTGTAAGCACGTTAAAAATGTTCTGGAACATAAAGTATCCCGCAAAACCGTACAATCCCTGGGTACCGGGAAGAGCGGTTAGAACCAAAAAGTTACCAAACTTTCCGTCAACTTTCTTTGCTGCTCCGATAGCAGCATTTCCTACAATAGTAACCCCATAAGCGCTTCCAATTCCTGTGAGTGCCAACATAATAGCAATGCCAATATAGGCAATAAATAAATTAGTTTCCATAAATTGTTCTTAAAATTATAGTGTTATTGATTTAATTAGTTAAAAGTTAAAAGTTTATAAAATTTGTAAAGTTAAATGTTAGTAAAGTTTATAAAGTTAGTAATATATCTTGTACCTTGCTCCTTGTACCTTTGATTGTTGAGCTTGTCGAAACGTGCTCCTTGTTTCTTTTTTAATTATTCATAATTCGTAACTCGTAACTCGTAACTCGTAATTCGTAATTCGTAACTCGTAATTTTTATTTCCTAAACGGGTTATATTTTTTCCCTCCTCCCTCGAACTCAGCGTTTTTATAAAACTCCACAAAAGTTAGACGGACGGGGTGCACAATCGCTCCCAATACGTTCATAAATATATTGATAGCGTGTCCAATAAGGAATATCAAAACATACACAATTGGCTTTAATACAGCATTGTCGGGACTCATTCCAGCTGCTAAGCTGTTAAAGACACTCGCAAGAATTCCTCCCGAAAGACCGAGCGCAAACAAGCGAACATACGACAACACATCGCCCAATAAGCCGGTTGCCATATTGTACGAATCCCACAATCCAAGTCCAAAATTAAGGAACGGATTTTTACCGGGCGTATTCAAAAAGAAAATAAGAATAAGTGCTGGCGCAATGATAATAAGATGTGCCAATCCAAACAACGGCATTACATCAGGATAAAGCGCACCAAAAATGCAACTTAATAAAAAGACAAGCCATCCAATTGTAGATAGCGAGTACACAAATCCCTGTTGCTTAATACGATTGGCAACTTTCATAACCATACCAAACAGAATTTGAATTACCCCTAACACAAGCGAGAGAATAAACATTTGGTTATTATCGAAAAATACCTTATCCTTTAACGCTTGCGCAATAGACCAATCAAGTTCATATATTGAGAAACCGAAAAACCCTCCGGTTAACATACCCGCCACCATGGTAGAGGCTCCTAAAACTTGCACCAAAGACAAAATGCCTCTCATAGACATATCTAACTTGCCTCTCATTAAAAACTTAGCCAAGCCTGCTACAAGCACAAGGAATAGTCCGTATCCGATGTCTCCCAACGATAATCCGAAGAAAAACATATAAAATGGTGCAAAATAAGGCGTTAAGTCTATTTCGTTATATTTTGGCAACATATAAAGCTCGGCTATCGGCTCAAAAAGTCGTGCGAACTTGTTGTTTTTGAACTTAATAGGTACATCGTCTTCTGGCTCTGGCTCTGATGTTTGGTAATAAACAGCCTTAGAATCCAAATAGTTGGTAATCTCTTTTTCGTTATCCACGGGCGCCCAGCCTTGTAACATCATTAGCTTATCGTCTGCTAATGAGGTAGTTGTGCGCTTAACTTTGGTATATTTTATCTTTTGCTCCAAATCGGCTACTACAGCGTCTAACGATGGGATATCTTTCGCCAACTCCTTTAGTTTTGCGCCTTGCTCCTCAACTTTTCCACGAAGCTCTTGGATTAGCTGATTGAGCTTGGTTAGCGAGACATCGGGCATTTTGATTGCCTCTAAATTTATTTTGTCGGCAATATTGCTCTCTTTTGTAATCGTTATAAAATAGGTTCTTGAAGTTTCTCTATTAATTATGATAGCGTCATACAGCGTTTCCCATTCGGGATTATATTGATTATCAGGAACAATAAAGAAACTAATATTATATCCAGCTTTTTCCAACCGATCTACACCTTCAGGCTCAAAATTACCCCAAGGTTTTAGAGCGTCACGCTCTTTAGTGCTTACTTGCAGTTGTTGAGTGTAAGTTGATATTTGTGTTTGGATAGCGTCAATCTTTTCGGGAATAGTTTTTCCCAATTCCAAGTCGGCTACATTGTAAGCTATCTCCTCTTTTTTATCTAACTGTTTTTGAAGTGTCTTTTTTGATTCGCGTAACTGCTTTAATGTCAAGAAGTATTGATTTAATTCATCGTCTTCAATCACCTTGTCGGCTCCGTCAACGTGGATTAATCCCAACTCACGCAAATCTTGAAGAAATATCTCATAATCCTTGTGATAGGCAAGAAAAGTGAACTTTTTCATTTTTGCTAACATACACTCTCCTCCTCTTCTTTTTCTCTCTTTTTCTCTAATCTGGCACGCATAATTTTTTGCGAAGCTTTAGAGAGGTTCTCCTCGTCCTCCAAATATCGCTTAATTTTTAAGATAGCATCTTTATAACCAGGTATTTGTACCTTTTCAAAAAGGTTAACTTTTTGAGTAGTTTTTTTTCTGGCATAATCAAGTCGTTCCACTTTCAAGGCATGGAAATCTCTTCTTATTCCTGCTTCGGCAAGTGTTTCAAGGGTTTTTACACCATCTAAATACCATTTTGGTTGATTGAACACGCTAAAGGGTTTCAGTTCAAAATCAACCCTGTCAAGCATTGGGATTACTACTCCGGCGATTTTCTTTTTTGAAAGTTGCACGTCTTTTACGCGAAGCAGAGTGGGGTCAAACTCTACCCACATTCCCATCATTTTGTCGTATGATTGAATCTGTTTCTCTAACTCTTTGTCCAACACCTCTATTTCGTTTCGCGCTTTTTTAACTTCAACACGCAACGCCGTTTCTTTGCTTTGCAGCGTGGGAAGCGCGCGCTCACGTATCCCCAGTTGCTTTTCCAACTGTTGACGTGAAGTTTTATTATATTGAAATTTTATCGCCATATATCTTGTCAGTAAATTGATTTACTGTTGGTTATCATAATCGTTTTACTTTTTCCAATATCGTTCTACCAACTCCATTCTCATGTTAACCTCTTGCGGTCTAAAATGCTTAGAGAATAGTCCCCATGTTGTGTCTAACATTTCTACGGTATCTAAGTTTACGTCAATTGCAAGAAGATACTCTGAATAATCTTTCGCGAAATCCAACGCTCTTTGGTCATAGTCGGTAAGGTCGAAACCGTTTTCGAGTTTTGTTCGCGCGTTTGCGGCATCAGCATATAGGCGGACAGCTGCGTTCATCACTTGTGGGTGGTCTTCACGCGTTTTCTTACCTTGAACCAACTGTTTCAAACGCGATAGCGAACGAAACGGGTCAACAATAACTTTACCGATTGTGGTATCTTGTCGCAAAAACAGCTGTCCCTCAGTGATATAGCCCGTGTTGTCGGGCACTGCGTGTGTAATATCTCCGCCCGAAAGCGTTGTTACAGCGATAATGGTAATCGAGCCACCATCGGGGAATTGAGCCGCTTTTTCGTAAATCTTCGCCAAATCAGAATATAACGAACCCGGCATTGAATCTTTCGAGGGGATTTGATCCATACGGTTTGAAACAATCGCCAACGCATCGGAGTATGAAGTCATATCGGACAGAAGCACCAACACGTTTTCGTTTTTATCCACTGCAAAATATTCGGCAGCCGTTAACGCCATATCGGGAACGAGCAAACGCTCAACAGCAGGGTCTTCGGTGGTGTTCATAAAAATAATGATACGGTCGAGCGCACCAGCATTACTAAACACGTTTTTGTAATAGAGGTAGTCGTCGTTGGTCATTCCCATTCCACCGAGGATAATCTTATCTGCTTTAGCGCGTAACGCAACCGTTGCCATAACCTGATTGAAAGGTTGGTCAGGGTCGGCAAAGAAAGGGATTTTTTGTCCTGATACTAACGTGTTGTTCAGGTCGATACCTGCAATACCAGTAGCAATAAGCTCAGACGGCTGTTTCCTGCGAACAGGGTTTACTGATGGTCCTCCAATTTGTCGCTCCTCTCCTTCGGGAACAGGTCCGCCGTCAATCGGGTCGCCATAAGCATTGAAAAAACGTCCTGCAAGTTGGTCGCTAACTTTCAACGAAGGAGCTTTACCAAGGAAAATAACCTCAGCATTGGTGGGGATACCTTCGGTTCCTTCAAAAATCTGCAACGTAACCTCATCGTCAATAATTTTAACTACTTGCGCTAAACGTCCTTGCACGGTTGCCAACTCGTCGTAGCCCACATTCGTAGCTTTTACTGAACACGTAGCCTTTGTGATTTGGGTTATTTTCGTATATATTTTCTGAAATGCTTTAGCCATAACTGTTTTAATTATTGGCTGTTAGCTGATAAGCAGACAGCCGAGGTTAAGTTTTTAATTTTCCTGATGTTTGGTTTTAATTAATTTATCCAATTCTGCGCGATATTCGTTGAATTTATCCGACATAAACTCAGAGTAATTCATTTGACGACAGATGTTTATCACCTCTTTGAAGTAATCAGCAACCTCAACGAAATTGTCGAATTCAAAATCGGTACGACAAATATCTATTACCATGTCTAAAATATATTTTTGACGCTCTATTGGTGTTACCGCATCGATATCGTCAAAAGCATCTTGTTGCAAAATCACGAAATCAATTAATTCTGATTTCCAGAAAGTAACGTGATACTCGGTTAATACACCGTCATCTCCCAAGATGTTGATCTGCTCTGCAATCTCTTTACCTCGTAGCAAACGGGTTTTTATATCGTTCACTTTTGAAGTCCAATCATCAGAAATTTCTTTTGATATAAACTCCTCAAATTCAGGGTATTCAAGATATTTTGAATAAGATTCAATTGGGTTGATAGCTGGATAGCGTTTTCTGTCGGCTCTGTCTTGTTCGAGGGCGTAGAAACAACGTGCAACCTTTTTAGTGTTCTCTGTTACAGGCTCTTTCAGGTTACCGCCAGCCGGCGAAACTGTTCCGATAAAGGTAATTGAACCCTCGTGTCCGTTGTTCAACTTAACATGTCCTGCGCGTCCGTAGAAGTTTGAAATAATTGCCGAAATATCCATTGGGAAAGCATCGGGACCCGGAAGTTCTTCCAAACGGTTACTCATCTCGCGTAACGCTTGCGCCCAACGCGATGTCGAGTCAGCCATCAACAGCACTTTCAATCCCATAGCACGATAATATTCGCCAATTGTCATAGCCGTATAAACCGATGCCTCACGTGCTGCAACGGGCATATTCGAAGTGTTTGCAATGATAATGGTTCGCTCCATCAACTTTCTTCCAGTGTGTGGGTCGTCCAATTCGGGGAACTCGGTAAAAATCTCCACAACCTCGTTGGCACGCTCACCGCAAGCCGCAATAATAACTATATCAGCCTCAGCCTGTTTCGAGATAGCGTGTTGCAGAACTGTTTTTCCTGTTCCGAAAGCACCAGGGATAAATCCTGTTCCGCCCTCAACAATCGGGTTCAACGTGTCGATTGAACGAACACCTGTTTCTAACAATCTGTATGGGCGTGGCTTCTCTTTATACAACGTCATCGGGACTTTCACGGGCCACTTTTGAACCATATTTATTTCGTGCTCTTTTCCGTTTTTATCAACGATTACTGCAATTGTCTGATAAACAGTATATTCTCCCTCAGAAACAACACTTTTAACGATGTACTCTTCGGTCATTGTAAATGGCACCATTATTTTGTGCGGTTGATAGTTCTCGTCAACCTCGCCCAACCACGATGCAGCGGAAACCTTATCGCCAGCTTTGGCTATGGGCTTAAACTTCCACAATCTTTTTTCGTCGAGTGAAGGCGTGTATTGTCCACGTTTTAGGAAAACACCCTCCATTTTGTCGAGGTCGTGCGAAAGTCCGTCCAACTTTTTCTCCAAAAGTCCGGGTCCGAGCATCGCTTCAAGCATATGTCCTTGAAAATCTACCTCCATACCCACTTTCAGCCCACGAGTGCTTTCAAAAACCTGAATGTATACGTTTTTACCATCAACTTTGATTACTTCCGCCATCAGCTTAACGCCATCTAAGTCTATATAAGCTATTTCGTTTTGGGCAACGGGAGCATCAACTTCCACGATTACAAGGTTAGAGATAATTCCCTTTACTTTTCCTTTTGTCATAATATATTTATTGTGCCAATTGTTTTTATATCAATTAATTACTCTTCAGGGATTGTTACATCACTCTTCAAATTGTCGATTAATTCGCGGAAAATATGTTCGCCCTCTTCGGCATTGAGTTTTACCCAACGTTCCAAAATCTGAAGTTTACACAAATAGGCGAAAATATATTCGATATTGAAATAATCGAACACAGTATTCTCCTCTACCCAATCCCAACGAAATTTATCTATTTTACGTTCGCGTTCATATACCTCCTCCTCTTCGGAGAGACGAACAACAGTATCATATATTTCTAATTCCTGACTTAATCCAAAATCACGCATATTAGAATTTTCCCGAATGATTTTTGCAACATGATTATTGCCCACAACCACCTGCGAAACATCTAACCCATATTTTCTTGCAAAAATCGCCGATAAAAGGTTGCCAATATTCAAATTCAGCTCGTACCAACGCGACATTAGCGAGTTTTTTACCTCAATACCGTAATCCATGTAGAGAGACGAAAGCAGGTCTTCCCACTGTTTGTTCTCGTTGTGAGCCTCCTCGTCTAACCACGCTCGCATAAACACTTCGTAATAGGCGGGAATCTTGCTGTTTTTCAGTGGTAAATCCTCTTTAATCTGGCTTAGGGTCTCCTCCAACTCCTCTCGGGAGATATTTCCCATTGAATTTTGCTCGATCTCCTTGTTTTTCAAAAAAGAGAGAAGATTGTCGTTGTCGAATTTTAAAAAATATTTATCGAGCAACCGCATATCTTTCGCCTTAATTTCATCTTCTAACATAACCTTGAACTCCTCCACAGTAAACGGAAGTTTCATGCTGTCGAAATCGAAATCGGGCAATCCTGCAATGAAATAGTAATATTGGTTTTTAAAAAGCATATATTCGGTAGATTTTACACTCGGTTGTTCTTAGATATACGCAAGTTTCTATTGAATATCAATCAAAAAGTAACTTTTGGATTTGGGGACGTAAAAATTCACGGAAATACTCGATAAATTCTTCTTCTCCAAACTTCACTTTGTACGAACCATCTTCGGGCGACAAAACAAATCCTGTTTTTAATCCGTTAACCGATTCAATTTTTAACCCTTTATCTAACAGGTGTTTAGCATTAGCTGTAATCTGCTTTTTTAACTCTTCGGGATTTGCCACGCCAACTGTTAGAGCCTCGTTTTTAGCCCAGTTTTGAACCAAGTCGATAATCAACTTTTGCATAAAGTCTTTATCTTCGGTGGCTGCCTTTACGTTTGATGTGGCTAATTTGTCCGTAACCAAATTAACAATTTCGGTTTTTAACGCCTCTGAAGCCTGTGTAGCAAAGAGTTTCAGTTCCGACTCAATATTGCTTTTCATCTCCTCGGTCTCTTTTTTTGCCGAAGAGATAATATGTTCTGCCTCTCTTTTTGCGTCGCTAATTATCTGATTACTTTGTGCTTTGGCATCGGATACGATTTTATCGGCTTCACTCTGCCCTTTCTCTAAACCTTCACGATAGATTTTGTCGGTTATTTCTTGAAGTTTGTTTTGCATGAGAGTTAAAAAGTTAAAAGTTTGTAAAGTTAAAAGTAGAGACAGAGCAAGCCCTGTCTCTATAAAAAACACAAAAAGATGAAAGTTTTTTCGTCATTTGCCTTTTTAATATTTGTGCGTTTGCTTTGTTTCGCTTTATGTTGACAAAATTACAAATAAATAAAAAGAATAAAAACGTATTTTGTCATGAAATGAAATATTTTTTTGTGGCAAAATTCATGTAATTTCACCTTTATAACATAAACGACTATTAATAAGTTATGTTGCTGACTTTTTATTTGGTGTGTTTTTGTGTTTTTTCTATTTCTGTTTTTAAACATACTCGACTTTCGCAAGTTGTTCAATTTGCTGATTTTCGATACTAAAACGATATATGTATTTGTTCAGATTGCTGGTAATCAATCTTTTAAGCAAGGTGGTTTGTTTTTGTTAATACAACAATCCCGAAGGGATGAAATTATTATAGTACAGTGAAGACCAAAGGTTTATTAAACCCCGAAGGGGTGACACAGGAAGGGGAGAGATTTCGGATTTCGGATTTCGGATTTTTAATCCCAAATCCTAAAGATACTTCATATGTCAAGTTGTATAGTGTCTGTCATAAATGATATTTCACCCCTTCGGGGTTGATTAATCGTTTCCCATTTTATAATCTATAATCATGTCATCCCTTCGGGATTGATTATCTGTTTTAGCTGATATTTCGAGTTTAACTTCATTGTGTTGATTTACAAATTAATATCTTAAAATCAAAGATTTCCAAAACGCATAAGCATAGACTTCCTGCCGGGTACTGAATAAAGAGCTTGTGAAAGTCGTGTAGCATGTTATCCTACGGACAAAAAAGTCCTGTGTTAATAATAAAAAGAGTTGTGGCAGTGCCACAACTCTTTTTTTTCACGATTTTTTGGTTACTATTTAGTTCTTTATCAATTTGCGGGTTATGTTCTTGTTACCGTTTTCAATTTTTACGGTATAGACCCCTTTGGGCAATGTGCTGATGTCAATCTGTTCGGTGACATTCTTTTGGTTAAGCACGTTTCTTCCGTTTATATCAAAAATTGTAATATTCACATTTTCAACACCTTTTAAATAAAGAACGCTGTTTGCAGGGTTCGGATAAAGAATAACGGACTGCTCGTTTACGGTTACAATTCCTGTGAATAAACCTACGGTAACGCTCTTAGACTCAGTATTTACAATAAAATCGAATGTTACAGTTTGGTCTTGTGTGGTTGAGTAAGGAATTTTTACAATATTTACGTTATTCTCAGGCGAATAAGCAGTTGCAAGTCCAAAGGCATAGCTGTTTTCTGAAATGTTTTTTACGAAAAGTGCATTTTCAATAAAATTTTCAGGCTCTCCGAGTATAGAAAAGTTTTCATTTACGAAAACATTTAAACCGAATAGCTCGCCAGTTGAGGTTAAAATAATTTCTCCGTCTTCAACGCTTACACTAATATCTGCATTTGAGGCTTTTTCCGATTTCTTGGTATCTTCAACAGGGAATTTATCAATTAACCCTACCGTATATTTAAGGATTTCGGAAGCGTCATTAGCCGTTACACCACCAACACCGTCAACATTAGCGGTTACAATACGCCAATTATCCCAAGGTAGTGGGTCAATTGTTGGAAGTGGGTCTAAACCAACGCTGTACTGGATTGCTAAAGCAGCGTCGTAAGCCTGCACGTGGTCGTTAGCATCGATATCACCGTATTTGTAGGTTGCTGTAATTGTGCCATTTGTTGCATTTACAGCTTCTGTGTTGTAGAGTGCATTTGTAATTGTTGGGGTTGTTGTTCCTGCATCAATTACCTTGAATTGCAGTTTTATTATTGCACCTTCTCCAACCATTGGAGTTTCCCTTGCCCAAGCAATGGCAAGTTTACCAGTAGTTGGGTTAACTTGTAAACTGCCACCTTCTGCCAATGTGCCTGTTAACGTGTTGCTTAAATATTCGAGTTTGGTGTTATCGTAGTTAAAGTCTAATTGATAGGCAATTACGTTGTCGTCTGTAGTTAATTCGTTTGTGTTTATAGGAATTTCAATTACTCTTCCTACAATAGTATTTTCGTTTTCAAAATATAATTGTTGGGAAGAATTAAAAATTTCAAACTTTAAATTATCAATCCATGAACTATTATCTGTGGTGACTGCAACCTTATAACGAATTTCATTTATATCATTTAATAATAAACCAATCTCCGAAATATCAAAAATTAAACTATAGTGTAAAGTGTTTTCGTTTAATTTATAACAACTATAATATAGTTTATTGTTTGTAATACTTAATATATTTCGAGTGGTGTCATGCAATACTGGCATATACTCCAAAATTATTTGTTCTAAATTTGAAAAGTCTAAATCTGTTTTTCTTAAATAAATAAAATTCACTTCAGAACCATAATTGTAGTCTGCAAAACCTTGATGAAATCCAAATAATTTGTCATCAGAATTTTTCATAAAAATACCTGATGATTGTCCCCAATATGCATAATTGACAATTGCGTCCCAAGTAAATACAATGCTATCAACATCATTTGGCATAATTCCAAACCTTGATAGGTGACCTGATGCATCAAAAGGATGAGCTTCAATCCTTCCGTTGGCAATCAGACAATTTCCACTTGCACTTGTATTTACAAAAGTCCAGTTTTCTGGCACCTGGTTGTCATCTAAGTTGTGAAATTCATTTGTAAAAGGGACCTGTGCTCTCATTGTAAAGCCTAAGCACAAAAGGGCTGCCATTGTTAAGATTTTTACTTTCATAAGACATTAAGTTTTTAATGCCTACAAACCCAAAACTCGGCGGTTATATTATTTTATTTAGACAGAAAAGGCGTGGGTTTTCCGCTTATCTGTTACAGAGGTACTGGCATACCCGATACGCAAACAAGTCCGCCCCACGCCACAGCGCGAGCGTCCACTGTTTAATCTTGCGTATCCTCGAAAAGTGCCAGTTTTCTGTAACAAGAATAAAAGCTTCCGCTTTTTCAATATGTTAATTTTCTTTAGGTTATATCATTCAATCAAAATTTTTTATGTGATAACCAGTTACAAATATATTAATTCTTTTTGGAAACGAATTCAACTTGTGCAAAAATCTCAAATTTATATATTGAAGATGAAATTCCTAAAACTTTCACAATTTGAATAGTTTTAGGAATTTGCCTGTGCTTTTATTTTTCAAATAAAAAAGTGTATCAACTATGCAATCAGCGTTTCGACTACGCTCAATGCACGGGAGTCATATTCATCGAGAAAGGTCGAAATGAACATTATCAAAATAGGCGACTCCAAAATGGATATTATCAAAATAGGTATTAATTTTGAGGAAAGTTTTACAATAGAGAGAGTGTAAATGTTAGTAAAAAAGTACAATCAAATAATTAACACGTTAAGTTTCAATAAGAAACTTCGTGATATGCGTAAGGAAATAAACTTCAGGATCGATCTACCTGAAAGTATAACATTTTATCCTGATTCTAATCCTAAGGGATTTGTAAAAGAGTTTAAAAAAAGACGCACTACAATTGTAGAATCTTATCTAAAAATAACCAAAGACTTAGATTCTACGAGCTACAACAGGAGAATTAACGCACTAAAACTTCTTGAAGAGAATATCAACTATTCGGGTTCTTTGAAAATGCCGTTAAATACTGCACGTGTTCAGTTGGCACTGATGAAAGAAGTTACTAAAACTCGCAACAACAAAAGAGTCCAGCTTGAACTTATGCGCGATTTTACGATGTCAACATTCGGGCATCCAAGAGTAATTAGGAAATTACTTAAAAGATTCGATATCATAGAAGTACCCGAAACCGGTAAGGATCTCAAATATCTTAAAATGGGGTGGGACTTCCATGTGCACGATAACACTTCTTATGGCAGAAAATCGCCAATGCAACTGATAATAGACGCTTTTATAAAAGGTATTTCAGAATTAACTGTTGTTTATACAAACTTTAAGCACGAAAAAACAGTTGAAGAGGTGCTCGAGGCAGGGAAAATTCTTGGTATCAAGATAAATATTGGTATTGAGTTTTCTTCCGTTGTTTTCGATAAAAAGTTCCATTTTATATACATAATGCCGGAATTTGCAAGTGACAAGAAAAAATACAAACATTTTATTAAAAACAACTCCGATGCTTTGGCTGATTTCAGCGAACAGCTAAGTAAAAATGATAAGCGAAGGAGAAAGATTGTACAACGTCTTATTGATCACTTCAATATCACATATTTACCAGTAATAAATAAAAACTATCAGCCTGATTCGATATATTATTTACAACCTATTCAGCTGACAAATAATTCTGAATCTGACATCAACAAAATTTTCTCCTCAAGACAGCTCGGTGAACTCGTTTATCCTCAGTTAAGGAGAGTAATAGAAAATCGTGCATTGCGTTTAATGGCATTGAGAAGACGTATCAAATTAGCTCCCGAACAATTTACAAAACAACAAATTATAGAGATAGAAGCCGAATACGACGAAAATAAAAAATATTATGACGTACTGGAGCCTGAACTGATTAGAATTAAATATTTTTCTGAATTTGATAGTCTTGACACTGAAACAGCAGTAGATGACCTAAAAGCTGTTCATTCGATTATTAATAAAACTGGAGGTAGTATTAAGTTTATTCAGCCAGTTGAACATGGCTTACAATCAGCCATTGACATTATTATAGAGTATTGTCAATACTTTTCACACACTGAAGTTTTTAATATTTACGACACAATTGGAGCCAAAGAGTCTGATTTTATTACTCTTACCAATTTTATAGGTTTGATGAACAAATGCGACAAAAATAAAATTACAGAATTCCTAAGCAATAACAATTTAACATATAACGACAAAAAGATTGACAAAGCACTGCTACACCTGAAAGAGAGAAATTTAATCCCTGCCATTGGTAGTGACGCGACAGGGCGTTCAACGCTTGCTCCAGGAATGGGCTTTGTGACAGAAAACCAGTTGCCAAAAAAACAGCGTAAATATTTCAAGAAACAACACTACAACTTACCTCAAGATGTTTCACAATTGGTTCATAAATACTCTCCTATTCCAAAATCGACTTTAAAATCAAAAGAGAAGGCTAACATAATAAGTTTAGGTAAAATTGACACTGATGAAAGACATCAAATAGGTGAAGAAAAAAACGAAAAGCCTATAAAATTGACAGATGCATGGACTTACCTAAATCCAACAATCAAAAATCTAATTTTTGCAATTTTGGGGTTTATTCCGGCATATATGTATTTTGGTGTTAGTTATGCATGCCTATGGTTTATTATTACAGGAACTCGAAATATTATAGTAGATGTTATTTCGGGCAACGGATTAATACCTACATCGTGGCAAGCCCAAAACATTAATTGGGCTAACCTTGCACATTCACTTTTTTGGACAGGGTTTTCGGTGCCAATACTTGGATTTGTAAAAGATCAATTCGACCTGATATGGGTATTCGAACATAGTGGAGCAGTGTATGAAGGTGTTAAGTTCTTCTTTATTAATATGACTAACGGGCTCTATTTGGCATCACACAACTATCTCAGAGGATTCGACAAAGCTACTATTCGAGGTAATTTATTCCGTAGCATAATAGCGTGGCCATTTGCTACAGCTTTCTCACCTATTGGCAATGCGTTGGGAATACCAAGTATTGTTCAGGCAAAATTCTGGTCTGATTTCGTTGCCGCACTTATCGAAGGAACAACCAAATACAATAACGTTGTAAAACTGAAAAGTAAAATTGTTTCAAAACTAATACCTGACTTTAAAAGCGACAACGAAGAAACTGTCAATCTTGCAACTCTCGATTTACTATATTTGGTTGATGAGAGCAATAATGTTAAAACTTCTTTTTATAAACAATCTTTTGAACGTGAAAAGTTTAAACAAAGGGTATTAAATTTTTTAAAAGGCAAGAGGAGTATTTCTAAGCCAAAAGAGATATATTTTACTGTAAAACAACGTTTTTTACAAAAAGATAATTATAACAAGTTAACAAAATTTGTTATCAGCAATTACAATAAAGACCAAAGTCTGTTTTTGCTTCAAATAATGTCGAAAAACTACGATAAATTTACGAATTGGCTGCTGGCAATTAACAATGAGCAATGCTTGCACTGAGCATAGCCGAAGTGAGCAATTACGAGTTACGAATGCGGAGCTCCTGGTCACTGAGCCTGTCGAAGCGGTGCACTGAGCTTATCGAAGTGTGACCATTTAACATAAGCTACCTATGATGTTGGCTTCGACAAGCTCAGCCAACGTGAACGGTCACTGAGTACACGGTCACTGAGTTTATCGAAGTGACCGTGAGGGGCACCTTTGAGGTGGCTTCGACAAGCTCAGCCACCGAAAACGGTCGCTGAGCAGAACCGAAATAAACATTTCAAAACAGACACTTTCAAATTTGGGCTAAAGCCCATAAATAATGTGTATCAATCTAACCCACTACTTAAAAATAGTACAATTGATTAATAATCAGTCTATTAATATTAATTGTTCATTGCACATTGCTAATTGCTAATTGTAATGCGTCTGCTACAACAAAAGCACTTCCACCTATATATATCATATCATCAGGTTGCGCTTTGTTCAGTGCGGATTCAATAGCCATACCAACATTTGGATGTTTCTCACCATCGAAACCTGAATCTTTGGCAAAATCATATAGTTTTTCAAAGTCTAACGCTCTTGGCACCGATGGTTGCGTGAAATAAAACTTAGCATTTTTGGGCAACACTTTTAATATTGATTTTACATCTTTGTCATTAACAACACCTAAGACGATATGTAAAGTTTTATATTTCAGACTTTTAATATGTTTAACGATTTCTGTGATTCCATTTTCATTGTGAGCAATATCGGCAACAACGTAGGGCTTTTGACTTAAAACTTGCCAACGCCCCATCAGTCCAGTGGTAAAGGCGGTATGTTTTACAGCCTTAATCGACTCTTTGAAATCTAAATTAAATATTTTACAGATTTCAGTTAATGATGATAAAAATGTAATTATGTTTTTATCCTGATACAAACCTACTAAATCTAATTCGACAATAAATTTATTACGCTCTTCTATATTCTCGACAACAAATACTTTAATGCCGTTTTCTTCGATTTTACTTTCTAACAGTCTAAACTGTTCATATGCTGTGGTTAACGTGGATTTTGCGTTATTTGCTAACTGTTTTAAAATTGGCAATGTTTCGTTGCTGTATTCGCCAACAACCACAGGAACACCCTCTTTTATAATGCCGCCTTTCTCTCGTGCAATATCGGTTAGAGTATTTCCTAAGAACTGTGTATGGTCGAGACCAATATTTGTAATAATAGATAATTCTGGTGTTATGATATTTGTAGAATCCAATCGTCCGCCCATGCCGACTTCCACAACTGCTATATCGACTTTTTGACGTTCAAAATAGTCGAAAGCTAAAGCCACAGTCATTTCAAAAAAACTTGGCGATAGTTTAGCTAAAATAGCTTTGTGATGCTCAACCCAGTCAACCACTTCGCTTTCTGGTATCATTTGACCGTTAATTTTTATCCGCTCACGAAAATCCAACATGTGTGGTGACGTATAAAGTCCTGTTTTATATCCTGCACTTTGAAAAACCGAAGCTAACATATGTGAAACTGAGCCTTTTCCGTTTGTTCCTGCAACGTGTATAGATTTGAATCTTTGGTGTGGATGATTAAAATATTCGTCTAATTTTTGAGTTGTCGATAAATCAGCTTTATAGGCTGCACTGCCAATTCTTTGATACATTGGTAGTTGTGAAAACAAATAGTTTAATGTTTCTTGATATGTCATAAAAAATTGCTATTTCGTGAATTAAAATTGCAAAGATATTTGTTAACTTTACAAAAACTATAATTTTTCGAATATGGCTTCAAAGAAAAAAGTATTTGTACTCGACACCAATGTGTTACTGCACGACTTTAAATGTCTGCGAAATTTTGAAAACAACGACATTGTAATTCCCATACCTGTTTTAGAAGAACTTGATAAATTTAAAAAGGGCTTTGATCAAATAAATTTTAACGCTCGACAAGTTGCTCGCGATCTGAGTAATCTTGCTGGAGATGACGTTTTTAAAGATGGTGTGTCTCTTGGCAAAGGTCTTGGCAAGTTGTATATTGAACCGAACCATGAATATTCAGAAATACTTAAAAGCAATTTCCCTGCAAACACTTCTGATCATAACATATTAGCCATAACTGAATATGTAAAAAACAAAAGAAAAGAGCCTGTAATATTTGTTTCAAAAGATATTAATCTAAGAATCAAGGCATTGGCGCTTGGCATTCCTGCCGAAGATTATGAAACGGATATGGTTACGAATATGAATATCTTTTCAAGCGCCGAGGAGATAACAAACATTGATCCAACGTTCATATACAACATGTATCAAACAAAAGAGCCTGTTGAAGCAGAAAATATTCCTTTGCCAAAACTGCCCGATGAGAATAAGCATATGATTTTCAGTTCAAAAGATGGCGAGCAAATTATACCCGTTTATTACCAAATGGAAACGCGACAGTTGCACGCCGTCACTAAGAATTTTGCTTACGGCATTGAACCGAGAAATATCGAACAGCGATTTGCACTTCACGCACTGCTAAATCCACAAGTACCACTTGTAAGTATTACGGGAAAAGCTGGTACAGGAAAAACTTTACTTGCTCTTGCAGCAGCTTTAGAGATGGCAAGTGAATTTGATCATATTTTGTTGGCACGTCCAATAATTCCGCTTTCTAATCGCGATATTGGTTTTCTTCCCGGTGATGTGAAAGAAAAAATAGGTCCATACATGTTGCCCTTGTTTGATAATTTGGGTGTCATTAAAACAGCTAATAAAAAGCACAGTAAGCAATCGGAAAAAATTGACCAAATGCTTAATGATGAACGGTTAGTTATAACTCCACTGACATATATTCGTGGACGTAGTCTTAGCAACGTTTACTTTATTATTGACGAGGCTCAGAACCTAACGCCACACGAAGTAAAAACAATAATTACCCGAGCAGGAGAGGGGACAAAAATCGTATTTACTGGTGATATTCAGCAAATTGACACTCCATATCTCGATGCTCGTTCTAATGGATTATCGTATTTAACTGACAGAATAAGGAAACAGCCCCTGTTTATGCATGTTCATCTGCAAAAAGGTGAACGCAGCGCTCTGGCTGAAATGGCGAGCAATTTATTGTAATACAGAGATACTCAACAACTAACATTCGTAACGATACTCGTTTTGACAGTGTTCATTTTGATGGTTGTTGAGCGAAGTCGAAATTCTCCACTCAATGAACAGGTGCATGGGCGTTGAGCGGAGAATTTCGACAGGCTCAATAACCATCGAAGTATGTCGAAGTGTCGAAACGCCATTTGCAATTAGGGATATTCGGTATTATACCGATTGGACAACTACTATAGTCCAAATTTCATTATCATTTGTTCGGACTATGTATTTGTAACATCAGTATTTACAATTGGTGTTATTTTCCACTACTCGATTATTAATTTCTGAATGTCCCTGAGTATCTCCTGTTAGCGACCCCGGCAGGACTCAAACCTGCGACTTTCAGAACCGGAATCTGACGTTCTATTCAACTGAACTACGGGGCCTTTGATTGGTTGTGCAAAAATAGTATTTTGAGACTATTTCTAAGATATTTTCTTACATCGAATTTACGTTAATTAATCTACGTGTAACTTATTATTAATCATTCTGTAACGATAGTCTTGAATAATTGCTTTCAGTAATTGTAATTCGGTAAATTCTTGATCTTTATACTGTTCAACTAAGTTTTTTCTCAATAGCTTATCATTCAAAAGGTCGTAAACACCGATCAATTTTTCGCCATCAAATTGGATTAACAACGAATCGGTAATTAGCTGATAAACATTATTGAGATAATTTACAGCCCAACCCGAATTGCGGTTAAAAACTGAGGAGCCATAACATAGGATAGTATCCTTCAAGTTAAGATAACTAACCACAGAAGGAAAAATATCAGTTTGTTGTACAACATGGTGTTTTACTCCTATCATATTTTCATTAGAAGGGTCAAAAAACACCAATGGAATTCTGTAGTTTCCGTGCATATTGGCAAATTCGGGAGTGTAGCTTTGTGCTGTGTGGTCGGCGGTTAAAACAAAAAGTGTGTTTTTGTACCAATCCGATTTAGAAATTCTGTTGAAAAATTGTTGCAATGCGTAATCAGCGTAGCCAATTGATTCTAGTATTGGGATATTTCCCTTTGGAAATTTTCCGGAATATTCGCTCGGTATTTTATATGGATGATGTGATGAAAGCGTAAAAATTCCAGCAAAAAACGGAGAGCTTACAGTGTCAAGGTAGTTGGCAACATATTGAAGATAAGGCTCATCGTAAACGCCCCAACTTCCATCAAAATCTGTTTTTTTGCCAATATATTCGTTTTTTCCAATGTAATTGTCAACACCAGCGGCTTTTGAAAAATTATCAAAACCCATTGTCCCGTTTATTCCACCGTGGAAAAAAAACGTTTTGTAATTATACTTTTCTAAAACAATTGGCAATGAATTAATTATATTGGAGTTGTATTGACTCGTAATATATGGATTTTCAAAAAGTGCAGGTATCCCACTTATTATTGCAGGCAGCGCTTCCATGGATTTTTTGCAGTTCGAGTAGGCTCGCGTATAATAACACGACCTTTGCGATAAACTATCTAAAAATGGTGTATAGCCAAAATTATTTCCCGACAGAAGAAGGCTGTATTCCGCACTAAAACTCTCCAGAATTAGTATTATCACATTTTTCTTTACAGGCAATTGCATTGGATGATACATTTGTTTTGGTGTGTAAATATCCGACAATTGTTCTTGTGGAAAATAGTTTACTTCTTCGATCCTGTCAGGTGAGTATGAGTTTATTAGCGTGAATGTTGAGTTTGTTACTAGCGCTATTTTATTGGGTTTTAAGTATTTAACCGCCGTAAGTGTATTTATGGGTCTTAACTGCAATCCTCCTCGAGCGCCTATTATCATTATGCCAAAAATTGCAATGGATATAACTGTTTGATATGTAGCTGTTTTTATTGTAAGTTCTGTTTTTTTATACTCATGTTTTTTTCCGGGGTATAGTTTAATTAATCCAAAAACAGTTAATCCCCAAAGCAAAATTATGTGCCAGTAATCGATAATAAAAACTGGTATCAAGTTCCATATATCACTGCTTGTTTGTACAAAATAGAACAGATCCCATGTCGAGCGTTTATTTACGAACGAATAGTATTCAATATCAATAAAGTTGAGCAGTAAAAAGGCTGAATTAACAATAATAAATAGCCAAAACGTGATTTTTTGAATTTGTTTATTGTATTTCCATCCGCCCGGAACAAGATGTAACAATATAAAAATAAAGTTTGTATATAATATTGCTGATATATCGAACCGAAGACCAGCTATGAACGCTACCAACAGTTCAAGAGTGTCTACATGAAAATAATTGGTGTTAAAAATATAGAATAATAATCTACAAATAGAGTATGCCGCTATAATCAGCAATAGTCTGTATAAAAGCAACTTTTGTGTTTGTAAATAGTTTTTCACTACGTTTTATACTATTTCTTATCGTTTTTGTGTTCAATTTGCATAAGTTCGGCAAGTTTCCAAACTAAATCTGTGTTATCATGGTATCCTGCGAAAAGTGCAGAACCAGTTCCGCTTGCAAATACCATAGTTGGTTGCCATGTATGTGCACCTGTTGCCCAAGCAATTCCAACTTTAGAAGCTAAAATATTGATTGCTTTTGACGCGAGTTTAAACATTTTATGATCAATTTTGTCGGTATTGCCTTTCATGGCGTTGTTAAAGCAATTTTCTAACTCAGCTAACTCTTCTTTAGTTAGCATCATTTCAGAATTACCAATCCCAACATATTTTTTCAATGTATCTGTAATTTCGGCAAAGTTAACATTCCGTTTTTTTACATCTCTATAGTTTTTTAAAATCCTTGACAACGAGTCTATTGATATTTGTTGGTACTTTAACAACGCAGGATTACTCTCATACTTGCTTTCTCGATTACCGAGACTTAGTCCGCCCGTCTCGTGGTCGGAGCATATAACAATTAGCGTGTTTTCGGGATGCTTTTTATAAAACTCTAATGCAGTGGCTATTGCATTGTCGAAATCAATAATATCGTGAATAGCTGTAGCGGCATCATTTGAGTGATTAGCCCAGTCGATTTTTCCGCCCTCAACCATTAAGAAAAAACCATCAGGATTGTATAGTAGTTCTGTGGCTTTTGCAACTGTTTGTGCCAGAGTTAAATCCGTTTCGTTAAAATCTATGGCATACTGCATAGCGTTTTCAGTATCGAGATTCTGATTAATGAAAATAAGATTTTTATCTAATTTCTGTAAATTCAAAAACTCGCTATTTCTGTTCAATATGTTAAATCCTTTGTTAGAAAGTATTTCAGTTAATGATTGTTTGTCTTTATCCTTACCTGTTAATTGGTCGAAGCCACCTCCGCCGAAAAGATCGAAATTTGTTTCACCTATTTGTAATCCAATATCATAATAGTGGCTTCTTTCGGGAACGTGAGCATAAAAAGCTGCAGGAGTAGCGTGATTGATTGTTACTGACGATATTACTCCAACCTTATAGTTTGCTTTCTTTGCAGAGTGAGCAATTGAATATAACGGCTCTTTCTTGTCTGGGGTCATACCAATGGTATTAATTGTTGTTTTAGAGCCAGTTGCCAACGCAGTACCCGCTGCCGCACTACCTGTTATAAGTCTGTTCTTTGCGTGCGTTCGGGCTAATCCAACATGCTCCATTTGGGTCATATTTAAACGAGGTGTACTGTAGTTGCTGTCTGAAATTGCAGCTAAGTAGCTTTCTGTTAGAGTTATATGCGAGAGTCCCATTCCATCGCCAATAAAATAGAAAACATATTTTGCTCGGTTTTGCTGTGTTTTATTATCGCAATTGCCACAACTCCAAAACATTGTTGACGCAATGGTAATGAAGAATATGGCAAACGTCATTTTTTTGATTTGATTTAGAGGTTTCATAAAATTAGAAATTAGAAGTTAAAAATTAGAAGTTAAAAATTAATGAAACTGTTAGGGTTTGCCGTATTGTTTACATTTTAGCTCTTTAGGTTTTAATATAAATATTGCAACGTTGTTAACGGCAGGGTCACTGAATATGAAATCATTGCTTGAATATTGTTTCATAAAAATTTTTAGCGCCTCAATTTTCTGTTCCATATCTTCAATAAATTCAACTTCTCCTTGTGCATACAGGCTTCTGTAACTTAATCCGTATGAGCAAGCTACTTTTTCATTTTGATGAAAATATCTATGATTTGTGCTTAGCGCAATCGACACACTAGGATTTCTTTTCAGACAATCTATTTTTTTACCTTTTGGATCGCTGTGAAAATAGAAGACACCGTCTTTGTATCCGAAATTCATTAATATAACGTAGGGTTTTCCCTTTTCGTCAATCATAGCAAGGCTACACGTATCAGCGTTTTTTATTATCTCACTAATACGCTCTTCTTCTGTTATCCATATAGTTTTTCTCATAATGTAAACAATTTATTTTCAACTATTTTCAGGTTTTCGTTTTCGCAAATACATTTTTTGTCCAACTTCGGGTTCTTGGTCAGCTTCCATTCTGTTGAGTTTATATAATCGTTTCAACTTTATCCCATATTTCTGTGATATTGACCACATTGTCTCTCCTTCTGTAACTGTATGATAACGAAAATCGCGGTCGGCTTTTCTTCTCTTTGGTTGTAAAAATATAACTTGACCTTGCTCTATTTCGGCTGACATTTCACGCGAAATATCGTTATACTTATACAATTCCCAAGGCATTTTGTTGTGTTTTTTTGTTAAACTTCGCCAAGTGTCATTTTTTTGTGCAATCACATAATCTATGCGATTGATTTGTCCGCCTTTTACTCCGTATAGGTCAATTTCAGTTGACTCTGGTGTTTTTGCAGTTGGCTTTGTAGGTTTAACATCTTTTACTATTTGTGGGGTAGTGGTGGTTTGCTCTGCTATTTTGGGTTGGATTTTAACCTCTTGGTCGAACAGATAGAGTTGATGCTCTTCAATAATTTTTATTAACATGTTGTCGTAATTTCTGTCAGTAGCGTAACCCGCAGACTTTAAGCCTCTACACCATCCTTTATAGTCGGTTGGCGACAATTCGAATAAAAACGCATATCTGCTGCCTTGTGATAAAAAATTACTATGATCGCGAAATGAATCTTCGGCGTTGTCATATACTCTGAAACATTCGCCTTTGTGGTCATCGTCGTGAGTTATCTTTCTTCCTGTCCAGTTCTTGTGGCACTTAATTCCAAAGTGGTTGTTTGCTTCTTTTGCCAACCTGCTGTTACCTGAACCTGACTCTAAAATCCCCTGAGACAGCGTAATAGATGCAGGAACGCCTGTTCTTTGCATCTCTTCAACAGCGATATCTTTATATAATAAAATATACTCTTCGCGAAGTATCTTCTGAGAGAAAAGTAGCTGTCCCAGAAAAATCAAAATCAAACTAAAATTTACTTTTAACATTTGTTGATAGTTTTACGTAAAACATTTTATCTTGCTATTTGTGTTATTTTTGTAGAAAATAAATTGATTTCAAACGCAAATATACCTATTTGTAGGCATCGAAAAAACGATATTTGCAATAATTTAGTAAAACGATACCATGAAAACAATAGAGATTAAATCAATAATACATGAATATAGCTCGTTAGATGAGTTAAGTCCAGAATCGAAGAACTTATGTGCATTGGCTTTAGAAGCAGCAAAAACTGCTTACGCGCCTTATAGTAAATTTCAGGTAGGAGCTACGATTATGCTGGAAAATGGGGTAGTGGTTAAAGGCAGTAATCAGGAGAATATGGCTTATCCAAGTGGATTATGTGCAGAACGAGTTGCACTATTTTATGCTAACTCAACCTATCCCGATCAAGCGGTAGAAGCCATCGCTGTTACAGCAATTCATAATGGAAGTCAAGTTGATTATCCAATTTCCCCGTGTGGTAGTTGCAGGCAGGTTATTGCAGAAACGAAACAAAGATTTAACAAAAAAATAAAGATACTTCTCTATTCATCGGATAAAATTTTGGAAATAAATGATTCGGATATGCTACTTCCGCTCTCTTTTGCAATAGATGATTAGGGGGTGTTTTATTGAGTTTTGGATTACAATCGAACTTTTTTGTCTACAGGATAACATTTGATTAACCATAGGCGCAAGCCTTTAGTTAAATTACGAGTTACGAATTACGATTCACGTCATTGGATTTGCCATTTCGCAAATCTTTGATTTTAAGATATAAAATCGTAAATTAACATTATGAAGTTAAAACTCGAAATCTTAACTAAAACAGATAATCAATCCCGAAGGGATGACATGATTGTAGATATAGAAAGGGAAACGATTAATCAACCCCGAAGGGGTGAAATAGTAGAGACAGGGCATGCCCTGTCTGTAAAATAGTTAAAAGCGTTGCACTGAGCTTGTCGAAGTGTTAAAAGTAGAGACAGGGCATGCCCTGTCTCTACAAAAAAACGTATGCGCCGTTGTACATAATTGTTAATTGTTCATTGCTAATTGCACACTTCGGCTTCGCTCAGTGCATCGCATTGATAATTAATGTGTCACCCCTTCGGGGTTTAGTAAACCTTTGGTTTACACTGTGCTATAATAATTTCATCCCTTCGGGATTATTGTATTAACAAAAATAAACCACCTTGGTCAAAAGATTGATTCCTAGCAATTTGAACAAATACATATATCGTTTTAGAATTGAAAATCAGCAATTTGAACAACACGCGAAAGTCGAGTAAGGATGAGTTTCCCTATTATTGAACAAGATGGTACTAAGTTGGAACTAACGCAGGACCAAGAAGGGACTAAGTTGGGACCAAGTTGGAACCAAGTTAGGACTAAGTTCCGAGGAAGTTAAGAAAATAGCAGAGTTTTGCACTGAACCTAAGTCTCTTACTGAAATTATGGATTTGTTTAAATGGTCGAATCGTACAAAATTTCGCAATAAATATATTAACCCCAAACCCTGAAAATTTAGGTAATAGAAAACATGTAATTATCATAGATTCAGTAATTTATTCATATTTATGAATTACCTAAATAGGTAATATGTTTCACAAAAAGCCAGCGAAACATATTTGTTAAAAACTAAATTTGTTAAAATTGCTGACTATCAACATTTTAAACATCAATATTTTTATTTAATTTTATGTTTGGGCTAAAGCCCATAAGTTATTTATACTAATTTTACCCACGCCTTAAAAAGGCATGGCAATTGATTGATATTCAACCATATAGTCTTATTTGCTGTTCATCACTTTCTTCTGACTTCGGTCTTCCGACTTCCAACTTTTTGCAAAATTAAAACTTTTCATTCATTAACTGATAAAATCTATTACCTAAAAAATTAGGGTTTGGGATTAACCCACTTATCGAAGCCAATATTTTGGAAATGACTATCCCCAACAAACCTAATAGTAAATTACAGAAGTATCGTTTAAGAAGTAAGGTGAAAGAAGTATAAGATACAGGATTTTATCGAGATTTAATGTTAGAATCAGGGTTACTGTTAGTGAATTAGCTATCTTGGACGAAAAAGTAGTGTTAAAAAGGGTAGAATTTGTTTTTATTTTAGTTCAATCTTCACTTAGTTTCTCAGAGTTCTTATTTTCTATATGGATAACATGTTGTTGTAGCGGAATTTTTATATCATTTTCCTTCAATATATTGAAGATATTTACTCTTAAATCGCTTTTAGTATTTTCAACACGAAAAACATTGCGTACCCAAAAATATAGTGTGAACTCAATTGAATAATTTCCAAAATTTTCAAAACGCACAAATGGTTCAGGATATCTTAATACGTCTCTATGAGCTAAACCAGCCTCTTTTATGAGTTTCATTGTTAAAGCCACATCAGACGAGTAGTCAACATGAACATTTACCTCAAAACGTGATGTATTATCAGAATGTGTCCAATTTACAACTTTATGTTTTGTCAAAAGTGAATTCGGAAGGAGAATAAACTTATCATCTCTCGTGAGCACAAGTGTTGTTCTCAAATTTATCTCTTCCACTTTACAAATCAATCCATCTACGTCAAGTATATCGCCAACCCTTATAGACGAGTCAAGCAATACGACAATGCCAGAAACGAAATCACTGAATAAGTTTTGTAAACCCAAGCCAACACCAACCAATAAAGCCGCCGAACCTGCCATTATGTATTTCAACTCAAAGCCAAGAATGCGTAGAATAAAGGCAAAGGTTATTATGTAAACAATATATTTTACAAGATTATTGAACGAGTACTTTTTAGCAGCATTGAGTTTTTTTGATTTAAAAATAGCTTTCTTAAGCAGGAATAGAACAAGAAAACTGATTGAAAACAGTATCACCAGCTCGATTATACTTGATACTGTAAGATTAAATTTGCTACCTAATCTTAGGATTGAAAAGTCTAAAATTTCTTGTAAAGTCATTTGTCCTGTTTTATTTTCGATGCTGTCCCAAATATATATATATAGTAAATGTTTATTAATCAGATTTTAACAAAAATTTTATGTGATCATTTAGAATAATTATCCCTTTAGAGTAGTTGATTAACATCACTTTGCGCCTTTTCGTAATCTTCAGGAATACCAATATCAATAAAATATCCATCGGAGACAGTTCCGTAAACAGTTTTATTTTTGACCTCTTTTTCTAAAATATCTTTTTCAAATGAGAATTTTTCTGCATCTACGGAGTTAAAAATATCTTTATCAACTATATATACTCCTGTATTAATAAGTCCTGATTTGCAAAACTGCTTCTCCTGAAACTGAGTTACCAATCCCGATTTATCTGTTTCAACCGAGCCGTAGCGGTCAAAGTTTTTAAGTTCTTTAAGCGACAAAGTTATTTTAGCTCCATTTTGTTTATGAAAATTAGCTAACTCTCTTAAATCCGATTTGAAAAAACTGTCGCCATTCAACAAAAAGAAGCTGTCAGACTTGATGCTATTTGATGAGAATTTTACTGCCCCGCCTGTACCTAAAGGCTGTTTTTCAATTGCATAAATTAACTCTAAATTTTCAAACTTCTCGCCAAAGTACTTAACAATTGTCTCATAACGGTACCCCACACTAAGTACAACTCTATTTAATCCAAACGAGTTGATGTATTTTAAAATATAATAAAGAAATGGCTTGTTACCAACAGGTGCCATCGGTTTTGGTACGTCAGAAACAACTGATTGTAAGCGTGTTCCAAAACCTCCTGCAAGAATTATAGCCTCTTTGCAAATCATTGCTCTGGAAATAGTGTTGATTCAACAATTTCGCAAATAATATGACCAATCATAATATGAGACTCCTGTATGCGTGGAGTGTCGTTCGATGGCACGTTTATCAGAATATCAGAGACATCTTTCATTTTTCCGCCAGTTGAGCCTGTTAATGATATAGTTTTCATTCCCAGCTTCTTAGCTTGTTCCATTGCTTTTATTACATTCTTTGAATTGCCCGATGTGCTTAGTCCAATAAGAATATCTCCACTGTTTCCGACTCCCGCAATGTATCTTGCATAAACTTCGTCGTATGAGTAATCGTTAGCAACGGCGGTTATATATGAAGTGTTTACATGGAGCGCTTCGGCGGCAAGGGGAGGACGGTCGTAATAAAATCGACCACTAAGTTCTGCAGCAAGATGTTGTGCATCAGCAGCTGAGCCTCCGTTACCACAAAACAGAACCTTTTTTTTGTCTTTGTAGGCTTCAATTATTGTTTCGGCTGCATCTTCAATCGATTTTGTTAATTTGTCAGACTTTAAAATCTCCTTTTTAACTTCAATCGAATTGTTTATTATATTTGATATTATGCTCATACTATTTTATTGTCCAAGTAGTTAAACCGTATTTTACAAATTCGTATCTATGTAAAGCTCCTCCAAATTGTTTCAGAGCGCTAATTACATTAAATCTAACGTTTTCAGGGCAATAAAATACCATAAAACCTCCGCCACCTGCGCCACTAATTTTACCTCCTGTAGAGCCTGCTTCGATAGCAGCCTTGTATATATCTTCAATCAGCGGAGTTGTAATGCCTTGTGCCATTTTTTGTTTTTGCTGATGTCCGTAATCTAATATTTCCCCTATTTTATCTAATTCCTCTTTTAAAATAGCCTCTTTCATCACAATAGCTTGATTTTTAATCTCATGCATTGCATTAACTGACTCCTGATTATTTTGCCTTACATTATCTTGTTGTCGGGAAATTATTTTAGCAGAATCACGGCTCGTGTCAGTGTAGAACAGTAGCATATTATGTGCAAGTTCGTTTAGTATCTTTGTTTTAATCCTTAACGGATTTATAATCACTTTGTTATCATTGTAAAACTCCATAAAGTTGATTCCTCCAAAGGTAGCAGCATATTGATCTTGTTTTCCGCCCGCCATTCCTAAGTCTTTTCTTTCAATTTCGTAAGCAAGATGAGCTAAATCGTAGTGCCCTAATGGTAAAAGTTTCCACTCGGCAAATGCTCCAAGAATTGCTGTTACCAAAGTTGAAGAGGTGCCCAATCCGCTACCGGCTGGAGCGTCAACCCATGTGGTAAGTTCAAAACTTAAAGGTTTTTTTATAAAGTCTTTTACAATGCGATTATATACGCCTTTTGCCAAATCGAGCTTTCCGTCAATTGGCAGTGACATTTGCGAATCGTATTCAAGTTTATCGTTCTTATCGTAAGCATGTATAATTATTTTGCCATCAAAACGTGGTATAATTGTGGCGTATGCGTACATGCTAATAGTCCCGTTCAAAATAGCTCCTCCGTATAGGTCGCTATATGGAGATACATCACTGCCGCCACCTGCAAGACCAATTCTCAAGGGTGCTTTACTTCTAATAATCATAATGTTATCTGTTTGTAAACAGTTTGTATAGTATTTATCATTCTTTCCCAAGAATATTTTTGCTTCTCCTCTTTTATTCCCTGAATAAATTGTTCAGACCTGTCATTTGTGAAAAAGTCGGCTATTGCATTGGCGATTTCTGTAGTATCAATATCTACAACGTAGCCAACTTTACCATTTGGTACAATCTCGCTCAATCCCCCAACATTAGTAACAACCATTGGCTTTTCAAAGTGATACGCTATCTGCGTAACACCGCTTTGAGTTGCACTTTTATATGGCTGAACAACTAAAGAGGCTGCACCAAAGTACAAATTTACTTCATTATCGGGGATAAATTTCGGATAAACAATAACTCTATCGGTTAAATCTAAATTTTCAATTATTTGATAATATTTTTCACTATCTGAATAAAATTCACCGGCAATAATTAATTTTATAGGAAGTGTTTTAAGAACTTCTTTTGCAAAGGCTTCTAAAAGCAGGTCTAATCCTTTGTAATCGCGTATCAAACCAAAAAAGAGTATATATTTATAGTTATCATCAAGTTTTAGTTGCTTAAGTGACTCTTCGATTGTTAAAGATTTTCCAAAATTATCGTAGAGTGGGTGAGGGCATAGTCCTCTTGGCTTCTCTTTGTTGAAATAATCTAAATCGGATTGAACGCTTTCTGACATTGAAATAAATCCATCGACATGTTTAACAAACCAACGGGTAAATATTTTGTCACCTATTCGTTTTTCATGTGGGACAACATTGTCTAAAATTGATATGATTTTCGTGTGACCGTTTTTTCTAATTTGCCTTGCAATAGTTCCAAAGCACGGTACCATAAATGGCAGCCAGTATTTAATAATAACTATGTCGTACTTTTCTTTTCGCAATCGTTTGCCCACTTTAATCCAATTTAGTGGATTGATTGAGTTTACTGTACGTTTAATGCTAACATTACCTTCATATTTCCATTCTGCATATTGCGTTTTTCCCGGAAATAGAAAATCAGGATATTGTAGTTTGAAAGTTTCAATTTTAACATCATCGCCATTGTCGGTAAATGCCTTGGCAAGTCTCTCATTATACACAGCCAAACCTCCACGATAGGGATATGCAGTACCTATAATTAATACTTTTGCCATAAAGATATTGTTTCAGTTACAAAAATACCTTTTTTACTTGTGGATTTCGTAT